>Ga0209069_10001645_pt1 | contig 11448 bp, 7 predicted proteins | sample Str013_2_FD_187202 | JGI IMG/M metagenome (GOLD analysis project Ga0209069, IMG submission 187202) | Freshwater sediment microbial communities in response to fracking from Pennsylvania, USA - Straight Creek_MetaG_SC_2013 (SPAdes) (version 2) | ecosystem: Environmental > Aquatic > Freshwater >...
GCCGAGCGGCAGTTCGATCAGGCGGTTGGCGAAATAGAGCCAGGATACCGAGGATGGCGTCTGCGATGCGATCACCGCAGCTGCGACCATCAGCAGTTGCGGCCCGCTGCTCGCGATCATGCCGGGGACGGCCTTGCCGAGGAATTCACGCATCGGCGCGTCGAAAGCGATACCAAGCGACTTTGCGTGGCGACTGCCGTCGCGCAGCAACAGGATCGAGAGCTGTAGCAGACCGGCGATGCCCACCGCGGCAGCCAGCATCATCGCGGCGGAAGCGGTATCCTGCCGCCGGAACAGCAGGAGCCCCGTCACGGCGATCAGCGCAATGTTGAACAGGACCGGCGAGAACGCTGTCAGCGCGAAACGACCCTGCGCATTCAACAGCGCCATCATGACCGTCACCGGGCCGGCAAAGGCGAGATAGGGCAGCATCAGGCGGGCATCATCGACGGCGAGCCGTAACTCATCGCGGCCGACGAAACCCGGCGCAAGTACCGTCATGACCAACGGCATCAGCAGGCCGATCAGGGCCGCCGCCACGACCAGCGCGGCGCTGACGGTGCCGAGCACGCGGCCGGCGAACGCCGCGGCCGCCTCCGTGCCTTCGGTCTCGCGCGCATTCAGCCAGGCCGGCACCAGCGCGGCATTGAGCGCGCCCTCTGTCAACAACCGCCTCACCACATTGACCAGTTGAAACGCGACCAGGAACGCATCCGCGACCGGTCCGGCGCCGAGCAGCGCCGCGACCAGGGAATCGCGGACGAATCCCAATAGCCGCGAGGCCAGCGTTCCCGTCGATACCGTAAGCAATGCGCGGATCATGTGAGCTTCTCTAGCAGCCGCACGGCTTGCTGGCACGGGGTTGATCGTGATAGGCCGCAGCCTTTCGCGATGGCCGCACAGGACGGACGAATGACGCAGGCAAAATACGACGTTCTCGGGATCGGCAATGCAATTTTCGATGTGCTGGTGCGGACCGACGAGGCATTTCTCGCCCGCCACGGCATGACCAAGGGCGGCATGGCGCTGATCGACGAGACGCGGGCCGCCTCGATCTACCGTGACATGGGCCCGGCGACCGAGATGTCCGGAGGCTCGGCCGCCAACACCATTGTCGGCATCGCCAATTTCGGTGCGCGTGCGGCCTATGTCGGGAAGGTCAAGGACGATCAGATCGGCCAGCTCTACACGCACGATATCCGCGCTGCCGGCGTCGCATTCGAAACCGCCGCCGCCTCCGGCGGCCCCGCGACCGGCTGCTGCTACATTCTGGTGACGCCGGACGGCGAGCGCACCATGAACACCTATCTCGGCGCGGCGCAGGAACTGATGCCCGCCGATATCGACGCGGCGCAGATCGCGGCGTCCGCTATCGTGTATCTCGAAGGCTATCTTTGGGACCCCAAGAACGCGAAAGAAGCCTTCGTCAAGGCGGCGACCATCGCGCATGGCGCCGGACGCCAGGTGGCGCTGACATTATCGGACTCGTTCTGTATCGATCGCTACCGCGACGAATTTCTCGACCTGATGCGCAAGGGCACGGTCGATCTGGTGTTCGCCAACGAGGCTGAACTGCATTCGCTGTACCAGACCTCGGACTTCGACACCGCGCTGACGCAGTTGCGCAACGACGTGAGGCTCGGCGTCGTCACCCGCAGCGAAAAAGGTTGCGTGGTGGCGACAAAGGACGCCGTCGCGACGGTGCCGGCCTTCGGGATCGACAAGCTAGTCGACACGACCGGCGCCGGCGACATGTTCGCCGCCGGTTTTCTGTTCGGGCTGGTGCGCAATGCCGGTCATGAAAACGCCGGCCGCCTCGGTGCGCTGGCCGCCGCCGAAGTGATTCAGCACATCGGCGCGCGCCCGCAGGTTCCGCTGACGGAACTCGCGCAGCAGAACGGGTTGCCGATCTAGCATCCGCTGCCAAGGAGACATCTGGCGTCACTGCCCCGCGGCCCCGGAAAACCAGAGACAACTCTGGATTGCTTTTCCGTCCTTGAGCGCATATTTTTTGGCGTCTTGGCGCTTTGAGCGTGGGAATCGGCAGTGGTTCCGTGCAGAAAGATGAATGCCGCTCCGCGAGGTTGGCTACTGGCTTTGTCAGCAATCTGGCTTTGGCATTCGGCTGACCCTGCCCGTGCGGACGATTGGGAAGATTGCAACGCCCAGGCGTCGGAAAAGGTCGAAGCCGGTTGCACGGCGGTCATCAACGAAGCGACGCGCCCGCCGTCCGATCGCATCAAAGCGTACCTGAACCGGTCGCGAAACAACGCAAATGGTTCGAAATTCGATCTCGCCGTGGCGGACGCCGCCGCGGCGTTGCAACTGGATCCCGGTTCAATTCCGGCGCTGATTGCGCGAGGCTACGCGTATCAGCGGCAGGACAAGCGGGACCCGGCACGGGCCGACTTCGATCGTGCCATCGAGATCAATCCGAAAGACCCAGGCGGGCTGCTTGCGCGTGGCAACTTTCACGTCGTGCAGAGAAACTGGAAGGAGGCGCTCGGCGACCTCAACGAAGCCCTCGCGCTGCGCCAGGATTTCGCTCCGGCCCTGGTGGCGCGCGGCCGGGTCTATTCGGAAACCGGAGAACTCGACAAGGCGCTCGCCGATCTCAACGCGGCCATTGCGATCAACGTCAATGTTCCGAATGCATTCTTTTGGCGAGGCCAGACCTATCGCCGCAAGGGCGATATCGATCATGCAATCGACGATCTTTCCCGGGCCATTGCGCAAGGACCGCGGAACGATGTGGTCCCGTATTTCGCGCGCGGTCAGCTCTACAGTTCGAAGGGCGATTACGAGCGCGCGGTCGCCGATTTCGACAAGGTGCTCGCGGTTGCGCCGAACAACGGCCAAGCCCAGCAATCGCGGCAATCGGCGCTCGCGATGCAAGGAGAATTGGCGCGGGCGCGGGACAAGCCGGCGGCTTCCGGTGCTCCAAGTGCCGGACAGGCGGCCCCACAAACGGCTTCCCCGCCGCCGGCGTCCGCCGGCAAACAGCCGATCGATCAGGCCAGGCAACTGATGGCTCAAGCGAGGTACGCCGATGCCGTGCTAGTGCTCAATCAGGCCCTCGTCAGCAATCCCAAAGACGAATTGTCCTTGCGGCTTCGCGTTGGGGCCAACTCCAAATTAGGCAAACTCACCGAGGTTCGCGGCGATCTCGACGAATTGCTCAAGCTCCGGCCGGCTGACGCCGAACTGTTGGCCATGCGCGGCCTTACCCTGGCGGCCGCTCGGCAAGTCGAGCGGGGGTTGGCCGATGTCGCGCGAGCCCTGACGATCAATCCGAACAGCTCGGGTGCCTATTACTCACGCGGCGTGATCAACAGGCAGTTGAAAAAGTTTCCCGAGGCGATCTCCGATCTCGATCGCTCCATTGCGCTCGCACCGACCAGTGGTGGCTCGTTTACCGAACGTGGCGCAACGTATCTGGCCATGAACCGGATCGACAAGGCGCTGGCCGATTTCGACCAGGCACTGGCACTGAATCGACTGGATGACATGGCCAGGGCGGCGCGAGGGCTTGCCCTGCTGATGAAGGGCAACACTGCGGAAGGGTTGCCCGATCTCAACAGCGTTCTTGAGAAGGACCCAACCAACCAGGTAGCGCTGATCGGGCGCGGCCTTGCCATGATGACATCGGGCCAGTTCGACCGCGCGATCGTCGCGCTCAATCAGGCGGTCGGAAAGTCGGCGGACGATTCGCTGGCGCGATTGCTGCGCGCGCGAGCTTATCTCGCGAAGGGCGATGCCAACGGAGCCATGTCGGATCTGAATTTCGTCCTCGCGGTGCGACCGGACGATTCGCAGGCGCTGACATTGCGCGGCGCCGCCTGGTCGGTCTTGCGCGACAATGCCAAGGCTCTGAAGGATCTCAATGAGGCCATCGACAAAGAGGAAACCGTCGAAAACCACCTGGCGCGAGCCAAGGTTTTTGAGGCCCAAAACGACATTCAAAGGGCCTTGGCCGATCTTCGCCGTTCGATCGAGTTGACGGCCAGAAACGCGTTCGAGGTTCTGGCCCAGGGGACCGCAAAACAAAAGATCCAACAGCTCTCGAAACGAGTGCCATGCGGTAACGCAGGTCAGGGCGGCGACACCTGCCTGTGATGCGGATTGTCGAGGGAAGAGCCGCGGCCTCCAAACATCGCATCGAGGCCCGCCAACCGATCGGAGCGCGGGGCAATACGCGCGCCCCGATCGAAGCTACTTGGTCACGCCGCCTTCTGTCCCGCATCGAGTCCAGCATAGACCCCGCGTTCGAACCCCGCGAAGGTTTCCAGGCACTGCTTGTCCGCGAACGGCAGTAGCTGCATCAGGATCACGCCGGCGATGTCGCGGGCCGGATCGATCCAGAAATAGGTATTGGCGAGACCGGCCCAGGCGAGGCTGCCGGGGCTGCGGCCTTCCGCCGTCTTGGCGGTGTTGATCAGGAAGCTCAGGCCCCACTTCTTGACCATATCCGGATAGAGATCGACATCGTTGGTCGCCCATCCGATCACCGACGTCAGCTTGGTCATGTTGATCTCGCCGATGTGGTTCTGGCCCATCAGCGCGACCGTCTCCGGCTTGAGCACCTGGTTGCCGTTGCCGCGGCCCTTGTTGAGGATCATCTGGGTGAATTTGATGTAGTCGGCCGCGGTGCCATAGAGGCCGCCGCCACCCATGTGGAACTCCGGCTCCTGTTCGAGTTCGAACGGGATCGGCGCCAGCGATCCATCCTCGCCGCGCGCATGCATGCCGACCAGGCGCTTGCGCTGGGCCTCGCCGATCTTGAAACCGGTATCGGTCATGCCGAGCGGGGTGAACATATGATCGCGCAGATAGGCATCGAGCCGCTTGCCGCTCACCGCTTCCACCGCCTTCCCGACGAAATCGATATTGGTGCCGTACTCCCAGCGCGTGCCCGGGTCCGACGCCAGTGGGGTTTTCAGCGCGTCATTCTTGCAGGTGGTGACGGCCGGCAACCCGGTCTTCTCCAGATACTGCAGGATGTCGCCGTTCCACATGTTGTAGGCGAAGCCGGCGGTATGAGTCATCAGATGGCGCAGCGTGATCGGTTTCCGTGCCGTCCGTAACTTTGGCTCGCCGTTGCCATCGAAGCCTTCCAGCACCTGCGGCGCCGCGAGATCGGGCAACACCTTGCCGATCGGCTCATCCAGCGAAAGCTTGCCCTGTTCGACCAGTTGCATAGCGGCCGCTGTGGTAACGGCCTTGGTCATGGAGGCGATCCAGAACACGCTGTCGGCGGTCATGGCGTCGTCCTTGGACAGGTCGCGTTTGCCAAACGCGCCCTGATAGATCACGTCCTTGCCGGTCGCAGCCATTGCAACGACGCCGGGAATCTCCTTCGCCTCATATTTTTGACGCAGAATCTGGTCGATTTGAGCGTTATTTTGCATGGGGTCCTCCGGCTTATTTTCTTGGTGTGAGTGATCTTCCTCCCAGTCGTCGTGTCCGACAAGCGTCGCCAGCCGATTGTTGCCGTCGCGATTTCGTGATGGGCGTCGAGCGCGGGGGGGCGGGGGGATGGCGACTCCGGGGCGCGGCCCAACTGCAACACTTGCCCACAATATGTGGTGGACTTGCCCAATCTCGGGTGACCCCCGGGGCTATCGGCGGTATCGTTCCCCGTTCGGAACCGATTTCGCGGCAGGGCGTTAGCTCGTGGGCCAACCGGCGGTTGATGGCCGAACGGTTTGACGGAAATGAAATGAATTTGGCTTTCAGATTTTGGGGGCGTCGATGATCTCGACCTGGAGTGATTGGAAGCGATATCCGCGTCCGGGACGCGGAGAAAATATTGAAGCGCCGATCACCCCCGGCCTTTATGAGGTCCGCTATGCCGGCACTGGTGCCCTGCATTCCTTTGAGGCGGTCGACAACGTCGCTCAGGCGCTCGCGCTGCTTTCGGTCGGTTCCAAATCATGGTTCGGGCGCCGCGATGTCACGTCCATGCCCGACCTGGAATATCGCACCTGTGCGACGTCCTCACGTGCCGACGCCAAGTCCGCGGCCGAACGCATGATTGGCCGCCGCGAAACCTATATGAGCGGCGCAGCCTGAATCTACGGCGTGGTTCCCGGATCGGTGCCTCGCATCGCTCGGGAATGACGAGTGATCCGTTCTCAAAATTGCTTGAGCGGTGACGCTTTGCCGCCGATGCATCGCGGCTGTTTTCGGGTTATGCTGGTACCAGTCCAGAAAATCCCGGGAGTAGCGCCATGACGCCGACCGCCGCCGCACGTGCCCCGCAATCCACCGCCGCCTCGCTGCGCGATCGCCTCAAAGATCCGTCGCTGCTGCGCGATCGCTGCTATATCGACGGCGCCTGGACAGGTACGCCGGCCAGGGCGGTGACCAATCCGGTCAACGGCGTCGAGCTGGCGAAAGTGCCAATCATGGGTACCGCCGAAACGACGCTGGCGGTAGAAGCGGCCGAGCGAGCGTTTCCGGCCTGGGCCAAGCTCACGGCGAAGCAGCGTTCCAATATCCTGCGCAAATGGTTCGATCTCATCATCGCCAACCGCGAGGATCTCGCGCTGATCCTCACCTCCGAGCAAGGCAAGCCGCTGGCGGAAGCGCTCGGCGAGGTCGATATCGGCGGTGCCTATGTCGAATTCTTCGCCGAAGAGGCCCGGCGGGTCTATGGCGAGACCATTCCGACCCAGCGGGCAGATGCGCGGCTGCTCGCGATCAAGCAGCCGATCGGCGTCTGCGGCGCCATCACCCCCTGGAATTTCCCCTGCTCCATGATCACCCGCAAGGTCTCACCGGCGCTGGCCGCGGGCTGCACCGTGGTGCTGAAGCCCGCCAACGAAACCCCGCTGACGGCGCTGGCGCTGGTGGCGCTGGCCGAGAAAGCCGGCGTGCCGAAAGGCGTGTTCAATATTCTCACCGGCAAGTCCTCTGACATCGGCAAGGTGCTGTGCGAACATCCCGCGGTGCGGTTCGTCGGTTTCACTGGCTCAACCGAAGTCGGCAAGATCCTCTATCAGCAGGCGGCGGCCGGGGTGAAGAAACTCGGCCTCGAACTCGGCGGCAACGCACCGTTCGTGGTGTTCGATGACGCCGACGTCGACGCAGCCGTGGACGGCGCCATGGTTTCGAAATACCGCAACATGGGCCAGACCTGCGTCTGCGCCAACCGCATCTATGCGCAGGACGCAATCTACGATCAGTTCGTCGAGAAACTCTCGAACAAGGTCGCCGCGATGAAAATCGGCGACGGCACCGAGCAAGGCGTCACCCAGGGTCCGCTGATCAACATGGACGCGGTCGACAAGGTCGAAAAACACATCGCCGATGCCGTCAAGGGTGGTGCGAAAATCGTCACCGGCGGCAAACGTCATGCGCTTGGCGGCAGCTTCTTTGAGCCGACGGTGCTGGCCAATGTCAGGCCGGATGCGCTGGTCGCGCACGAGGAAACCTTCGGGCCACTGGCGCCGGTGTTCCGCTTCAAGGACGAGGCCGACGTGATCGCGATGTGCAACAACTCGCCGTTCGGTCTGGCGTCGTACTTCTATTCGCGCGACCTCGGTCGGGTCTGGCGCGTTGCCGAGGCGCTGGAGTCGGGCATGGTCGGCGTCAATACCGGGCTCATCACCACCGAGGTCGCGCCCTTTGGCGGGGTCAAGGAAAGCGGCCTTGGACGCGAAGGCTCGCATCACGGCATGGAGGAATATGTCGAGATCAAATACGTGATGATGGCGGGGATTTGAGCCCCGCCAGCGAAATTCGGGCGAGCAGACGCGATTATCGTCGTAGCACCGCGATGGTCCGGTTGGCGAAGTTCAGCCGCTCGGCCATCACGGCGACGAAGTAGGTGAGGAGCTTCTGACCGAGCGCGGGATCCTCGGTCTTGATTGCCTCGAATTGCTGTGCGCTCAAGATGTAAAGGATGCTGGCGACTTCGGCCTGGATCGTCGCGCTGCGCGGCGATCGCGAAACCAGCCCCATCTCGCCGATTGTCGTGCAGCGGCCAAGGCTGCGTACCCGGGTGGTGCGGCCTTGGTCGGCCTGCACCATGATCCCGACCCGGCCGTCCAGGATGAAGTGCATGGAATCGGCGGCATCGCCGGCGCGGACGATGATCTCGCCGGCTTCGACTTCGATGCGCCGACAACGTTGCATCAGCGCGCCCGCGTCCCCCTCGCTCCCGACAATCTGGGTAAACCAGTCACGCAGACTGGCCTCTTCCTGCGCGAGACCCCGATGTTCGGCGATGATTTCATTCTCGCATCGCTCCAGGGCATGATCCAGTTCAGCGACGATGCCGACATCGTCGGAGATGAAGCCGCTGGATCGCAGGGCCTTCTCCGTGGCAGGTGGCAGATGGACGAGCACCAGCTTGATGCCCTGCTCGTCGGCGCTGCGCTTGATCTGGGCGAAACTGTACGCCGCCGAAGAATCGATACCGGTGACTAGCTTGAAGTCGAAGACCAGATAGCGGCATTCCGGATGGCGCTGCAGCATGGCCTTGACGTGCTGATAGAGCCGGTTGGCCGAACCGAAGAACAAATAGCTCTGCAGGTTCAGGCCCCGGATCTTTCCGCCATGCGTCGAGAGCACGGCCTGGTCGTCGAGCGAGCGGTCCAGCGAGCTGCGATATTCCGAACCGTCAAAGCCGAATTTGATGGAATCGATTCGCGACGCGCTCAGCGCAAAGGTCGCACAACCGATGACGACGCCGATCAGGATGCCCGGGATGAATCCCCATCGGACGATGATGATGATGATCGCCAACAGTGATAGATATTCGGCGACTGACAGTCGCCGCCGCGATTCGATGATCCATCGGTGCAGTTGATCGGCGCCCAGATAGATCAGGAGGCCGCCGAGGACGAATTTCGGCATGTAGCCGAGCAGCATCGGTGCCAACGCCAGCATGAGCAGGGAGACGGCCGCGACGGTCAGGCCGCAAAGCCGGCCGGTACCGCCGGCGTTGAAACTGAGGATCGAGCGACTCACGGACACGCAACCCGCGTAACCCGCCAATGCCCCGGCCGCGATGTTGGCGAGGCCGGTGACGTTCAGTTCCCGCTCAAGGTCGGCCTCGCGTTGCGACGCCACTTCGATGCCGGCCGTATTGAACAGCGTGCTCGATGCGGTCACGAAGATGACGGCGATCAGGTCGCCTGAAAGTTCCGGCAGATCGTGCCAGGGATAGCGGCCGATCTCCTCGACGGTCCAGGGGAGCATGAAGTTGGTTGGCGGCGGCGGCTGAAACGTCCAGCCGGTCGCCTGCGCCTCGGGGAGTGAAATGCCGGCCAGCCAGAACCCGATATGCGCGGCGATCACGCCGCCGACGAGGATCAGCGGCAATCCGTAGGCGCTCCGTGAGCGGTGCCATGTCATATACAGGATCAGCGCCATGGCGCAGGCGGCGGCCAACTCCGAGAGCGTCAGGATATTCGCGAAACGCTCGATGGTTGCAAATTGAAGCCGCTGTCCGGTGATGACCCGGATGGCGCCGAGCAGGATCAGACAGCCGGTTGCGCCGAGAAATCCGCCGACCACGGGATAAGGCACATAGCGGATGGCGCGTCCCATCCGTGTCACGCCGAAACCGCAGAGCACGACGCCGGTTGCGATCGTGGAAAGGCCCATGGTGATCAGCACCGGCGCCAGCAGCGGCGCCGATGGATCGGCGGCGGTCATTCGCTCGACCACAGCCGAGGCCAATATGCCCGTCATCGCCGCGGTCGTGCTCTCGGGACCCCCGACGGCAAACGGCAAGGAACTGCCGAGCGCCAGGACGGTGGCGATGACGGCGGAAGAAACGAACGTTGCCGCGACGCCATATGACAGATACGGCGCCAGTGGGCCGGCGAAGATCAAGAGCGTGTAGGACAGGCCGAATGTGATGCTGAGAACGCTGGCGGCGCCGCCGCCGAGCACGTCGTTGAATGCGGCCCGCGCCCTCGGACCGAAACCTGAGGATCGATTGATCACGCCAGCTTGCCCCCAACCCATCGGCAGTCGTAGACGACCGCCGCCTCTTGCGACAGCAACATTTTTTTGAAGCAGCCGCCGTCGTGCCGCGCTGTCAGGAGACCCGTCAGTCGTTTCCGGCCTCGCTGCCGAACGCGCCGTGACGGCCGGCGCCGGATGCAAATCGCGCCGCGCCGGACAGCGTTTCGCCCGATGCGATGACCCTGAGCCCGCCGCGCATTTCGTTGGCGATGGCTTCGGCTTCCTCGAGGTCCCATTGCTGCAGCGCCGAGAGCCGGTCGGCGCGCAGGCAGGTTTGCGGGAAGCGCGCAATGTCCCTGGCCAATGCGATCGCCTGTGCGCGGGTTTGGCCCCTGGGGACCAGACGGTTGGCAAGCCCCATCCGCAAGGCTTCGGCGCCGCCGACCGGGCGCCCGGTCAGGATCAGGTCGATGGCCTGGGAATGGCCGATCAGCCGAGGTAGCCGGATGGTGCCGAGATCGATCAGCGGTACGCCAAAGCGCCGGCAGAAAATGCCGAAGGTGGCGTCTTCGGCGACCACCCGCATATCGGCCCAGAGGGCCAGTTCCATTCCGCCGGCAACCGCAAAGCCTTCTACCGCGGCGATGACAGGTTTCGACAGGCGCAGGCGGCTCGGCCCCATCGGCGCGATCGAGTCATGACCGCCGATCTCGCGCTTCTTGTTGGGGTCGCCCGATGCCACCGCCTTGAGATCGGCGCCCGCGCAGAACGTACCTCCGGTACCGGTGAACACTGCGACCGAAGCGGATTCGTCGGCATCGAAAGAGAGAAAGGCGTCATATAGCTTTCGCGCGGTCGCGCCATCGACCGCGTTACGGCAATGCGGCCGGTTGATGGATACAATGGTCACGGGACCATCGCGTTCGACGAGCACGGTGTCGGCATCTGTCATGGGCGCTTCCTGTAATGACGAGGCGAAAGCGTTAACTCAGAACCCGTGATGCGGCGATAGGCTTCGAGATAGCGCTTGCCGGTGGCTTCCACCACGCTCACCGGCAGCGGTGGAGGCGGGGCCTCGCCGTTCCAGCGGCCGGCGCGGCGTTCGACGTCGAGATAATCGCGCAGCGGCTGCTTGTCGAAACTCGGTTGCGGCTGGCCGGGCTTGTAAACATCAACCGCCCAGAATCGCGAACTGTCGGGGGTCATCACCTCGTCAATCAAGATGATGCGGCCGTCCTTGTCACGGCCGAACTCGAATTTGGTATCGGCGATGATGATGCCATGGTCGCGGCTCACGGTTTCGCCGAGCGAATACACCGCCCGCGCCATTCGCTCCAGCGTGGACGCGACCTGGTCGCCGACCACCTCGCGCATGCGGGCGACCGTGATGTTTTCGTCGTGGCCGGTTTCGGCCTTGGTGGCCGGGCTGAAGATCGCGGGATCGAGTCTGTCGCTTTCAACGAGCCCGGGGTTGAGCTTCTCGCCTGCCAGCGTGCCCGAGGCGGCGTATTCCTTCCACGCCGAGCC
>Ga0209069_10001647_pt1 | contig 11440 bp, 12 predicted proteins | sample Str013_2_FD_187202 | JGI IMG/M metagenome (GOLD analysis project Ga0209069, IMG submission 187202) | Freshwater sediment microbial communities in response to fracking from Pennsylvania, USA - Straight Creek_MetaG_SC_2013 (SPAdes) (version 2) | ecosystem: Environmental > Aquatic > Freshwater >...
TCTATCGGTGGCGGGTACCCGTACACAGTTTCGCGGCGATGTAAGCGATGACAGCGGCTTTGTAAAGTTTGAGATGAACAATTTTTATGGCAACAACGAGGTTATTGTACAGACGGCGCAGGATGACAGCCTGAAGCACATCGAAATCATCAGCCCCTACGCTGTTAAATATTCCGGCACAGTGCTTCCGGAATTTTTATTGCCGTTAAAGAATGCTGATGCATTGTACAGTCAGCACGTTTCTATGCAGGTACAGCAGGCTTACCAGGCTGATAAATTGAAGCAATGGTTAATGCCTGCAATTGATACACTTCCTTTTTATGTAAAACCCGATGCGGCTTACCAGCTGGATGATTATGTAAGGTTTACCACCATTGAAGAAATATTGCGTGAGTACGTGCCGGCAGTAAATGTGCGCAGAAGAGAGGGGAAATATTATTTTCCTGTTTTTGATAATATCCGCCAGGAATTTTTTACGGTAGACCCGCTGGTATTGCTGGACGGCGTTCCGGTATTTGACATCAATAAATTAATGAACTACGATCCGCTTAAGATAAGAAAACTGGAAGTGGTGGCACGCATGTATTTTTACGGGTCGATGTATTTTGGCGGCATTGTAAATTTTATTACTTACAAAGGTGATTTGACGGGCTATGAACTGGATCCGCATACCACCGTTATTGATTATGAAACCCTGCAGCAAGAGCGGGAATTCTTTTCGCCTGTATACGAAACGCCGGAGCAGGTGAACGGGCGATTGCCCGATTTCAGGAGCCTCCTGTACTGGTCGCCCGCACTAAACACCGGTAAAGAAGGCAAGCAGTCAATTGTTTTCTATACGTCAGACCTTGCCGGAAAGTTTGCCGTGGTGGTGCAGGGTATTACAGCAGATGGAAGGACAGGCGGCAGTACCATTTTTTTCGAAGTAAAAGAGCATGATCAACTGGCGGGAAAAAAATAGCGCCATCGGCAATGGCTTGTTAGAGAGAGAATGGCGCAATCATCTTGTATTTACCGGCCTGTAAATAAATGCAGCGTTGCTATTTTTGAGTATATTCAGGCAATCTAAGATACCTGCGGGTGGCAACCTGCAAAAAGTACAACTGACATGAAACAAAAACATTTGCTGTTCTGCAGCTTTTTTCTATCAACTTTTGCCGTATTGGCGCAGAGTTATGTACCTGAATATAGTAACCTAAAAATGAAAGTTAAACCGGTTGTGCCGGTAAAAGCGTATGCATTTAATATCAGCGACGTTACCATAACCGGCGGCCTTTTTAAAAAAGCCATGGACCTGGATGCGGCTTACCTGCTGGAAATTGAACCCGATCGGTTGCTGCACCGTTTTCATGAATATGCCGGCTTGCCCGTAAAAGCAGCAATATACGGCGGTTGGGAGGGCGAAACCATTTCAGGTCATACGCTCGGGCATTATCTTTCCGCCTGCGCTATGATGTATGCGTCTACACACGACAAACGATTCAAAGAGAAGACAAATTATATTGTACAACAACTGGCGCTTTGTCAGCAGGCACGCAAAACGGGTTATGTGGGTGCCGTACCCAATGAAGACACCGTATTTGCGCAGGTGGCCAGGGGCGAAATCCGGTCACGTGGCTTTGATTTAAACGGGGCCTGGGTGCCCTGGTATACTATGCACAAAGTAATGGCAGGCCTGCTGGATACCTATTTGTATTGCGATAACCAGGAAGCCATTGGTATTTTAAACAAGATAGGCAACTGGATAAACCTGGAACTAAAAGACCTGACGGATGCTCAATTGCAAAAGATGCTGGATTGCGAACATGGTGGTATGAATGAGGCCCTGGTTAATTTGTATGCGGTAACTGGCAATAAAAATTACCTGGAACTGTCTTATAAATTTCACCACAAAGCCGTACTGGATTCGCTGGCCCACCAGAAAGATATAATGCAGGGGCGGCACTCCAATACCAATATCCCCAAAATTATTGGTGCAGAGCGGCGTTACCAGCTGACCGGCAATGCAAAGGATAGTACCATTGCTGACTATTTCTGGCATACCATTGTAAACCATCATACCTATGTAAACGGTGGCAACAGCAATTATGAATACCTGGGCAATGAAGACAAGCTGAACGACCGGTTGAGTGATAACACCACGGAAACCTGCAACACTTACAATATGCTGAAGCTAACGCGGCAGTTGTTTGCGTTTAATCCGCGGCCGGAGTATGCAGATTTCTATGAAAGGGCTTTGTACAATCATATCCTTGCCAGCCAGGAACCCGACAGCGGTATGATGTGTTATTTTGTGCCATTGCGTATGGGGGGCAAAAAAACTTTCTCGGATAAATTCAATTCATTCTGGTGCTGTGTAGGGTCGGGCATAGAAAATCATTCTAAATATGGGGAAGCCATTTACTACCGGGCTGCGGATGGAGGTTTGTTTGTTAATCTTTTTATTCCATCACAGCTGAACTGGAAAGAAAAAAGCATACAGGTTACGCAAAGCACTGCATTTCCGGAAAGCAATACCAGTACACTCCGCATTTCAGTTGTAAGACCGGCAACTTTTCCGCTGTACATCCGCAATCCCTGGTGGGCCGCTGGCAATGTACAGTTAACTGTAAACGGAAAACCGGTGAAGGCAATCAAGGCCAGCAATGGTTATTTTGCCATCAGCAGAACCTGGAAGAACAATGACAAAGTGGAGATTGCTTTCGACATGCATTTGTATACGGAAAGTATGCCCGATAATAAAAACCGCATTGCTTTATTGTATGGTCCCGTTTTACTGGCAGGCGATTTGGGTGCAACAATGCCGGATCCTGTGTATGGCACACCGGTATTGCTTACCAGCAACCGCCAGGTAGCTGAATGGGTGAAACCTGTACCCGGCAAGCCGCTTACTTTTAAGATGCAGGGAGTTGGAAAACCATTTGATACCGGACTATCACCCTTCTATGCCATGCACCAGGATTACTACAGCGTTTACTGGGATTATTTTACCAATGAAGAATGGGTATCAAGGGAGGCCGCTTACAAAGAAGAAAAAGCGCAGCAAAAAGCCGTTGAAGAAAGAACGGTAGACATCATGCGCCTGGGTGAGATGCAACCCGAAAGAGATCATAACCTGAAGGGATCCATCAACTCTTATCCGGGCAATGCGTTAACACGCTCTGGCCGCGAAGCAAGGGCAGGTGGCTTTTTTTCATTTGATATAAAAGTGAAACCCGCCGTGCCCAATAGTTTGCTTTGTACCTATTTTGGCGATGATAAAAACAGCGTGTTTGATATTTTGATTGATGATGTAAAACTTGTGACGGTAGAATGGAACGGGGGGGTAACAGGTAAGTTTTATGACAAAGAGTATTCCATTCCGGCAGAACTAATAAAAGACAAAACAACGATAAGCGTAAAGATCAGCGCAAATGCGGGCAAAACGGCCGGAAGGGTATTTGGCTGCCGCATAGTAACGCCAGTACCGGGCAGCAGGTAAAACACTTTACTAAGCAATAATTATTTATTACGGGAAGCTGGATTTTAGGCTCCCGGGCTGTTAACATGCGATTGTGTTAATCTGACTTTGTTTGGTGGTATTCTTTTATAAAAGTGCCAGGCGATTTTTTGGTAATGCTTTTAAAAACCCGGTTAAAATTAACCACATTGTTGAAACCAGACTGGTAGGCAACGGTAGCAATACTGCTGAAATCATTTTCCATAAATCTTTTGCAGGCTTCGTTGATCCTTATTTCGTTTAAGAAATGAATATAGGTTTTGGATGTGTGCTTCTTAAAGTAGCGGCAAAACGATTGCGGTGTAAGATGCACCAGCCTGGCAACTTCTTCCAACGCAATATTCCGGGTGTAATGGGCCATGCTGTACTGGTAAACATCGTTGATCCGTAATCCTTCAGTGTCGGTGATGCTGTTTTCAAATGCATCTGTTGAAAAATATTTCCAGCCTTTGCTGTCGGCCATTTGCTGCAGCAATTCAATAAAAGCCGCCAGCCTGGTTCCGCCACCGGACAATTTCAGTTTCAGCAACTGTTCTGCAATCTTCTTCCTGTATTTTTCGGGTGCTTGCATACCATGAGCTGCAGCAGCAACAAATTTTTTGATGGCCCGCATTTCAGGAAGCGATAACAAGGGGGCAATAAACCCGGAAGGATTGAAAAACACATTGACTGAATGGATGCGTTTGTTTTTATGTCCTTCAAAATAAATGGGATCGCTTTTAAAGAGATGGGGCTGATTGGCGCCAATTACAAAAACATCGCCGGGGGCAAAACGCTGCATGTAATTACCTGCAATCAGGGTGCCTTCGCCTTTTATGATGCTGGTGACCTGCGTTTCATGGTGCCGGTGCAAATGTTCATAAAAATGCGGCAGCTGGTCTTCCTGCAAATGGATGGAATTGCCTGCGGTAACGGGTATGGTAAATGGGATTACCTTCATTTAACCAATATTACCGATATTTTTGACTTTATGGGCTTATTGGGGTAAAATTTGTATAAAATCAGGCACCGTTTTTTTGAATACAAGTAGATGAATCATTTTGCCGCCAGCCTGGCGGGATTATCTTTGCAGGCCGTTTGGCGGCAATAAATTATAAGGGTATGAAATATTCTAAATGGATAGGGCTACTGGCAGCCATTGTTGTTGTAATGGTTTGTTTTACCGCCTGGGTGTATGTACCATCGGTACCGCTTGAAATTGGCGGTATGTTTTCCAGCGGCACCAACAATTTTGGCAAGCCCGGTCTCATGAATATCTTTTGTTCGGTGGGCGCCGCTTTGTTGTTCCTGCTGCCCCAAATATGGGCCAAACGCACCAATATCTTTTTCTGTGGATTTAATATTGCATGGGCCATCCGCAATTTTATCATACTGAGCCGTTGCTACAGCGGGGAATGCCCTGTACGAAAAACGGGATTGTATATTTTAGTTATTGCTTCTGCCATGATGCTGCTGATGTCGTTTATACCTGATGTGGCCATTAAAGAAGATCCATCAGCCAATAAAGAATAGCTTAATCCTTTAGCCGGAAGTGGTTGCCATCAGAAAAGAGGTTAGTACTCCTTTAAAGGCTTTTGATGATGTTTTCTATATTGTTCCGGTTAAAAGGTTTGTGCAGGAAATAAGAGGCGCCTTCATTAATTGCTTTTTCATTTAATTTCTTTTCATCATGAGCCGTCATCATTACAATTTTTGTGGAAGGGCTTGTTTCCACCATTCTTTTAATTAGATCAATTCCCTTACCGTCGGGCAGGTGATTGTCGAGGAATATAAAATCCGGTTTCAGCTCGCGGATAACGTCAAGGGCATTTTCCAGCACATGAATGCTTTTTGCATAAAAATGATTCCTTTCAAGAACCAGCTCCATCAGCATACACAATTCTTCTTCGTCGTCTATAATTAAAACTATTTTCCTGGCGGTGTTTTTCATTTTAAAAACTGTTCTATTGAATAATAAGTGCGGTTTTCCCGGCGATATCATTAATACAATTATGTGCCAGAATAAATCTGCCAGGCAATAAACCCGATTCCACTGAGGACGTTGTTTTGGTGCAAGAACGCTGCATCAGGGGTTCTTAAGGAATTGAAAAACTTTCTGGCATAGTTTTATAATTGTGTTGAGTGGTCATTAAAACTTATACAACTATAAAAAATTATTTATGGGAAATCTATTGTACATCATTGCTGTTATCCTTGTAATTGCCTGGGCTGTTGGTTATTTTGGTTATCAGGCAGGAGGCATTATACATGTGCTGCTGGTAATTGCAATCATAGCCGTGCTGCTCCGTGTCATCAGACGTGCATAACCTTTTTACCGGTTTTAATCAGGTCCTTTTTAAAGGGACCTGATTTTTTTTGGGGAATATTATCACCACAATTGCCCACGACGATGTGCAAATGAGGCAATTGCCGGTTTGTTTTTCGGGGCATAACAATTGTCTTAATCATGGGTGACCTAAAACCTCAGATATGAACACCATGAAATTCTTAGTCTCCGCAGCAGTCGTTTTATCAGTATCCTTTACCGGGTTTGCACAGGTTTCAGCAGATTCCATCAATACCCTGAAACAGCAAAAGCAATCCCTGGAACTTAGCAATAAGATAAACGAACACAAAATGCAATTGGCAAAGCTTGAAAATACGGTAGATAAAAAGACGCGTAAAATGGAACAAACAGCAACGGATGCACAAAAAGCGGCAGACGAAAATGCTGCAGCAGCTTCTAAATTAAGTGAAGATGCGCAGGATAAGCAACTTGCAAAAAAGGCAGAAAAAGCGGGGAATACGGCTAAGAAAAATGCAAAACGTGCGAGGGTGGCTGCCGAAAACCTGGCCGATTTAAAGAAGGAGATTGAATCGCTGCGGAATAAAATTTCGGAAGATGAAACAAAACTCGCCATTAACCCGGTCATCGTTCCAGTACAACAATAATAAACGTATACATTTGCCCGCCCATGCCTAAGCAATACCCGTTCTATTTAAAATGTACGGTCATCTTATTGGGGTTAATCCTGTTTGTTTATGTAATTACCAGTCTGCGTGAAATACTGGTGCCCCTGTCATTTGCACTGCTGATTGCCATTTTACTAAATCCACTTGTCAACAAGCTACAGCAATGGAAATTACCCCGTGTATGGTCCATCGCCATTGCCTTGCTGCTTGCCTTCCTCTTCATTGCAGGTATCGGTTATTTTTTATCGGCACAAATAGCGGGGTTTACAGACCAGCTTCCGTTAATGAAAAAGAAACTGGCAGAGCTGGCAACTCACCTGCAGCACGATATTCGCAGCCGGTTTAATATTGACATGCAAAAACAACAGCAGGCAATAGACGAAGCCGGCGCCAAAATGAAACCATTGATTGGCTCAACTGCTGGTGCGTTGATGAGTTCTATTGCTGCATTGGTATTGTTACCGGTTTATTCATTCCTGTTTCTTTATTATAAAAATCTTCTATTGAATTTTCTGTACGATGTATTTGCGGAAGAAAATTTTAAAGAAGTGGGCGCCGTATTGAAACAAACCAAAGGCGCCATTCAAAACTATATGTATGGCCTGGTAGTAGAAACAACCATTGTGGCGGTACTCAATTCGCTGGCTTTGCTGATACTGGGTGTAAAGTACTGGATATTGCTGGGCGTTTTGGGGGCTATGCTCAATATCATACCCTATATTGGCGGCATTATATCAGTGGCATTACCGGTGCTGATTGCCACGGTTACCAAAGATGGTTTTCATACACAGGTACTCATACTGGTTTGTTATTTGGTCATCCAGTTTATCGACAACCATTTCCTGGTGCCTTATATCGTTTCTTCAAAAGTAAAAATCAATGCGCTGATATCCATTGTATTTGTATTGCTGGGCAATGCTGCCTGGGGTGTGTCGGGTATGTTTTTATGTATACCGTTTGCAGGCATCTTAAAAATTATTTTTGATCGCATTGAAGATCTAAAGCCATGGGGAAGGCTGCTGGGCGATGAAATACCGGTGCGCCCAAAAGGCCAGTGGACAAAAGTGCGCAAAGCCCGCAGTTATTTAAAGGCAATAAAGACCAGTAATAAACAGGCATAAAATCAATCTTAAATGTTGCTCCATTATTCGGGTAAAGCGCTGCACAAAAAGATTAATTGTGGAATTGTTTCTACACAATCAATGATGCGTAAGACACTGCAGCTGTAAATATGGCCGGCCCTGGCAAGCTGGCTGCTTCAAATGGCAACCTATTTATGGCAGGTTATTGGGTATAGTATACTGAAGAAAAACAAACTCTTTCGCTCCATATGCTCAGCAAACGATCGTTTAACCCGGTTCTGATTGATATTGCCGACCAGGCTATTTTTTTGAAATCTTTTTTCAGGAACTGTTTTAAAAAGGGTTTTGAGTGGGAAGCGTTTTCACGGCAGTCGTATAATATTGGTTACAGATCCATTGGCATTATTGCACTTACGGGTTATATACTTGGTTTTGTACTCACACTTCAATCGCTGCCCACTATGAAACAGTTTGGGGCTGTTGGTTTTGTTCCGGGCATGGTAGCTGTTTCGGTGATCCGCGAAATAGGTCCGGTGATTGTGGGTCTTATCTGCGCGGGTAAAGTTTCTTCCAGTATTGGCGCAGAACTGGGCAGTATGAATGTTACGGAACAGATAGACGCGATGCTGGTATCGGGCGCCAATCCCATGCAGTACCTGGTAGTAACAAGAATACTGGCCTGTATTATTATGATACCCCTTTTAACGGTTTTTGCAGATGTAATTGCATTGTTTGGGGGCTTTACCGCTTCCAACCTGGGCGGTGATATAAGTGCGGGGTTGTATTTCTCAAAAGCCACTACCATACTTGAATTTGCCGATATCATTCCTTCATTTGTTAAAACCGTATTTTTTGGATTTGCTATTGGCTTTGTAGGTTGTTACAAAGGCTTCCATTCAAACAGGGGTACAGAAAGTGTAGGCATTGCCGCCAATTCAGCGGTGGTCACGGCGTCCATCTGGATAATTGTTATTGACGCAATTGTGGTGCAGGCAACAAGTGTTTTTATTTATACATAGCGCAAACCATCAGCAATGGAACCGGTAATTGAAATACAGGGATTGAAAAAAAGCTTTCATGGCAAAACCGTGTTATCTGATATTAACCTTACCGTAAAAAAGGGGGAGAATGTTGTCATACTGGGCAAATCGGGCGAAGGTAAATCCGTTACCATTAAGTGCATTACAGGATTAATTACACAGGACGAAGGTTCATTAAAAGTTTTTGGCAGCGAGGTGAACCAGCTTGAAAGACATGAATTGAGAACTTTAAGAAAGCGTATTGGATTTCTTTTTCAAAATGCGGCCCTGTATGATTCTATGACGGTAAGGGCTAACTTGGCTTTTCCATTGCAAAGGGTTGCTAAAATAAAAGACAAAAGAGAAATCGGGCGTTTGTCGGAGGAAGTACTGGAAGCAGTGGGCCTTTCAGATGCCATTGATAAAATGCCGTCAGAACTTTCGGGGGGGATGCGCAAAAGGATGGGCCTGGCCCGTACCCTGATTGTGAAACCGGAGCTAATGTTGTATGATGAACCCACGACGGGGCTGGATACCATTACATCAAAAGAAATCAGTAACCTGATTCTGGAGATGCAACGGAAATTTGAAACATCTTCCGTTATTATTACGCACGATATTCCGTGTGCGAAAATTACGGCAGACCGGGTGCTGATTATGAGTAACGGAGAATTTATAGCAGAAGGCACCTGTGATGAACTGGAAAATTCAGAAGACGCTTTTGTAAGATCATTTTTTAAATAATCAAGTATGGATATTTCTGTTGGACAGAAAATAAAAACGGGTGCGTTTGTACTCCTGTGCCTGCTCTTGCTGCTCGTCCTTATTTTTTTGGTGGGCAAACAGAAGAATATGTTTGGCGGCACTTTTTCTGTATACGCAGCCTTTAAAAACATATCCGGGTTAAAGGAGGGTAACTATGTCCGCTATGCCGGCATTAATGTGGGTACGGTGGATAATATCAGCATACGCAACGATACTACGGTGGTAGTGCTGCTGCTGCTGCAAAAAAGCATTCAGCCCTATATCAGGGAAGATGGGATGGCCAGCATTGGCAGCGACGGGCTGATGGGAGACAAGCTGGTGGTGATTACCCCGGGCAGCTATACAGCACCGTTAGTAAAAAACGGGGGAAGCATTAAAGCGGCCAATCCGGTAGACGTAGACCGCATTGTAAACAACCTCTCAAAAATTTCGGACAACGCAGAAGCCCTTACCGGAAGTCTCTCCAGTGTAATGGACAAAATAAACAACGGGCAGGGGTCTTTTGGCCGGCTGGTGAACGACGACAAACTGGTCAGAAATCTTGAAGGCACTTTATCTACGGCAAAAGAAACCGTGGGCACCGTTAAAAAAACGGCCAGCAGTGTTACAGACAATATGGAGGCGGCCAAACACAGTTTTCTTTTAAGGGGTTATTTCAGGAAAAGAGAACGGAAACGCATCCAGGATTCAACTGAGAAGGCCAATAAGGCAGTTGTTCCCCTGGCAAAAGAAAAGCACGAGTAAGGCCGCATAGCCGCATGTATGCCCGCTATTTTTTTGGTAGCGGAAATTCATGTTTATATTCGCCAAAATTTTTCCTTGAAACAATCTTTTTTCTCAGCACTGGTGTTATTGGTAGTCATGGCCGCGTTATGCTCCCAAACTGCCTGCAATAAAAAACCCGGCATTAGTTCGGCAGATAGCAGCAACGTTTCATTTAGCAGTACACCGCTTGGCTATCCCATGACTACTTTCATCAATGAAGCCAGCGGCATTGCCGGCAGTAAAACCAACCCGGGATTTCTTTGGGTAGAAGAAGACAGCGGCAATCCGCCACAGTTGTATTTGCTGGATCATACCGGCGAGACTGTAAAAAGGGTTTATATTAAGGGGGCAGTGAATACAGACTGGGAAGACATGGCCCTGGCTGCCGGACCGGATCCCACCAAAAAATATTTGTACATAGGCGAAATTGGCGACAATGATGCTATGCACGCCAATGCTGCGTTTTACCGGTTTGAGGAACCCGCTGCTGGTACGGACACTGTGCGGGTATTCGATCTCATCCGTTTTACTTATGACGACGGCCCGCGTGATGCCGAAGCTTTTTTGGTAGACGATAACAGCAAAGACATCTATATCATCAGCAAGCGCAATACCAGGTCAAGGATTTATAAACTGGCTTACCCGTACAGTACCAGCAGCATGAATACGGCAGTTTATGTACAATCGCTGCCCTACAACGGTGTAGTGAGTGCTGCTGCCAGTAATGATGGCCGGGGCATTGTAATTAAAACTTACCCGGCCCTGTATTATTATGCAAGAGCAGCCGGTGAAACAATACCACAAACCCTTCAAAAAGAATACAGTTCGCCTGGTTACCAGCTGGAGCCACAGGGAGAAGCGGTGGGCTTTGCCACTGACAACAGTGGCTTTTATACGCTTAGCGAAACCGGCAACAGCAGCAGCCAGGTACTGTACTTTTATAAGAAAAAGTGATTTTAATGATACCGGCCCGGATTAACATTGTATTAAATTATGTTTTTTCGCTCTGCTCCAGTATCTCATCCATCCGGATGCCGGAATGGCTTTCATTGTAAACGCATTTTCCATTTTTAATCAGGAGCGCCTGTGGTGATTCGTGTTCTACATTAAATGCAGCTGCTATTTTGTGCGAGAGAGTGCGGTAGCTGATCAGGTCGAGAAAATAGAAGTCGATGTGGCCGGGCGGATCGCCTCTTTCGAGCCGGTTTTTTGCAACACTGCTGATGCTGCAGCGGTTAGAATGTTTGAAAATCAATTGTGGCCGGGCGGTAGATTGTGCGATGATCTGCTCTAATTGCGATTCTGCAGTAAGTGGTATCCAGTTCATAAAAAATAAAAAAGGCCTAACACCTCTTGAC
>Ga0209069_10001650_pt1 | contig 11424 bp, 8 predicted proteins | sample Str013_2_FD_187202 | JGI IMG/M metagenome (GOLD analysis project Ga0209069, IMG submission 187202) | Freshwater sediment microbial communities in response to fracking from Pennsylvania, USA - Straight Creek_MetaG_SC_2013 (SPAdes) (version 2) | ecosystem: Environmental > Aquatic > Freshwater >...
GAGCTGGATCCATATTGATGATGTTTGCCGGATGTTTCTTGAAGCGATCCGAAATGTTCAAATGGAAGGAATTTACAATGCGGTTGCTCCCCACGCAGTCAACAACAAAGTGCTGACGCTTTCTCTTGCTAAGGCCATGAGAGGAGGTTTTTACATTCCATTTCACGTACCCGCTTTTGTTTTGAAATTGTTATTTGGGGAAATGAGTATCGAGGTGCTAAAAAGTGCTGAAGCCAGTGCAGAAAAAATACGCAGGACCGGCTTTCAGTTTTTATATCCTACGCTTGAAAGCGCTTTAAGTGTGCTTATAAAAAAATCCTGAAACCAGGAATGATCGGCGATTTTCTACAGATCAGCCCTTCGGAATTGCCAACTCGTAAAAAAAATATACAGCAGGGCATACAATGCAGCAATCGCAAGGTATATGGGTATATGATGTTCCCAGGGGGATATCCTTCCCTGCTCCAGGACTTTTCTTGCATAAGGCTGTGGGATGAGCATATCCGTTACTTCTTCCGGCAGGTAATCGACCCAATGTTTATTGAACTTATTGCGGGATAGGGAAACGACAAACTGTTCGAGAATCATATAAATAAAAAAAATACCCATCGTAAGCCCAGCCCGCTTGATCAACATACTCATAACAAGGGCGATGAGCGAATAGGAGAACATTTCCACGAAAAAGAATCCAATGAATCGTACATCTTTGAAAACAGGAACATCTGGTGTTTCACTGGGAACAAAATGCCCGAAGAGCAGTGCTGTCACGAAAACAATGACCGTTACGTATACAGAAAAAAGAAACACTTCTATCAATTTCACATTGATAAACTGGTTTCGATTCCATCCGTCGATGATATTCTGGCGATGCGTTTTGTAGGTGAACTCATTCGTCGTGAGTGTGATGATCAGAATAGCTGGTATAAATAAAAGCAGGCTCGAGTTGAATGCGACAGTTTGCCATACATCAGGGAAAGAAAACGGAGTTCCGAGAATGCTTTTGCCTTTTATTTTCGGAAAAGAATTATCAGAGAAATCGTAAAACGAGTAATTGAATGCCGGAAGACAAACCGTCGTAATGGCCAGTAGTATCCAAAACGTGCGATAGTTTTTAACCTTCAGCCATTCTATTTTCAGTATGCGGAGCATAAATTTCTAGTTGCTTACGTTATTGGTCAGTTCAATGAATTTGGATTCAAGACTCCGCTTGCGCAATTCCAGGTGATTCAACACAATTCCTTTTTCAAAAAAATATTGATTGATTCCCGACAGGTCCGGAACATTTTTTTCAAATAGTACCTGCACATGTTGTTCATGAAGCTTAATCTCCCTTACGCCTTGCAAGGAAGCGGCAAGTTGTTTCAGCAACTCCAAATTTTCTGCCCCGATTTCAAGAATTTCTTCGTTCACGAGGACGTCGTTTACATGGCCAGCCGTGATCAATTGACCCTTTTGGAGGATGGCGACGTGCGTACAAACCTTTTCGACTTCATCGAGCAAGTGGCTCGCGAGGATGATGGTTTTTCCTTGTTTGGAAAGGTCACGCACCAATTGGCGAATCTCTGCGATGCCTGCCGGATCAAGACCATTTGTTGGCTCATCAAAGACAAGTACGGACGGATTTCCCACCAGGCAGGATGCGATCGCCAGCCTTTGTTTCATACCGAGAGAATAGGTGCTGAATTTTGAATGCTTGCGTTCTGTCAATCTAACGATGTCGAGTACACGGGGAATATCTCCTGTTCCCAATTCTTTGATGGCAGAAGTGATCTCCAGGTTTCGTTGGCCCGAGAGATAATGGTAAAAATTGGGTGTTTCCAGCAATGTCCCTATTTTTTTTCGTTGCGATGCGGAAGGCGTTTGACCGAACCATTGGTAAGATCCATGGGTTGCTTTCAAAACGTCCATGACAATTCCCAATAAAGTAGTCTTGCCGCTGCCGTTTGGACCTAAAATTCCAAACACAGATCCCTCGGGTACTTCAAAGGAGAGCTTGTTCAGCGCCCTAATCTTTCCGTAAAATTTTGTGATGTCATGAATCGATAAAATATTCTTCAATCCGTCGTATTGAGTATTCAAGTTAAAAAGAAAATGGGTGAAGTGGCGGCATCTAAAAAAATGTTTTGAATGCTAGCTGGAAGGAATGTGTTTCTGATGGTAAATACCCGAAAAATCACCGAGCACAGAAAAACCCTTTCGGTCAAATCTTAACCTGTCGAGCCGCAGTCCTTCGATATCACTTTGTAACACTTTCCTCGTAAACGGGTTCAAGGTGCCGCCTGGTTGAAGCGGTAGAGCGGTTGGATCATACTGAAAAATGGGATCACAAATTGTTCCCCTGGGATACATGATGCCTGGTTGTCCCTTACCACGAATATCCAGATCCTGTGGATGCTCGAGGCCAAGCGTATGCCCGTATTCGTGGGCAGCAGTTGTAGAATTGTTCAGGAGATTGTCCAGTTTAAAATAACCCGTATTGCATTTAAGCCCATCCACAAATGAAATATGGTTCAATGAGAATTCTTCAATGCGAAAAAAATTCAGCCTTGGATCGTTGTTGTACCAGATTGTTTCAGGGTGAATATCCGGTTGATGAATTCCTTCCATAGTAAAGACAACACGCCATAGGCTTCTTTTGATGATGACCTTTGCAGCCGGTTCATTCCAATGATCACTGATATCTTTTGCGATTTGAGTAGACAGCGCTCTTGTTGAGGCGTCTCCATAGAAAATAAAAATGGAGTGAATGATAAGTTCTTGCTGAGCAGTATGAATTTCGGCAGTACCCATTGTAAATGGTGGCTCCTCAGTTACGGATCGGTTTCCCGCCTTTGAGCACGCTTTGAATCCTTTCGAGGGTTTTCTTTTCACCGCAGAGACTTAGAAAAGCTTCACGTTCGAGATCCAACAGGTATTGCTCACTAACCAGGGTTGGTTCGCTCAAATCTCCTCCGCACATCACATAGGCTAGTTTCCGCGCCACCACCGCGTCATGATCTGTCGCGTAGTTTCCACGCAACATGCCGTTGATACCTGCATACAATGCGCCGAGCGCTGATCGCCCCAACACCTTGATGTCTTTTCTTTGCACGGGTAATACATATCCGTCATTGAACATTTCTAATACGGCCTGCTTTGCGTCGCCAATTCTTCTTCCCTGGTTTATACTCACAAAATCGCGTCCCTTTCTCAAAATACCCAATTCAAAAGCTTCGGAAGCCGAAGTGGAAACTTTTGCCGTGGCAATCGTAAAGAAACGATTTTTGAGGGTAATGGTTTCAGGTTCATCTTCATGCATTTCATCATACGCGCGCATAGTGAATTCTTTAGTGCCTCCACCGCCAGGGATCAAACCAACTCCCAACTCCACCAGTCCGATGTAGGCTTCGGCTGCCGGAACAACTTTGTCGGAATGAAGGCTGAGTTCACAGGCGCCACCCAGCGATAAACCATGCGGTGCTGTAATTACCGGTACCGCCGAATATCGGGCGCGCATCATCGTATTTTGAAACTGGCGAACGGCCATATCCAGTTCATCGAATTCCTGTTCTACGGCAAACATGAAGATCATGCCAACATTGGCTCCTGCTGAAAAATTCTGGCCCTCATTGGCGATTACCAGGCCTTTGTATTTTTCTTCTGCCAGGCCAATCGATTTCTGAATTCCTTCCAGCACCTCGCCTCCAATCGTTCCAAATTTGGTATACCATTCCAACCCCAGCACATCATCTCCTAAATGATAACAATGCGCAGCACTGTTTTTCCAGACGGTCTGGTTTTCGAAATTCCTCATAACGATAAAAGCCGGTCCGCTGGCTCCGCCTGTCGGTGAAGTGTATGCGCTTTTCCCCGGCGAAAAGCAAAGCCGGTTACCCTGTTCAATTTTGTAGAAAGATTTTATGCCTTTTGCGAGCATATCATCCACCCATGAAGCGACTAAGAATCCTGCTTCTTTCATTTTCTTTACTGTGGATTCTACACCGAGCACATCCCAGGTCTCAAAAGCACCGATCTCCCATCCGAATCCGGCCATCATGGCATCGTCTACCCGGTAGAGTTCATCGGATATTTCGGGAATGCGATGAGATATATAAGAAAAAAGCCCGTAATGAAACTGTTTGAAAAACTCTCCTGCTTTGTCTGCGCCCTGTGTCAGTGCTTTGATTCTCGATTTCAAATCGTCGATAGCTTTTGCCGCTTCGACACTGGCGAATTTTGCTTTTTTGCGCGGCTCATATTCCAGGGTCTTAAGGTTGAGTACCAGGATTTCTTTTTCTCCCTTTTGATTTGCAGGCATCTTCTTAAAAAATCCCTGTCCAGTTTTATCACCCAGCCATTTGTTCGCTACCATCTGATCGAGCCATGCCGGTATTTTGAAAACATCTTTGGCTTCATCGTTCGGGCAATTTTCATATACTCCTTTTGCCACTTTCACTAGGGTATCGATTCCCACTACATCCGCAGTGCGGAAGGTTGCAGATTTCGGACGGCCGATGATCGGACCGGTCAGAGCATCTACTTCATCAATCGTCAACCCCATCTTCTCCACCAAACCGAATATCGCCATGATACCATATACGCCGATTCGATTCGCGATAAAGGCTGGTGTGTCTTTACAAAGAACAGTCGTCTTGCCAAGATAAAGATCACCGTAGTGTAACAGAAATTCGATGATAGAAGGATCCGTGTCCGGACCCGGAATGATTTCCAGCAGGCGAAGGTATCTTGGTGGGTTAAAGAAATGCGTTCCACAAAAATGTTTTCTAAAGTCCTCTGAGCGACCTTCTGTCATCAGGTGAATGGGAATACCCGAAGTATTGGAGCTGATCAGCGTTCCGGGTTTCCTGTATTTTTCCACTTCGGTAAATAGGGATTGCTTGATATCAAGTCTTTCCACGACTACTTCTATTACCCAATCGCAGGATGAAATATCTTTCAGGTTATCGGTAAAATTACCAGTGGTTATTTTTTTCAGCGCATCTTTTGTGTAAAGTGGTGAGGGGTTTGATTTCACAGCGGTCGCCAATGCCTCATTTACAATCCGGTTCCGTACAGCAGGTTGCTCCAGTGACGCGTTTTTTGCTTTTTCAGCGGCATTTAATTCGGTAGGTGCTATGTCCAGCAACATGACAGGGACGCCTATCCCCGCAAAATGACAGGCAATTCTTGAACCCATGACTCCACTTCCTAAGACGGCAACTTTCTTAATGATTCTGTTCATAGCAATCTTTTTAGCAATCAATCTTGTTATTTCAATATATCATTGGCCACGATGGAAAGTGCGCTCCAATCCATATCTTCTCTTCCGGTTTCCACCAGTTCCTTCAGGTTATTGCTCAACAGGTCTGCCAATGGCATCGACTGGTTTACCGAAGCTGCCTGCGAGAGCACCAGTCGCATATCTTTGAGTCCAAGTTTCGCAGTGAATGCGGCGGGCTCAAATTTCTCCTGGAGAATAATATTTCCATAATTCGCATATACCGGTGCGGTGAATAGAGTCTGCGTCATCATGTTCCACATTTGTTGAACATCTACACCACTTCGTTTCGCGAGGCTGATACTTTCGCCCATTGCCTCGAGCGCTGCGCCTATCATAAAGTTGCCGCAGAGTTTTACGGTATTGGCAGCTTTAATATTTTCTCCGAAATCGTATATGCCCAGTGCGCCAGCGTCCTTTAAAAGAGGTTCAATTTTTTTTCTTCCCGCCCCTCCACTGATTACAAAATTAAGTTTCTTCGCTGCTGCTGCTTCGGGCCTGCCGAAAACAGGAGCGGCAATATATTCCTGTTTGTGTTGCAGATAAAGGACCGACATTTCTTCGGCAGTTTGGGGAAGAATAGTGCTCATCGAGATATTTACGGCGCCAGCCCTGCTATTTTCCAACAAACCCCCATTACCGGTAATGATGCTTTTTAATGCCGCATCATCGGAAACAATACTGAAAACAATATCCGCTTGCCTTGCAAGCGAAGTAATACTATCGCAAACGACGGCTCCTTTTTCTTTGAGCGGCTTTGCTTTTGAAGCAGTTCGGTTAAAGACATATAGTTTATGCCCAGCCGCAAGTATGTTCTGTGCGATCGGCGTTCCGAGATTTCCAAGTCCGATGAATCCTATTTTCATTTGTTGCATAGTAATCTGGATTTGAGATGATGGACTAATGACTCAGGATACTGATGCTCCCGGAGGCGCTTTCTCATCAGGATTTACAAAAATAAGTTTTCCGTCCTTTGTTTCCGACATAAGGATCATGCCATTACTCTCGATGCCTTTCATTTTTCTTGGCGCCAGGTTGGCTACAACCACCACTTGTTTACCAATAATATCTTCGGGTTTAAAGTGAAGGGCTATCCCGGATACTATAGTTCTTTTTTCAAATCCAAGATCCACTTCGAGTTTTAACAGTTTATCAGCCTTGGCAACTTTCCCGGCACTTAAAATGGTTCCCACTTTCAGATCGAGCTTTTCAAAATCATCATACTGGATTGTTGTTTTCACGGAATCAATTTTCTCGGGTACAATGGTGGCCGGTGGATTATTGTTAGAAGATTTGGAATTGGCATGTAACTTTTCAACCTGGGTAGCTATTTCCGCATCCTCTATTTTCCGGAAAAGCAGTTCCGGCGCTCTTAAACTATATCCAACGCTGAGTAGTTTGAGCTTGCCGGCATTTTCCCAATCCAATAACTTGTCAACCACTTTCAACAGGTGCAGCATTTTTTTTGAAGTATTGGGAAGAAAGGGATTGATGAGTATGGCCAGGTTTGCTGTCAATTGCAGGGAAATATGCAAGCAGTTGTCGATGCGTTGCTGATTTTCCACTGATATGTTTCCCTCCCCATCGGCAGATGCTTTTTTCCAGGGTTCTTTTTCCTGTAGATATTTATTTCCTTTTCGCGAAAGGTCAATCACTTCATACAATGCTTCGCGGAATTTGTATTGTTCGATTAATCCACCCACTTTTTGCTTGCTGCCTTCAATCTCACGGATCAGGGCACGATCTGTTTCGTCTAAAATATCCTGGTGAAGCGGTGGCACTTTGCTTTTACAAAGTTTATGCATCAGCACCAGCGCACGGTTCACAAAATTTCCGAAAATAGACACGAGCTCACTATTGTTGCGTTCCTGGAAATCCTTCCAGGTGAAATCATTGTCCTTGGTTTCCGGTGCATTCGCACACAAAACATATCTAAGGGTATCTTCACATCCGGGAAAATCTTTCAAATATTCATCAACCCACACGGCCCAGTTGCGGCTGGTGGATACTTTGTCACCTTCGATATTCAGGAATTCGTTGGCAGGCACATTATCGGGCAAAACAAAATTCCCATGTGCTTTGAGCATGGCAGGAAAGATAATACAGTGAAATACGATATTGTCCTTTCCGATAAAATGAACCAGCTTGGTATCTTCCCGGCACCAGTAATCGGCCCAATCAGGAGTGAGTTCCTTGGTTGCAGAAATATAACCGATGGGTGCATCGAACCAAACATAGAGCACTTTTCCCTCTGCATCCGGTAGTGGTACTTTGATGCCCCAGTTACTGTCGCGCGTCATCGCACGGGATTGCAATCCATTGTCGAGCCAGCTTTTACACTGCCCATATACGTTATTCTTCCAATCGGAATGTTCCTCAAGTACCCATTGTTTTAGCCAGGCTTCATAATGCTGCAAAGGAAAGTACCAGTGTTTGGTTTTTTTCTTTATCGGTACTGCGTCACTCAAGGTACTGCGCGGGTTGATCAATTGCTCCGGACTAAGAGAAGACCCGCAACGTTCGCACTGATCTCCATAGGCAGATGGGTTGCTGCAAATAGGACAGGTTCCGGTGATGTACCGATCTGCCAGAAATGTTTTGGCCTGCTCATCATAATATTGTTCGGTTTCTTTTTCCTCAAACAGGCCATCGTCATATAATTTTCTAAAAAAATCAGAAGCTGTTTGATGATGAACCGGGTTTGATGTACGGGAGTAGATATCGAAGGAGATGTTCATTCCTTCGAGGCTTTCCTTAATCAGCTTATGGTATTTATCCACGACCTGCTGAGGTGTGATGCCTTCTTTCATCGCGCGGATGGTGATAGGAACTCCATGTTCGTCACTTCCGCCCACGAATTTTATATCTTTTTTCTGAGCCCTTTGATAACGGACATAGATATCCGCAGGAATATAACAACCTGCCAGGTGGCCTATGTGTAACGGTCCATTGGCATAAGGAAGTGCAGCGCTAACCAAAATTCTTTTGAATGCTTTCATGTGCTATGCTCTCGTTGAATCTTCACAAATCTTGAGGACTGCAAAAATACCGCAATCTGCAGCCAACACCAAAAGCAGCGTGCCATGTTCCGTTGGTTTGATTGAACCCTGATCATCCAAAATGCCTATTTTCTTATAACTTTAAAATATGAACAGAAAGGATTTTTTTAGTTCCTTGCTAATTGTTTCGGCGGCACCCGGTACGGTGATGGCCGGAAACAAAGGGCAACAAGCCGGTACGGGACCATTTGTTGATGCCAGAGCACCAGTGATCCCGCCTTATCTTAAACAGGGCGATACCATTGGCATAACCTGTCCGGCAGGGAATATAACATTTTCCGAAATCCAGCCCGCTATGTTACAAATTGCATCCTGGGGTTACAAACTTCGGGTAGGAGACACCGTTGGAAAGAAAGATTTCACGTTTGGCGGCACCGATACCGAGCGAGCGGCCGATTTTCAGCAGATGCTTGACGATCCTACCATACAAGCGATCCTTTGCGCGAGAGGCGGCTACGGAGCCATACATATCATAGACCAGCTCGACTTTTCCCGATTTGTAAAAACCCCAAAATGGATTATCGGATTCAGTGATATTACCGTCATCCATGCTCATCTCAATCATAATTTCAATATCGCTTCTATTCATTCTAAAATGTGCAATAGCTTTCCGGATGATTGGGAAAAAGCTGAGCCCATACAAATAGAAACTATTCTCTCTATCCGAAAAGCTCTTGCTGGCGAGCATATGCAATATGAAGCGACAACTTCTACTGTGAACCGGTCGGGCATTGCCGAAGGAATGCTGGCTGGTGGAAACCTGAAAACCATTGAAACGCTCGCCGGAACGAAATCAGATCTGAATACGGCGGGAAAAATATTGTTCGTCGAAGACACGGGTGAATACCTATATAGCATTGATCGTATGTTTTGGAATCTCAAAAGAACTGGAAAACTTGAGCGGCTTGCGGGGCTGATCGTAGGAGGTTTCAAAATCAAGCCTGATGATCCGGGAGAGGAATACGGCAGAACAATTGCTGAAATAGTTTTGGAAAAAGTTAAAGACTACAATTATCCGGTTTGTTTCGATTTTCCTGTTGGTCATCAGAAAAACAACTACGCATTAAAATGTGGTGTCCCGCATAAGCTGATTGTAGGGGCCGATAATGTGACCCTTCAGGAATCGGAAATTTTAAAACGATAGTATTTCTGCATGCCAGCGTAAATTTGTTCGCCTTGAACTGATTGAACTATGATAAAAATTCCATCATATCTTAAGCCCGGAGACAAGATCGGCCTGCTTTGTCCTGCAGGATATATGTCTTTGGATAAAGTCGCCAACTGCATAAAAGTATTACAGGAATGGGGTTATGAAGTCAGGGTCGGCAAAACCGTGGGAGGATTTTCACAGAATTATTTTTCGGGTACAGATACCGAGCGGTTGACTGAATTCCAGGACATGCTGGATGATGATAGTGTGAAAGCGATTCTCTGCGCGAGGGGAGGCTATGGAATCGGAAGAATCATCGAAGACATTCATTTCAAAAAGTTCAAAAAAAATCCAAAATGGATTATCGGCTTTAGTGATGTCACTGTGCTGCATGCCCATATTCATGCCAACTATCAAATAGCCACTTTGCACGCACCCATGGCAGGTGCGTTTAATGACAGTGAACCCGACGGTGAGTACTTGCAATCGCTTCGAAAAGCATTGTCGGGTGAGAAAATAAAGTATCAGCACGAGGTGCATACGTTCAACAAAAAAGGAGAGGCGATTGGTGAGCTGGTAGGAGGTAATCTGAGTATTCTTGCACATCTAACGGGCACTTCGTCTGACATGAAGACAAAGGGTAAAATTCTTTTTTTGGAGGATGTAGGCGAATACTGCTATGGTGTAGATCGAATGTTCTATCAATTAAAGCGAAGTGGAAAGCTGAATAAACTTGCGGGCCTGATCATTGGTGGCTTCACGGAAATGAAAGACACCGAACGTCCATTTGGAAAAACTGTTTATGAAATCATCAGGGATATTATTGAAGAATACAATTATCCCGTTTGCTTCGATTTTCCGGTCGGCCACATGAAAGAAAACATGGCATTGAAGTGCGGAGTAGGCTACAAATTGAAAGTTACAAAAGTAAAAGTTACACTCGACGAATAAGTATCCTTAGTGAAATAAAAAAGCTGTCTTAAAAGACAGCTTTTTTTATTTCCAAACAGGAATATTTATGCAATTACTTCTGCACCCTTGTTGCTATGCTCTTTCGGCATGGCATTTTCGACATTCACCCCCAGCCCTTGTGCAATGGCCATGCCCAACCCGATGTCTGCGCGAAAGAAATGACAAAGCTGGCGATTGACGATTTCGTCTTTCTTAGGACCAGTAATGCCACTCATAGCACCTACGATATTGCTCACGAGGTTTTTCTTGTCATAATCGCTTAGAACTTCCCGGTAAAAATTACCCGGTTGGGTATAGTGATCGTTTTCACCAGGACCGTTGCGGTCGAACCAGTCGGCCACATTACCATCCAGTTCTTGTGGGAGGCCCTTGGATTGCGGATCTGGTTTAATAGCATCGAAGCTGTTGGGAAAATAATTTGGAGCGGATCCACCATTTCCATCAACCCGCATGGATCCGTCGCGTTCGTAATTGTTGATTGCATAAGGGCACTTATTAACCGGGATTTGTTCGTAGTTGGCGCCTAAACGATAACGATGCGCATCAGGATAGGAAAGTAAACGTCCCTGCAACATTTTGTCGGGAGAGTAGCTGATTCCATCCACTACATGTGCAGGCGCGAAAGCTGCCTGTTCTACCTCAGCAAAATAATTCTTTGGGTTTTCATTGAGTTCCATCACACCCAGGTCAATCAGCGGAAATTCTTTTTGTGACCAGGTTTTGGTTAGGTCAAACGGATTGAAACGATAGTTTTTTGCCTGGTCCAGGGTCATGATCTGCACTTTCACATTCCATTTGGGAAAGTCACCTTTTTCAATTGATTCCACGAGGTCGCGCTGTGCGAAATCGGGATCTTCACCCTTCATTTTTACCGCATCCGCATTGACAAAATTTTTAATACCCTGCGCAGTTTTGAAATGAAATTTCACCCATACTTTTTCATTCCTGTCATTGATGAAACTAAAAGTATGGCTGCCGAATCCATG
>Ga0209069_10001654_pt1 | contig 11413 bp, 10 predicted proteins | sample Str013_2_FD_187202 | JGI IMG/M metagenome (GOLD analysis project Ga0209069, IMG submission 187202) | Freshwater sediment microbial communities in response to fracking from Pennsylvania, USA - Straight Creek_MetaG_SC_2013 (SPAdes) (version 2) | ecosystem: Environmental > Aquatic > Freshwater >...
GGCCGGACGCCTCGCCGCCGACGTTGCAGTTCTGCGCGAGCATCTGCTCCAGCAGTCCGAGCTCCAGGTGCGGGCCGGGATCCTTACCGGCGAGGCGACGGTCACGCTGGGGGCGACCAACCAGGGCATGGTGGCGGGCGACATCGTCAACACCGCCAGCCGCCTGCAGAGCGCGGCCGCGCCGTCCACCGTCCTGGTCGGCGAGGCGACCCCGCGCGCGGCCGGCGGGGCGATCGTCTTCGAGGCCGCCGAGGACCAGGTCCTCAAGGGCAAGGTCGCCCCGGTGCCGGCCTGGCGTGCCGTCCGCGTCGTCGCCCAACGCGGTGGGGTCGGGCGGTCCGAGGCGCTCGAGGCCCCGTTCGTCGGCCGCGACGAGGAGCTGCGCCAGCTGAAGGACCTGTTCCATGCAACCGGCCGTGAGGGTCGGACGCGGCTCGTGAGCGTCATCGGGCCGGCCGGCATCGGCAAGTCGCGTCTGGCCTGGGAATTCCTCAAGTACGTCGACGGCCTCCTCGAGCGCGTCTGGTGGCACGACGGTCGAAGCCCGGCATACGGCGACGGGATCTCGTTCTGGGCCCTCGGCGAGATGGTCCGCGGCCGGGCCCACCTCCAGGAGACGGACGACGAGGCGACCACCCGTGCCGGCATCCGGGCGATGCTCGAGGAGCACGTGCCGGACGAAGCCGAGCGCGCCTGGATCGAGCCGGCCCTGCTGTCGCTGCTCGGGGTCGAGTCCGGCGCCGGGTCGGAGCAGCTGTTCGGGGCCTGGCGCACGTTCTTCGAGCGCCTGGCCGAGAGCGGACCCGTGGTGATGGTCTTCGAGGACCTCCACTTCGCGGACCCGGGCCTGCTCGACTTCATCGACCATCTGCAGGAGTGGAGTCGGACGGTCCCGATCCTCATCGTGACCCTGGCGCGACCCGAGCTGCTCGAGCGACGGCCCGATTGGGGTGCGGGCAAGCGCAGCTTCACGTCGGTCCACCTCGAACCCCTATCCGCGATCGCGATGCGCGAGCTGCTCGACGGTCTCGTGCCGGGCCTGCCGTCGACCGCCCGTGACGCGATCGTGACCCGCGCCGACGGGATCCCGCTCTACGCCGTCGAGACCGTCCGGATGCTGCTCGCCCAGGGCCGTCTCGTGCTGGTTGACGGGGTCTACCGGCCGGTCGACGACCTGGCGGACCTGGCCGTACCCGAGACGCTGACGGCGCTCATCGCCGCCCGCCTCGACGAACTCGACGCCGCCGACCGCAGCCTGGTGGCGGACGCCGCGGTGCTCGGGCAGAGCTTCACCCTGGCCGGCGTCTCGGCCGTGTCCGGCGTCGATCCCGCAGCACTCGAGCCGCGCCTCCGGGCGCTCGTCCGGCGCGAGCTCCTGGTCCAGTTGCTCGACCCACGTTCGCCGGAGCGCGGCCAGTTCGCGTTCGTGCAGGCGCTCATCCGCGAGGTCGCCTATAACACCCTCGCTCGGAAGGACCGCAAGGTGCGGCATCTCGCCGCGGCCCGCTTCTTCGAGACCCTCGACACGGAGGAGCTTGCCGGCGCGCTCGCCGGGCACTACCTCGCGGCGCAGCGCTACGCCGCGGACGGACCGGAGGCGGACGCCTTGGCCGCGCAGGCGCGTGTCGCCCTCCGGGGCGCGGCCGATCGGGCGGCGGGGCTCGGCGCCCACACACAGGCCATCGCGTTCCTCGAACACGCCTTGGCCGTGACGAGCGAGCCGGCGGATCGGGCCGATCTGCACGAACGCGCCCTCACCTCCGCCATGGAGGGGTTGGTCGCCGACGTGGCCGAGCGCCACGCCCTCGGAGCCCTCGATGCGAGGCGGGCGCTCGGTGACCGGCCGGCCATCGCGTTCGCGACGGCCGCCTACGCCGGCGCGGTCGGTCAATTCGGCACGGACGCCGATCGCGGGCTAGCGATCATGCTGCCGGCGTGGGAGGCGTTCGGCGACCTCGAGGCGACGCCGGCGGGCGTCGCGATGATGGAAGAACTCGCGGCTGCGCACGCGAAGCACGGCGACAACGCCGAGGCCCTCGCCTGGCTCGAGCGGTTGCTGCCGATCGCCGAGCGGATGGACCTGCTGCCGGCCACCGCCGCATCCCTCTCCAAGGTCGGGACGGTGCTGTACCTGTTGGACCGACACCGCGAAGCCCTGATCCTGAAGCGCGGGGTGAACGAGCTGGCGGTCGCGAACGGCCTCGATGTGATCGACCGCAACACCCGGACCTGGCTGACGTTCGCCGAGCAGTTCGCCGATCCGGCTGCCGGCCTCGCGATGGCCCGGGAGGGCCTCGACATCGCCGGCAGGACCGGGTCCGTGCTCGACGCCTTCCTCATGGTCGGCAATGCGTTCTCCTGCGCCATGCGAGTCGGCGAATGGGGCTGGGCCGCGGCGCTGCTCGACGAGTGGCTGGCGAACGAGATCACGGGAGCGTTCTACCTCGAGCTCTACGTGGATCGCGCGGTCCTCTCGGCCCTCAAGGGCGCAGGGGCGGAGGCGGACCTGGCGACGGCGGAGGGCATGGTGGGGGTCATGTCGGATCCGCAGTTCATCTCGTATTGCCACTGGGGTCGGAGCTGGGCGGCCTTCACCGAGGGACGTCTTTCGGACGCCGCGCGCGAGGGCGTCACGGCCGCGGATGCCACGCCCTACTTCGGTCCGATCAGCCTCCCGTTGGCCGCGCGGGCGGCACTCTGGGAAGGCGATGCGAGCGCGGCGTCGGCCATCATAGAGCGGCTCAGGGGATTCGCGAACCGCGGGCGCGCGGTCACCCTCGATCTCATCGCGCTTCGAGCGGGCCTCGCGGCGCTGGAAGGTCGCCGGGCGGACGCGATCGCCGGGTACCGAGAAGCCTTGCGTGGCTGGCAGGGCCTCGGTCTCGCCTTCGATGAAGCCATGACGGGGCTGGATCTCGCGATCCTCCTCGCCCCGACCGATCGCGAGATGCCCGAGGCGTCGGCGGCCGTTCGCCTCTCGCGGGAGACGTTCGTGCGACTCGGTGCCCAGCCGCTGGTGGCGCGGATCGATCGGGTCGGGGACACGGCCGACGGCCGGGCCACAGCGGGCACGACGACCGCGACGTCCATCACGACGCGCAGGGCGACCGGAGACGTGCCGGTCGGCGGCTGAGAGCCGTTCGGCCCCTCGCCACCGGGCGGTCTGGTCCGTGCGGGATTCGCGGATACCCGGCACTATCGGGTCGATGTCCACCGAGACCGTCGAGCTCTTCTACGCGATCCTGGCGCTGCTGGCCGCCGGGGCCACGGCGACGCTGCTGGTCATCCGGCTGCTCGCCATCGGGTCCTCTAGCGCCCGCAGCCGGTATCGCGCCGTCGCCCTGTCGATCGGCCCGAACGCCATCGCCCTGGCGTTCTGGGTCGCGCTACTGGCGACGCTCGGCAGCCTCTACTTCTCCGAGGTGGCCCACTTCGAGCCGTGCCGCCTGTGCTGGTATCAGCGGATCGCGATGTATCCACTGGTACTCCTGCTTGGCATCGCGGCCGTCCGGCGCGACGACGGGATCCGGCTCTACGGCCGGGTCCTGGCCGCGATCGGAGCGGTCATCTCGGCCTACCACGTCGCGTTGGAGTGGATCCCAGCGCTCGATACCGGTGCCTGCGGGCTCGGGCCGTCCTGCTCGATCATCTGGTTCCGAGCCCTGGGGTTCATCAGCCTGCCCATACTCGCACTCATCGCGTTCGTGACCACCTTCACGCTGTTGTCCGTCCGAACGCCCGACGCGGCCGACGACGACGGCGCACTCGAACCAACCTCTGAACGGAGTCCCGCATGACCAAGTCCTCCAACCCGGCACCGTCTGCCGCCTCGCGCTGGCTGTGGCCGGCGGCCGGTCTCGCTGTGGTGGCCGTGGCGGTGATCGCGTTCGTCCTGAGCCAGGGGAGTGGCGCGAAGGCGGCCCCGTCCCCGGCCTCGAGTGCCGCTCCGTCGGTCGTATCGAGCCCCACTTCGACGATCGCCGAGCCTTCCGGCGCGGCTCCGTCCTCTGCCCCGTCCGCGACTGCCACTGGGTCGAACGCGGCTGTCGGCGAGCCGACCATCACCGGGACGCCGCTGCCCACGTTCACGGGCGGGACGCCGGATCCTGCCGTCGGCCTGGCTGCGCCGGTCGTGAACGGATCCGACTTCGCCGGGGCGCCGGTCGCGATCGCCCCGAGCGGCAAGACGACGGTCGTGATCTTCGCTGCCCACTGGTGCCCGCACTGCCAGCGCGAGATCCCGGTCATCCAGGCCTGGGTGGACGCCGGCGGTCTGACGGCCGACGTGGACATGATCACCGTCTCGACCGCCATCGACTCGACGCTGCCCAACTATCCGCCCAAGGATTGGTTCGCGCGGGAGCACTGGACCGCGCCGGTCCTGGTGGATCCCACGAACACGGTGGCCGCCGCCTACGGTCTCGCCGGGTATCCGTACTTCGTGATCCTCGATGGCGCGGGCAACGTCTTCGCCCGGCTGGCCGGTGAGATCCCGATGTCCCAGCTCGAACAGGTCCTCGCGACCGTCCCGAGGGCCTGACCAGCTCAGGCCCCGACAGCCGGTCAGCACTTGGCACGGCCTTGCCCCATCCGACGAAGGAACGGGGCTCCGTTGCCAGACGGACTCGGACGGGCACCACTCGGCGCCTGAACGGGCGCTTGGGGTCGCTGGCCTCGTTCCTTGGCACAGGAGCGACCCGGCCGGGGTCCGATGCCGCGCGGCCCGAGGAGCTGAGGCGGGTGCCTATGCCGGTTCGCCGACCGCGGCCTCCAGCCGCTCCAGGAACGGGATCTGGGTCTCCTTGATCCGGATCCGCGCTGCCGCCGCATCGAACCAGGCGACCCGATCGATCTCGGGAAACGAGGCGGTCTGGCCGGATTTCGGGGGCCAGGTCATCTCGAAGGTGTTCGAGACGGAGTCGGCCGGGTCCATGTCGCCCTCTGCAGCCCACGCAAAGACCACCTTGCCGCCTTTCTGGGTGATGGATCCGAGACCGACGACCGGCCCGTCCGGGACGGGGTGGCCGGTCTCCTCGGCGAACTCACGCATGGCGACATCGAGCAGGACCTCGTCGCCGTCCGGCTCGCCCTTGGGGATGGACCAGTAGCCCTCGTCGCGGTGCGCGAAGAGCGGTCCGCCAGGGTGGGCCAACAGGGTCTCCAGGCGACCGCCCGTTCGGCGGTACAGCAGGATGCCGGCGCTGATACGGATGGTCATCCACGGCATGGTAGGCCTGCCGGAGGGCTATCGGCCGAGGAAGGCCCGGATCCCCGCCACGAGACCGGCCGCATACCGATCCCGGCCGCTCCCGAGCTTCATCCGGGTGGCGTCGCCGCTGTTCTTCATGTTGCCGAGCTCGACCATGACGACCGGAACGTCCGACATGTTCAACGTGCCGAGGTCCGTGCGCGTGACGAGCCCGTTCTTGGCGTAGTAGTTCGCCACCGTGAGCCCGGCGCCGACGAGACCTGTCCGGATCGCGATCGCGAGCTTCGCCGACCGCGCCAGGATGTCGTCCGTGTAGCCACGGACGAGTCCGGGCTTCATCACGAAGAAGCCGTGGTTCGACGCGCTCGATCCGTCGCCATGGATGCTCAGCGTCAACTGGGCATGCACCCTGGCACCGAACTTCCCGCGGACGTCGATGCAGGGCCCGACGCCGGTATCCGTGGTCCGGGTCAGGTACACCGTCGCGCCAAGCGCCTCCAGGCGCGACTTGACCCGAAGTGCGACTTCGAAGTCGAACCGGTGTTCCGGGTAACCGCTCACCGTCGACGTCCCGACCGTATTGCAGGCCTTCCAGCGATTGCCGATGAAGACCAACCGGTTGTTATAGGCCGAGTGGCCGGCGTTCCCCCCGTTGTGTCCCGGATCGATCGCGATGACGACACCGCTGAGCGGCAGGACCGCGGCATCGGTTTCGACGAGGCGCCCGGCCCCGATGCTGAGCGTGCCTGCCAGCAGGATCGCCACGAGGACGGGCGTCAAGGGTCGGAGGTGCATGTCCCGGAGTCTATCCGACGCGTCGGCCGGCGAGCGACAATGCGGCGATGCCATCCGCTCGCCGATTCGGGGTCCTTTGCCTGCCAGACGTGCCGTGGGCCCAGCTGAAGGAGCGATTCCAGCGCCTCGAGTCGCTCGGCATCGATGTCGCGGCGCTGCCGGATCACTTCGTGGACTGGACCAACCCGACCCGGCCGTGGTTCGAGTCCTGGACCGCACTGACCGGCCTGGCGGCCGCCACGTCGACGATCCGGTTGACCGCCTGCGTGACCCAGATCCCACTGCGGAACCCGGCGGTGTTCGCCCGTCAGGCGATGACCCTGGACCACATCTCGAATGGTCGCCTGGAGATCGGCCTTGGCACGGGACTGGTGGGTGACCCGTCGTACGCCATGATCGGCGTCCCGGACTGGGAGCCCACGGAACGGGTCGCCCGGCTCTCGGAGTACGTCCAGATCGTCGACGCCCTGCTGCGCGACGAGGTCACGTCGTTCGCCGGCGAGCATTACCGGGTGGACGGCGCGATCATGACTCCACGGCCGGTCCAGTCGCCGCGACCGCCGCTCACCCTCGGCGCGCAGGGCCCCGTGATGATGCGACACGTCGCCCGGTATGCAGATACGTGGAGCGTCTTGTCGTTCGCTGGCGACTTCGAGGTCCAGGTCGCGGAGACGCGGGCACGCAGCGCGACGTTGGACGAGATGTGCGACAGCCAGGGCCGCGATCGAGCGAGCCTGCGCCGGTCGTACCTCATGTACGACGCCGGGGCACGACCGCGGGGCGGGATCTACGACTGCTACGAGTCGGTCGCCCGGTTCGAGGACATGGCCGGACGGATCCTCGAACTCGGGATGGACGAGATCGTACTCTACTACCCCCCGGATGCGACGCAGTGGCCCACGTTCGAACGCGTCGCCACAGACGTCCTGCCGAGGCTGCGCAGCACCTGAGAACGAAGATCGAACGTTCTTCGGGAAATCGGCTCCATACTCGTCATGGCAGCCCAGGCAGGAGCCGATATGCAGTCCGGTCTCGTCGAACGAGCGCAGCGTGGCGACCAGGACGCCTTCGCCACGCTGGCCAGGGATTCGGTGGACCGCTGCTACGCGATCGCCTACCGGATCCTGCGCGACATGCACCTCGCCCAGGACGCGACCCAGCAGGCGTTGCTGGGGGCCTGGCGGGATCTGCCGTCGCTGCGCGACCCGGAACGGTTCGACGCCTGGCTGTATCGGCTCGTCGTCCGTGCGTCCTATGCCGAAGCTACCCGCGAGCGCGGCTCGACCGGTCAGGTCGAATTCATCCCGACGATCGATGGAGCGGGTCCTGACTCGACCGCGTCCATCGCTGACCGCGATGAGCTGGAGCGTGGCTTCCGACGGCTGACCCCGGAGGCGCGCGCCGTCCTGGTGCTCCATCACTACCTCGGGTATCCGCTGACCGAGATCGCGGGGACCCTGGACATCCCGGTCGGGACCGCCCGGTCCCGGCTCCACTACGCGACTCGCCAGCTGCGGGCCGCCATCGAGGCGGACGCTCGTCCGACGAGCCCAAAGGAGCGCACCGCATGACCGGCCCCACCTTCGAGGATCAGCTGGACGACTGGATCAAGGACGGCCCGGAGCTGGCGCCGCGCGAGATCCTCGAGTCCGTCCTCGCCACCTACCCCACCACCAGACAGCGCTGGGACGTCCGGCGCACACCTTGGAGGCTCGCCTCGATGAACCTGTTCTCGCGCGCCCTCGCCGGCGTCGCGGTCGCTGTGGCCGTCGTCGCCGTTGGTGTGTTCGTCATCTCCCGGTCTGATCCGGGCGGCCCTGGCCCGGGCGGCGTCGGGGGCGTGGCCACGCCGCCGGTCGCCCTCGTCAGCGCGTCACCGAGCGCGGACGTCTCCGCCAGTCCGGCCCCGACGCCATCGCCGTCTCTCGCGGCGACCACTGGGCCGACCGCCTCGCCGACCGCAAGCCCGACGCCTCCGCCCACGCCCACACCCACACCGGCCATCGCCCGCTGTGCCTCCACGGACCTCAGCGCCCGGATCACGCTATGGGAGGGCGCCGCGGGATCGCGGATCGCGCACGTGGATCTGACGAACGACGGTTCGACGCGGTGCCTCGTCGAGAACATGGACAAGCCCCAGCTGCTCGGTGGCAACAAGGCGATCCTCATCGATGGCGTGACGCCCGTGGCGCTCGTGCTCCAGATCAAGTTGGACGCTGGCTCCACCTTGACCACCCTCGTCCAGACGGCCAACTACTGCGGTGCGGACCCGGTGGCGCCGGTGACGGTCGCGTTCGTACGGAGCGACGGCAGCCGGATCGTCGCCGCACCGGAGTCGGCGACGGACATGAACGTCCCACCGTGCAACGGCCCGGGGCAGCCCGGTCAGATCGACATGCATCCATGGGCCCCGTAGGGACATCGTCGTGGCACCACAGGGTGCCAGAATGCCGGGATGACCGACGGGTCAGAGGCAACGCGCGAGCCCGAAGCCACGCCCGCGCCCACCCCGACATGGGATCTCGAGCTGGACGGGGCGACCCACATCGTGACCGTTGGTGCGTGGAGCGTAGCGATGGGCTACCCCCACACGTTCACCGCTGACGGTGTCAAGCACGACCTCGGCCACTTCAGCAGCCGCCCGGTCACCGTCCCATTCGACATCGCCGGTCATCCGGGCTCGGTGACGCTCTGGCACACGATGCCCCGCCTCGGGACCAGGCTGTCGCGGGCGATGGCCGAGGTGGTCCAGGGCCGACAGCGCCGGGCCTTCGAGGGCAAGCCATCCTCGTCGCTCGGCTGGTCGGTCTACGAGCTTCGGGTGGACGAGCAGGACCGCGGTGGGTGGGTCCTGACCTCGGATCGCGGCGTGTTCATCTCGTGGCGGTTCGTGCCGGCGGGTGGCGAGCTCCCAGCGAACGGCACCCCGGACTGGCCCGTGGTGGGCGGACCCGGATGAATCGGTATCCCAGAAGACTGGGATAGCGCCGGCCCGCCCGGGCGACCGAACCTGTGCCCCTACCGTCCGTCAGCAGGAGGCACACGTGCAGGCAAGGACATCCACCTGGACCGGATCGCCGGAAGCGCTCGAGCAGTGGGTCGCTCACGTCAACGCGCAGGTCAAGCCGATGGTCGCCGGGCTCCCGGGCAGCGCCGGGGCGTACTTCTTCGTCGATCGAGCGACTGGCAGTGCGATGACCCTCACCCTGTGGGAGACCGAGGCGGCCGCGGCCGCCAGCGACGCCATGGCCGAAGCAAGCCGAGCCCGGACCATCGCGGCGACCGGCATCGAGCTCGTGGACCGTGCCGCCTATGACGTGCTGAGCTAGGCGTAGTATCGCGACACGTGGAGGGCGCTTGGACCAGACCGCCGTGGCTCACGACATCACTCAGTCGATCGTCAAGGCGTGCCACTCGGGCTTGCCGATCGATCGGCTGCGTGCCGAGGTCCTGAGCGGCCTGGCCCGCGTCCTGCCGGCGGACGCCGTCTGGTGGGCCGCAGTGGATCCCGCGACGCTGCTGTTCACGAACACGTACGGCGTCGCGATCCCGGCCGATGCGACTGGCTACTTCGTCGAGAACGAGTTCCTCCACGACGACTTCAACAAGTGGTCCGAGTTGAGCCGCGACCGGGTGGGCGTCCGCTCGCTGTCGCAGGCGACCGGCGGTTCGCTCCAGCGCAGTGAACGCTATCGCGACGTGTTCGAGCCGCTCGGCCTCGGAGACGAGTTACGGACGGTGCTGCGGGTCCAGGGCACCACCTGGGGGCTGCTTTGCCTGCATCGGGAGGCGGGCCGCGACTACGCACGGGCCGAGGCAGACTGGATCCGCCGGCTCGCGCCACACCTGGCGGAGGCGATGCGGGTCGCGCTCCTGGTGCAGGGCATCGAGCGTTCGGAATACGACGGCGCGCCCGGCCTGATCATCCTGTCGCCGACCGGGGAGATCGTCGGCAGCAACCCGGCCGGCGATCGCTGGATGGACGAGCTGGGATCCCCGTCGGGTGATCGCGCCGACCTCCCGATCGAGGTGCAGGCGGTCGCCGCGAGCCTTCGGTCACTGGTGACCGTCGACGCGCCGCCGCCACGACTGCGTGTTCGGACCCGAGCCGGTCGATGGGTCGTGCTGCACGCCTCGTGGATGCATGTCGCCGATGACGACGCGATCGCCGTGATCGTCGAGGAGGCCATGGCGACCGAGGTCGCGCCCGTGATCATGCTGGCCTACGGCCTGACGGAGCGGGAGCGGGTCGTCACGGGCCTCGTCTCGAGTGGGCTGTCGACCGCGGAGATCGCGACCGAGCTCCGGATCACGGCCGACACGGTGCAGGATCACCTCAAGTCGATCTTCCGCAAGACCGGCGCAGGCAGCCGAACGGAGCTGGTCGCGACCATCCTGCGCAGGCAGTACCTGCCCAGGGTCAAGGCGGGCGACCGGGTCGCTGTCGGTGGCTTCTTCGACTGATCGAAAACGCAAGCAACGTTCTGTCCGTGCACGCGTCGGTGTGCGCCGTCGTCGCCTTCAACCTGGACCAGCCTCATCCGTCGCGCCACCGACGACGCGGCGGCCGTCCACCCACACGCCGACGATGTCTGCGGGACTCGCCGATCGGACGACCTTCTCGAAGGTTCGCTGCGGGGAGTCCAGATCCGGGAACACCCGCATCGAACTGCGGCGCGACAACGTGTCGACGAGGACGACGTCGAACCGGTAGCCCGGGGCGATGAGGCCCACCGGGATCCCAAGCACGGATGCGCCGCCCCTGGTGGCGAGCCAGAACGCATAGGTCGTGTCGATCGCGGACCCGGGCACGCCGCGTTCCGACACGGTCTTCGTCCCGTCCACACCGTCCGTCAGGTAGCGCGAGGCCGTGACCGCCTCGTGGGTCTGGTGGAGCAGGCTCGGGGACGCGCCGCCGGCCACGTCCGTGCCCAGGCCGATCCTGACGCCGCGATCCACCAGATGGCGCACGGGGAGGACCGCGTTGGCGAAGTAGGCGTTGCTCAGCGGACAGTGCGCGATGCCCGCGCCCCGGTCGCGGATGATGGCGGCGTCGGCATCCGTCACGTGGTTGGCGTGTGCCAGGACCGTGCCCGTCCGGAGCAGGCCGAAGGCGTCCAGCGCGACGGTGTCGGTGGTACCGAAGCGATCGAGCGCGTATCTGTGCGCCCAGTCGGACTCGGAGCAGTGCGTCTGGACGAGCGTACCGGTCGAGGCGGCCAGCGCACCCAGGCCCCGCAGCAGGTCGTCCGTGCAGGCCGGCGTGAAGCGCGGCGTGACGATCGGCCGGACGAGCCCGCGACCGGCGTCGATCGCCTCGATCTCCTCGATGGAGCGCGCGCTCGCCAGGACTCCGGCCTCGGCAGTGGGATCTCGATACCACTCGGGCGTGCCCTCGGGGTGGTCCAT
>Ga0209069_10001655_pt1 | contig 11411 bp, 8 predicted proteins | sample Str013_2_FD_187202 | JGI IMG/M metagenome (GOLD analysis project Ga0209069, IMG submission 187202) | Freshwater sediment microbial communities in response to fracking from Pennsylvania, USA - Straight Creek_MetaG_SC_2013 (SPAdes) (version 2) | ecosystem: Environmental > Aquatic > Freshwater >...
GGCCGGCGGCCCGGGTCACCGCGGCGAGCTGGTCCGCCGGCCGGGCCCGCCCGTCCGGTGCGGTCATCGCGTTGCCGCCCAACGCGACCACGACCCGTCCGTCCACTGTGGTCCTGCCTACTGTGGTCCTGTCTACTGTGGTCATGTCAACCGTGGCCATACCTCCCGTGGTCATGTCCGGTAGTCCACCTCGGCGGCGGACCGGCCACCGGACAGCCGGCGGTACCCCGGGCCGCGGTCGAAGAACGGCGGGTCGCCCGGCCGGGCGGCGCGCAGCCGGGCCCGCAGCGCGTCCGACGCCTCAACGTCCACCTGCGACTGTCCATCGAGGACGACGCCGTAGTCGTCCCGGGCGCCGGCGACGGACACCTTGCCCCAGCGCACGTCCCGGGCCACCTCCGGGTACGGGCGGTCCAGCGGGTCGCCCCAGCCGCCACCGCCGGTGGTACGGATCCGGATCACCTCACCGGCCCGTACCGGCTCGGCGTCGGCCAGCGCGTCCACGGTCCGCTCGTGCGGGCCACCCGGGTCGATCACGACACTGAACGGCAGGCCGGCCCGGCCACCGTTGACCCCCCAGCAGGCCAGCACGCTGCGGTCGGCGATGGACATGAAGTGCGCGTCGCGCAGCATCCGGATGTGCTTGTCGTACCCGAGCCCGCCGCGGTACCGGCCCGGGCCGCCGGAGTCCACCGCCAGCCCCAGCCGCTGTACCAGGAACGGCCAGCGCGCCTCGGCGAACTCCACCGGGATGTTGCGCGAGTCCGGTACCACGTGGATGGTGTCCTCGCCGTCGGCGTAGTACCGCCCGCCGGAGCCGCCGCCGAGCACCTCCCGCATGAGGTACGGCGCGCCGTCGGCGTCGGTGCCGTACACCCCGGTGTACCGGATCGTCTCCTGGTCGGCCGGCATCCGCCCGCCGGTCGCCTTGGCCAGCACCCCGGCCAGCACTCCGAGCAGCCGCAGGATGACGAACGTGCGGGCGTTGGTGGGGGCCGGGAAGACCGGCGTGAGCAGCGTGCCCGGCGGCGGGAAGCGCAGTTCCAGCAGCGGTACCACGCCCTCGTTGACGTCCAGTTCGGCCATGCGTTCCGGGCTGTCGGCCAGGTTGCGCAGCACCGGGGCCAGCCACTTGGCCAGGAACACCCCGTCGGCGTAGTTGGCCGCGTGGTTGATCGGGCCGCGGGCCTGCGGCGAGGTACCGGTGAAGTCCAGCACCAGCCGGTCCGCGGTACGGGTCAGCGTGATCCGCTGGGTGTGCAGCCGGGGCGGGTCGACCCCGTCGTGCTCGGCGTAGTCCTCCCAGGTGTACCTACCCTCGGGGATCTTCGCCAGCACCTCCTCGCGGAACACCCGCGTGGTCCGGTCGATGATCGCGTCGAAGCAACCCTCCACAGTGGACCGACCGTACCGGTCGAACAGCTCGCCCAGCCGGCGCGCGCCCATCAGGCAGGCCGAGCACTCCGCGTCCAGATCGGCGGCCAGCGACTCGGGCATCCGCGAGTTCCGGGTCATGATCTTCAACGCGGCCTCGTTGGGTACCCCGGCGTCCCGCAGCCGGATCGGCGGCACCATCAGCCCCTCCTCGAAGGCGCTGGTGGCGTGGCTGGGCATGGAGCCCGGTACCGCCCCGCCGATGTCGTCGTGGTGGCCGAACGCCTGCACGTACGCGACCACCTGGCCACCGTGGAACACCGGTACCGTCACGCACAGGTCCGGCAGGTGCCCGATGCCGCCCTCGGAGAGGTACACGTCGTTGTGGAAGAACACGTCGCCGGGGCGCATGGTGTCCGCCGGGTAGTCCCGTACCACCGGCTGTACCAGCGCCGAGTACGACCGCCCGGTGAGCTTGCGCAGCCGGCGGTCGTGGATGCCGGCCCGGAAGTCGTGCGCGTCGCGGATCATCGGGGAGCGGGCGGTGCGCCCGATCGCGGTCTCCACCTCCTTCTCGATCGACGCGAGGGTACCGGCGACGATCTCCACCAGGACCGGGTCGGCCCCGCCGGTAACGTCCACACCGGACGGTCCACTGTGCTCAGTCACGGGTCACCACCAGGTTGCCCAGTTCGTCGACGGTCGCGGTGAACCCGACCTCCAGCGGTACCGTCGAGCCGTACTCCTGTACCACGGCCGGCCCGTGCAGCACGTCGCCGCCGGTCAGGTCGGCCCGCCGGTACACCGGGGTGTCCCGCACTCCGCCGGGGAACCACACCGGCCGGTCGCCGTCGTGGGCCCGCCGTACCCCGCCCGGGCGGGCCGGCAGCGGCCGCAGCTCCGGGCGGCGGATCGGGCCCACGCCGGTGACCCGCAGGTTCACCCACTCGACCTGCTGGCCGGGGGAGTCCCGCAGGCAGTAGCCGTACAGGCGCTCGTGCGCGTCGTGGAAAGCCTCCACAGTGGACTGTGCGGCGGCGGGGTCGAAGTCGCCGTCGGGTACCGGCACCCGTACCTCGAAGGCCTGCCCGTAGTAGCGCAGGTCGGCGCTGCGCGGCAGCCGCTGTACCGCGTCGTCGAACCCGTCGGCCCGCAGCGCCGCCGCCGCCGAGCCGGCCAGCGCGGTGAAGTGCGCCGCCACCGCCGGGATGTCCAGCCGGGCGTGCCGGGACACGTGCGTCTGCACGACATCGTGCCGCACGTCCACGGTGAGCAGGCCGAAGGCGGACAGGTTGCCCGGGTCGCGCGGTACCAGCACCGCCGGCAGGCCCAGGATGTCCACCAGCGAACAGGCCAGCAGCGGCCCCGAACCGCCGAAGGTGACCAGCACGAAGTCACGCACGTCCAGCCCGCGCTCCACGCTGACCTGGCGCAGCGCGTTGGCCTGGTGCCAGGCCGAGATCTGCAGGATGCCGGCGGCCAGTTCGGGTACGGCCAGCCCCAGGCCGGTACCGAGGGCGGCCAGCCCGGCCCGGGCCGCGGCCGGATCCAGCGGTACCTCGCCGCCGAGCAGGTGCGCCGGGATGCGCCCCAGCACCAGGTGCGCGTCGGTGACGGTGGGCTCGGTACCGCCCCGGCCGTAGCACAGCGGTCCCGGATCGGCCCCGGCCGAGCGCGGCCCGACCTTGAGCGTGCCCTCCCGCGAACGCCACGCCACCGAACCGCCGCCGGCGCCCACGGTCACGATGTCGATCATCGGGATCTTCGACGGGTACCCGCCGATGGTGCCCTCGGTGGTCAGCGCCGGCTCGCCGTGGCGTACCACGCTCACGTCCGTGGAGGTGCCGCCGCCGTCCAGGGTGAGGACCTGGTCGAAACCGGCCGCCCGGGCCACCAGCGCGGCGCCCAGCGCCCCGGCCGCCGGCCCGGACAGCACCGTGGTGATGGGGCGCCGGGCCACCTCGGCGGCCGACGCCACGCCACCGTTGGACTTCATCACGGCGAACGGCACCTCGCCCAGCGCGGCGAGCCGGTCCCGGATGGTCGCCACGTAGCGGGCCACCCGCGGCTTGACCGCGGCGTCGACCAGGGTGGTGACGGCCCGCTCGTACTCGCGGTACTCGCGCAGCACATCGCTGGAGACCGACACCGCCGCGGCCGGGTACTCGGCGGCGAGGATGTCGCGCATCCGCCGCTCGTGCGCGGGATTGGCGTACGAATGCAGGAAGCACACCCCGATCGCGGCCACCTCGGCGGCGGCGAACCAGCGCGCCACCGCCACGGCCGCGTCCTCGTCGAACGGGATCAGTTCGGCGCCGGTGTGGTCGAGCCGGCCGGGCACGGTACGGACCAGGTCGGCCGGCACGATGCGCGGCGGCTTGACCCAGAAGTACGAGTTGCCGTACCCATCCGGCACGCTCTGCCGGGCGATCTCCAGCAGGAACTCGAACCCTTCGGTGGTGACCAGGCCGAGCCGGCCGGTGTCGCCCTGCAGTAGCTGGTTGGTGGCCACCGTGGTGCCGTGCCAGACGCCCGAAACGTCGGCCGGATCCGCGCCGGCGCGGTCCAGCGCCTTGTGTACCCCGGCCAGGAAGCCGCGGGCCGGATCGTCCGGTGTGGATGGTGTCTTCGTGGTGACCAGTTCGCCGGTGGCCTCGTCGAAGGCGACCACGTCGGTGAAGGTACCGCCGGTGTCCACCCCGAGCCGGATCCGTGGCCCGGTCACGCCGCCGGTCCGGGGTGCCCGTCCGGCGACCCGCTGTCCACTGTGGACGCGGCTCTGTCTACTGTGGATGCGGCTCTGTCCGTTGTGGACTGCGGTGGGTCGGTCGCGGCGCCGTACCGGAAACCGGTACGCGCCGGCGCCCGCAGGTCGTCCAGGTGTCGCTCGATCAGAGCCAGGTTGCGGTCGGCCAGGTGGTCGAAGCGCTGGGGCACGCTGGAGCCGGGCGTGAGCGCGGACAGCGCGGTGTCCGGGTCCAGCACCGCGCTGACCCAGCCCTCGTGCGACGCGGCCCGGGCCACCACCTCCGCGATCGGTGTCACGATCATCGAGTTGCCGAAGTACAGCACGCCGGCCGGGTCGGCTCCGGTGGCGTTGGCGCCGACCACGTACACGTGGTTGTCGTAGGCCCGGGCCCGGTTGGTCAGCTCCCAGATGTCCGCCGAGCGCAGCAGCGCCGAGGGCCGGGCGATCACCTGCGCCCCCTGTACCGCCTCGATCCGGGCCAGTTCCGGGTAGTCGCCGTCGAAGCAGATGATCAGCCCGATCCGGCCCAGCGCGGTGTCCACCACCACGGCCCGGTCGCCGGGGGTGACCCAGCCGCCGCCGGCCCGGTCCTCACCGCAGAACAGGTGTGTCTTGCGGTACCGGCCGAGCATGGTCCCGTCCGGGCCGAACAGGGCTGCGGTGTTGTACACCTCGCCCCGGGCCGGGCCCCGCTCGTAGGTGCCGAACACCACGTGCGTACCGAGCTCCCGGGCCGCGGCCGCAACCGGTGCGGTGACCGGGCCGGGTACCTCGCCGACGAGGTCCCACAACACCTCCGGCGGTACACCCGGGGTGAACCCGGTGCTGGCCGCCTCGGGCAGCACCACCAGTTCGGCGCCGGTGGCCGCGACGCACCGGCGCAGGTGGTCCACGCAGCGCGCGACGTTGGCCGCCACCGTGGCGGCGCGCAGCGGCCCGGGTACCGGTGCGAGCTGGACCGCCGCCGCGGTGAAGCGCCGCATCGGCCGGTACCCGCCGGGGCCGCTCACCGCCCGCGCCGCCCGTGCCGCCGCCCGGACAGCCAGCCGCCGACCAGCGCCCCGGCCAGCGCGATGCCCGCCCCGGCCAGCGCGCCGGCCAGGAACCCGGCCGGCAAACCGTTGGTACCGGCCACTGTGGACGCTCGGGTGTAGACGGTCGGGGTGGCGCCGTCCGGGTTGCCGCCGGCCGCCGCCGGGGCGGCCGGGGCCGGCGTGCCGGTCAGTACCGCGTCGACGGCGGTGAAGAACTCCTGCGCGGTACGGCGCGCCACGCCGGCCAGCATCCGCTGGCCCACGCCGCCGATCATGCCACCGACGTCGGCGTCGGCGTCGTAGGTCAGCGTGGTCGTCCCGTCCGGCCCGTCGGCCAGGCGTACCGCCACGTCCGCGGCGACCGTACCGGGCACGCCGGTACCGGAGGCGGACAGCAGGAACGCGTGCGGCGCGCCGGTGTCGGTCAGCCGTACCTGGCCAGCGTAGCTGCCCCGGATCGCACCGACGCCGGCGCTGACCACGAGGTGGTACTCGTCCGGGCCGACCCGTTCCAGCCGTTCGCAGCCGGGGATCGTGGCCACCAGTACCGCCGGGTCGTGCAGCGCCTGGTACACCGCCGGTACGCCGCCGCGCAGCATCGCCTCGCCGGTCAGCTTCATCTGCCGTCCCTTCCCGAGTCCTCGTCGGCCCAGCGGGCCCGCAGTTCCCACAGCCGGGCCGGACCGATGGGCATGTCGGTGATCCGAACCCCGGTGCCGGTCAGCCCCTCGGCGTCCTCGATCGCGCTGGCCAGCGCGGCCGCCACCGGGATCACGCCGGCCTCGCCCGCACCCTTGATGCCCAACGGGTTCAGCGGGGACGGGGTCTGCTGGTGGTCGGTCTCGATGTGCGGCACCTCCGACGCGTACGGCATCAGGAAGTCCATGAACGACGCGTTGACCAGTTGGCCGTGCTCGTCGTACTCGATCCGCTCGTACAGCGCGCCGCCGACGCCCTGCGCGACGCCGCCGTGGATCTGGCCCTCGACGATGCGCGGGTTGATCAGCGTGCCGCAGTCGTGCACCACCGCGTACCGCAGGATGGTGATTTCGGCGGTGTCCGGGTCGGTCTCCACCACGGCGGCGTGCATCCCGCTGGCGAACGTGGACCGGATCGGGGAGTAGTAGTCGGTGGCCTCCAGGCCGGGCTCGTCGTCCTCGGCGACCGGCGGGGTGTCGGTACCGCCGCCGACGGCGAACTGGGTGGCCCGCTGCGCCTCGGCGTCGAAGGCGTACCGCAGCGGGTTGGCCAGTACCGCGACCGTCCGAAGTGGAATCTCCGCGCCCGGTGAGCCCTTGACCCGGACCACGCCGGCGGAGATGTCCAGGTCGCCCGGGTCGGCCTCCAGGGCGTCCGCGGCGATGCGCAGCGCCTTGCCGCGGACCTTGCGCGCGGCCAGCGCCACCGCGTTGCCGCTCATCACCGCGGCCCGCGAGGCGAAGGTACCCACGGCGTACGCGAACCGGCGGGTGTCCCCGGTGACCACCGTGACATCCTCCAGTGATACGCCCAGTTCCTGCGCGGCGATCTGGGCGAACACGGTCTCGTGGCCCTGCCCCTGGGTGGTCAGGCCGGTGGACACGACCACCGCGCCGGAGGTCTCCACCCGCACGTGCGCGCCCTCGTACGGGCCGACGCCGGTACCCTCGACGTAGCACGCCAGCCCGATGCCGACCCGGCGTCCCCGGGCCCGGGCCTGCTCCCGCAGCGCGGGAAAAGCGTCCCAGTCCACGAGCTTTTTCAGCTTCGCCAGCAGGGCCGGGTAGTCGCCGGAGTCGTACACCAGCGGCCGGCCGTCCTGGAACGTCATGTGGTGGTCGTACGGCATCTCGTCCGGCGTGATGAAGTTGCGCTCCCGGACGTCCACACGCGACAGTCCACAGTGGTCGGCGATGGCGTCCAGGGTGCGTTCCATGACGAACACGCCCTGCGGGCGCCCGGCTCCCCGGTACGGGGTGACCTGTACCGTGTTGGTGTACAGCGAGGTGAACTCGACCCGGTACGCGCCGGGCTTGTACGGCCCCAGCAGCTGGGTGGACGTGATCACCGGGACGATGATCCCGTACGGCGTGTACGCCCCGTTGTCGTGCTGGAACCGTACCGACAGCCCGAGGATCCGTCCCTCGCCGTCGAAACCGACCTCGACCTCGTGCGCCTGCCCGCGCTCGTGCGCGGAGGAGACGAAGTGCTCCCGGCGGTCCTCGATCCACGTGACCGGCCGCCCCAGCCGGATCGCGGCCCACGGTACCAGCAGCTCCTCCGGCCACGGGTGGACGATCTTCACGCCGAAGCCGCCGCCCACGTCGGGGGTGACCACCTCGACCCGGTCCACCGGCAGCTCCAGCTTGGCCGCCAGCGCGAAGCGCAGCGAGGTGGAGGTCTGGGTGGAGCTGTACACGCGCAGCGAACGGTCCACCTCGTCCCACCGGGCGTGCACCCCGCGCCCCTCCAGCGGCATCGACGCGGACCGCTCGATGGTCAGGTCCAGGCGCAGCCGGTACAGCGCCGCCGCGATCGCTGCCGGCGCGTCGCCCACCTCCTGCACCAGGTGCGCGGCCACGTTGTCCGGCACGTCGGCGTGGACCGCGTGCTCGGCCCGTACCGCCGCGGCCAGCCCCACCACCGGCGGCAGCGCGCGGTAGGTGACCTCGATCCGGTCGCACGCGTCCTCGGCGGCGTACCGGTCGGCGGCCACCACCATCACCACCGGCTCGCCCACGTGCCGGACCACGTCGCGGGCCAGCGGGTACGCGGTGCGCGGTGCGGTCAGCGCCGGGTGCGGGATCAGCAGCGGCAGCGGCTCGGCCAGCCGGCCGGTGAGGTCCTCGTAGGTGTAGACCGCGTGCAGCCCCGGTACGTCCAGCGCCCCGGACACGTCGATGTCCACAATGGACGCATGCGCGGACGGGCTGCGGACGAACGCCACCGCCAGCGCCGTGGCGTCGATGTCGTCGGTGTACCGCCCCGCGCCGCTGACCAGCCGGGGATCCTCGCGCCGGGGAATCGGCTCGCCGAAGATCCGCGCCGCAGTCATGGGCGTACCTGGTTCCCGGCCCGCAGGATCTCGGCCGCGCGCAGTACCGACGCGACGATGTTCTGGTACCCGGTGCAGCGGCACAGGTTGCCGCCGATCGCCGCGCGCGCGGCAGCGGCGTCCGGGTCGGGGTTCGCCCGCAGGTACGCGGTGATCGTGGTGACGAAGCCGGGCGTGCAGAACCCGCACTGCAGCCCGTGGCAGTCCACGAACGCCTGCTGGACCGGGCCGAGCCCGCCGCCGGGCGCCCGGCACCCCTCCACGGTGGTCACCTCCTGCCCGTCCACGCCGACCGCGAACAGCAGGCACGAGCGTACCGGCGCGCCGTCCAGCAGCACCGTACAGGCGCCGCACACGCCGTGCTCGCAGCCCACGTGGGTACCGGTCAGGCCCAGGTCGTGGCGCAGGCAGTCGGACAGCAGCCGGCGCGCCGGTACCCGGACCTGGTGCGGGGTACCGTTGACCCGCAGCCGTACCTCGTGCAGCGGCTCGGTCACGCCACTCCCTCCACAGTGGACCGTTCGGCGGCCCATTCGGCGGCCCGTTCGGCGGCCTGGGCGGCGGCTCGGACGGCGGCCAGCGCGCCGGCCCGGGCGGTGAGCACACCGGCCAGGTGCCGGCGGTACCCGGCGCTGGCGTGGATGTCGTCCTCGGGCGCCAGGTCGGGGTGGGCCGCCGCGAGCCGCCCGGCCGCGGCCCAGTCGGCGGCGCCGGCGCCCGCGCCGGCCACCGCCGGCGCGAGGTCCACGACCACCGGTACCGGCCCCAGCGCGACGAACCCGGCCCGGGCCGCGGTGATGCGCCCGGCCGGGTCCAGCGTCACCAGCACCCCCACCCCGCACAGGGCGTAGTCGCCGCGCCGCCGGGACACCTCCAGCCAGGCGGTGCCGGTACCGGGCGGCGGTACCGGGAAGTCCGCGTGCACGGCGACCTCGCCGGGGCCGGTCGCGCTCTGCAACGGGCCGAGGAAGAAGCCGCCCGCCGGTACCGTGCGGTACCCGGCCGGCCCGGCCAGCGTCACCGAACCGCCCAGCAGCGCCAGTACCGCGGGCAGCTCCGCGGCCGGGTCGGCGTGTACCAGGCTGCCCACCGTGGTACCCCGGTTGCGGATGGCCGGGTGCGCGACCGCGGCGGTGGCCTCGGCCAGCAGCGGCAGCGCCACCGCGGCGGCCGGGTCGGCGGCCAGCTCGGCGTGCCGGGCCAGCGCGCCGACCCGGACCAGCCCGGGCCGGCACTCGATGCCGCCCAGCCCGGCCACCCGGTTGATGTCGACCAGGTGGCCCGGCTGGGCCAGCCGCATGTTGAGCATCGGCACCAGGCTCTGCCCGCCCGCGAGCACCTTGCCGGCCGGGCCGGTCCCGGCCAGCACGGCCAGCGCGTCGGCCAGCGTGGCCGGGCGGTGATAGGTGAACGCGGGGGGCTTCATCGCCGGGTGCTCACACTCCGCTCGGTGCCGGGGGTGGGGCCGTGTCCTGCGCGTACGCGCCGGGTTCGTCGATGACCACCACCGCACCCTCGCCGGCCGCGTCGGCCGCGCGCAGGTGCGCCGGGGCCAGCGCGCGCACGATGTGGTAGGTCACGATGGTCACGATGGTACCCAGTGCGATGCCGCTGAGTTGGAAGTCGTTGGTGATCTTCAGCGTGGTGTTGCCGATGGCGATGATGATGCCGGCCGCCACCGGTACCAGGTTGATGGGGTTGCCGAAGTCGACCCGGTTCTCCTTCCAGATCTTCGCGCCGAGCAGGCCGATCATGCCGTACAGCACCACGGTGATGCCGCCCAGTACCCCGCCCGGGGTGGCCGAGACCAGCGCGCCGAACTTGGGTGAGAGCCCGAACAGGATCGCCACCACGGCCGCCACGTAGTACGCCGCGGTGGAGTAGATCCGGGTGGCCGCCATGACGCCGATGTTCTCCGCGTAGGTGGTGGTGGGGGAGCCGCCCACGGCGCTGGCCAGCGCGGTACCGAAGCCGTCGGCCGCGATGGCCCGGCCCAGCACCGGGTCCAGGTTGGCCCCGGTCATCTCGGCCACCGCCTTGACGTGCCCGGTGTTCTCCGCGATCAGGGCGATCACCGCCGGCAGGACCAGCAGGATGAACACCACGCTGAAGTGCGGCGCGTGCCAGCCGACCTGCTCCTTGCCGGCCACCAGGCTGGTGTGCGGCGGGAAGCCGATCCAGTCGGCCGCCTTCACCCCGTCCCAGTTGACCCGCCAGTGCGTGGTCGCCTTGCCGGCCGCGGCGTCGAAGGAGTTGATCTGGCCGAAGACCCGGTCGACGACCCAGGACAGCAGGTACCCGAAGATGAGGCCGAGGAACACCGCGATGCGCCCCAGGAAGCCGCGGAACCCCACCGCCATCGCCATCACCGCGAGCATCGTCAGCAGCGCCACCCACTGGTCCTGCGGCCAGTAGATGTTCGCCACCACCGGGGCCAGGTTGAACCCGATCAGCATGACCACCGCGCCGGTGACCACCGGCGGCAGTACCGCGTGCAGGACCCGCGAGCCGAGGAAGTGGATGGCCACCCCGCAGGCGGCCAGGACCACGCCGGCAACCAGGATCGCCCCGGTCACGTCGGCGGAACTGCCGCCCTGGGACCGGATGGCCACCACGCCGCCCACGAACGAGGCCGAGGTACCCAGGTAGCTCGGTACCCGGCCGGACACGATCAGCAGGAAGCAGATCGTGGCGATGCCGCTCATCATCACCGCGAGCTGCGGGTTGAGCCCCATGATCAGGGGGAAGACGAAGGTCGCCCCGAACATGGCGACCACGTGCTGGGCACCCAGCCCGACAGTACGGCCCCAGGACAGCCGTTCGTCCGGGCGTACCACCTCGCCCGGTGGCGGGGTCTTGCCGTTGTGTACGACGCGCCAACCCAGTAGTGGCATGGGATCCGCTCCTCATCTCGCTGGATCGCGGCCGCCGCCGGCTCCGGGGTGTGGCGGCGGCGCGGGCTGCGCAGAGAATGCGCGAGTGTGACCGCGATCTCATGGGCAACTAGCTCCTAAACTCGGCCGCCGCCGTTGGCAGGACCTGCCAAGACCGCTCCCGTGCACGGGAGCGGTCCGGGGAGCCCGGGGCCGGTACCATTCGGGCCATGTCGCTGCCTGGGCCGGCGCTGCGGACCATCCGTCCCACCTGGGCCTCGCCGTGGTGGCCGGCGGGCGCCCTGGTCGCGCTGGTCGTCTGGTACCCGGCGAGGCTGGTCCTGTGG
>Ga0209069_10001656_pt1 | contig 11409 bp, 7 predicted proteins | sample Str013_2_FD_187202 | JGI IMG/M metagenome (GOLD analysis project Ga0209069, IMG submission 187202) | Freshwater sediment microbial communities in response to fracking from Pennsylvania, USA - Straight Creek_MetaG_SC_2013 (SPAdes) (version 2) | ecosystem: Environmental > Aquatic > Freshwater >...
GATGCATACCGTCAATTCGGTCGCGGCCGCGATGCCCTATCTGGAAAAATCCAAATCTGCTTCCATCGTGATCGTCTCCAGCGTGTCGGGGTTCGAGGTCGATTTCGCCGCCGGCTCCTACGGCGCGTTCAAGGCGGCGCTGATTCACTACAGCAAGGGATTGAGCAACCAGCTGATCGCCAAGGGCATCCGCGCCAACGTGGTGTCTCCGGGCAATACCTATTTCGAGGGCGGTATCTGGCAAAACATCGAGCAGGGCATGCCGGATCTCTACAAGACCGCGATGTCGCTGAATCCGACGGGGCGCATGGGCACGCCGCAGGAAGTCGCCGCCGGCGTCGTCTTCCTGGCGAGCCCGGTGGCGAGCCGCATTTCCGGCACCAACCTCATTATCGACGGCGCGCTCACCAAGGCCGTCTAGCTAGCGCGTGGGGCGATTGCCTCGATCGGGCCGATTTGAGTTTCCGGCGATCTGACGTATGGTCGCTCAACCCCACCACGAACTGGTGTAAGCAAGGTTGATGAGCTTCAACGAAAATACCGGTGCCCCGTGGCGTGTCGGGGTGCTGTTCTCCCAGACCGGAGTCACTTCCACCGTCGAACAGTCTCAGCTGAATGCGACGCTGCTTGCGATCGAGGAGATCAATTCCAGCGGCGGCGTGCTCGATCGCATGATCGAGCCCGTCATTTACGATCCGGCCTCCGATCCGAAAAAGTTTCGCAGCCTGGCCGAGCGCTTGCTCGAGATCGATCGCATCCGGTTGTTGTTCGGATGCTACATGTCGAGCACCCGCAAGGCGGTGTTGCCGGTTGTCGAAAGCCACCGCGGCCTGCTGTTTTATCCGACGCTCTACGAAGGCTTCGAATATTCGCGGCACTGCATCTACACCGGCGCCGCCCCGAACCAGAATTCGTTGCAGCTTGCAAGATTCCTGCTTTCGACCTACGGCAACCGCTTCCTGCTGGTGGGATCGAATTATATCTATCCGTACGAGTCCAACCGCCTGATGGCCGATTTCGTCGTGCAAGGCCGCGGCGAGGTGCTGGACGAGATCTATGTTCCGCTGGAGGCCGGTCCGGGGGATTTCGACAAGGTCATCAGCCGGATCAAGAAAACCTCGCCCGACGTCATCTTCTCGACCGTGGTCGGGCGGGGCACGTCGGTGTTCTACGAGGCATATCGGAAAGCCGGGTTCGATCCGGCGAAGATGCCGATCGCGAGCCTCACCACCAGCGAGGCGGAAGTCGCGGAAATGCATCGCGAGGCGGCCGAAGGCCATATCACGGCCGCGCCGTTCTTCGAGACCTCGTCGTCGGCCTCCGCGCGCCGTTTCGTGGAAAGCTTCAAGCGCAAATACGGTCCGGATGCGCCGGTGCCGGCGTCCGCGGAAGCTGCTTATTTCCAGGTCCATCTGGCGATGCGCGCGCTGGCGCGCTGCGGATCCGACGATCCGGAGCGGGTGCTGAAGGAATTGCGCGATTCCGAATTCGACGCCCCGCAGGGCCGGGTCAGGATCGATCCCGAAAACAACCACACCTATCTGTGGCCGCGGATCGCGCGACTGGACAAATTCGCCCGGTTCCAGACGGTCTGGAATCCCGGCGTTCGGATCAAGCCGGACCCCTACTGTGTCGTACAGAGCCTTGACGACTGGTCGGTCGACGACCTTCAGACGGTCAGCCACTGAGGTTCTGAGCGCGGGAGCAGGCGGTTGGCGATCCAAATCCTTCGCGATCTTCGTGGTCTACGGGTCCTGGTCGTTCACCCCCCGGACAACGAACGCATCAGGCTGGTCGAACACCTTCGGCGCATCGGCTGCATGGTCGAGATGCAATGGCCCGTCCCCGAATCCTGGAGCGATGCTTGCGACGTGATGTTGCTGGCCGTCGAGCATGATGTCCGGGCCGATATTCAGCGGCTGCTGAAGTCCAACGACGGAACGCGGCCGACCCTGATCGCCATCGTGGGCTACGAAGACCCGACCACCCTGCAACTGGTGCTGGAGGCGGGCGCCGTCGCCGTCATCGAGCGCCCGATCCGGCCCTTCGGTCTGCTCACCAACCTGACGATCGCGCGCAGCATCTGGCTCGAGAAGCGCGAGACCGAAAAGCGAATCCGAAAACTGGAGCGCAAGCTTTCCGGCATTCAGCGCATCCAGAAAGCCAAGGCGATCCTGATGGACGGCCAGGGGTTGAACGAAGCCGACGCCTACGAAAGCATTCGCCGCCAGGCGATGGCGAAGCGTCTGTCGATGGACGACATGGCGGCTGCGATCATTCACGCAAATGAACTCTTGCAGTACCGCGCAAAAGATGTTTAGTTTTTGCATCTGCGATGGAACGAGGAAGTTCTAGTCGCGGTTATCGCTGGACCACCGATGATGTTGGTCCGGCTTGGCGAGGTAAGCCCGAGAGATCCGTGAGGATCTCGCGGGCTTTTTTTGTTTTGGCGACCGGGAAACGGCACGAATCCGCCAGGGCAGGTCGGCCTGGCGGTCATCTGGTTGGGCAAGAAGAGAAGTTCTGGCTGTCAACCAAGCAAGGAGCACCACATGCTGCACGGCGATATCTCATCGAGCAACGACACGGTCGGCGTCGCCGTCGTGAACTACAAGATGCCACGCCTTCACACCAAGGCCGAGGTGCTGGCCAACGCGCGGAAGATCGCCGACATGATCGTCGGCATGAAGACGGGCTTGCCGGGAATGGACCTCGTGATCTTCCCGGAATATTCGACCCACGGGATCATGTACGACTCCAAGGAGATGTACGAAACGGCCTCGGTGGTGCCCGGCGAGGAGACCGAGATTTTCGCCGAAGCCTGCCGCAAGGCGAAGGTCTGGGGCGTGTTTTCGCTCACCGGCGAACGTCACGAGGAGCATCCGAAGAAAGCGCCCTACAACACGCTGATCCTGATGAACGACAAGGGCGAAGTGGTGCAGAAGTATCGCAAGATCATGCCGTGGGTGCCGATCGAAGGCTGGTATCCGGGCAACTGCACCTATGTGTCGGATGGGCCGAAGGGTCTCAAGGTCTCGCTGATCATCTGCGACGACGGCAACTATCCGGAAATCTGGCGCGACTGTGCGATGAAGGGCGCGGAACTGATCGTCCGTTGCCAGGGCTACATGTATCCGGCAAAGGATCAGCAGGTCATCATGGCGAAGGCCATGGCGTGGGCGAACAATTGCTATGTGGCCGTTTCCAACGCCGCCGGGTTCGACGGCGTCTACTCCTATTTCGGCCACTCCGCGATCATCGGCTTTGACGGCCGCACGCTCGGCGAATGCGGCGAGGAGGAATACGGCATTCAGTACGCCCAGCTTTCGAAAATGCTGATCCGCGACGCGCGCAAGAACGGACAATCGGAAAACCATCTCTTCAAGCTGGTGCATCGCGGCTATACCGGATTGATCAATTCCGGCGAAGGCGACCGCGGCCTGGCGGCGTGTCCCTACGAGTTCTATTCGAAATGGATCGCCGATCCCGAAGGCACCCGCGAAATGGTGGAGAGCTTCACCCGAAAGGCCGTCGGGACGGAAGAGGCTCCCATCGAGGGCATTCCGAACAAGGTCGCCGCGCATCGCTAGCTAGCCGAAGCCGCCGCTCCATGCCGGCGTTTGGCCTGCATGGAGTTTTGGGAGTGGGCAGAGGCGGGGCGCGCAATCTAGCGGCGCGCCAGCCGGAAATAGAGTTCGGACAGCCGCGCCGGCAAATCCTCGACGCGAGGAACCAGCATGGTATTGCCGCGTCCGAAGATTCGGATCGCCGAATTCATCGCGTGCGATCCGAGCACCACGCCGAATCCATCGATGCCGCGTGCCCGCAATCCGACCGCGGCGCGGCGGGCGTCCTCGACGAGATCGAGCGGATCGGCAACGTCGACATCGGACGGCTCGCCGTCGGTCAGGACGATGACGAGTTTCCGGAAGCTGCGGGCGTGACCGATCAGCTCGCCGGCGTGGCGAAGCGCGGTGCCGAGCCGCGTCGACAGGCCTGACGTCAGCGCGGCCAGCCGTCCAACGCACGCCCGGTCATAGGGTTCGTCAAACGCCTTCACCGTCGTCATCTCGACATCGTCACGCCCGTCCGAGGCGAACGCCAGCATGCTGAAGGGATCGCCGAGCACACTCATGGCCTCGGCGAGTACCGCGACGGCAAGACGCTCGACGTCGAGGATGGAGGCGCCGGACGCGAGGCGATCGCGTGTCGATTCGGAAATGTCGAGCAGCAGCAACACCGCAAGATCGCGGTGTTTGGAGGTGGTGGCGCGAAATACCCGGGGATCGGGCTCCTGCCGCATGCGCAGCGCGATTCCAGTGTCGATCACGGCGTCGACGTCGAGATCATGGCCGTCGAGCTGGCGCTTCAACCGGATCGATCGCCCGACACGGACGCCGCGCACCAGCCGCCGAATCCGGCTGCGCAGGACATCGGCGCGGTCGAGGGCCTCTTCCACCAGCCGCGGGTTGCCGGGCCGGGCGGGTATTTCACGCACCGTGGTCCATTCCGGACGCTCGACGCCGTGGGCGCGATCCCATTCGGGATATTTCGCGATCACGACGCCGCGCTGATCCGCCGCCACCGGCCGCGCGCGGCCGGCGCCGACATTATTCTCGAGCTGATCGGGACGCAGCTCCTGATCCGGCTTCTCCAGCTGGTCGAGCCGCGCCGCGTCGACCGCAAGGTCGAGAGGTTCGGCGGAGGAGGGGGCGTCCTCGCCAAAATCCCAGAGGCCGAGACCGTCGTCGCGGTAGATGGGTTCGACCACATAGGTCTTGGCGTTGAACTGGACCCGCATCTGGCCGAGATCGTTGCCAAGCAGCATGCCGATCTCGCGGCTGATCGCGGGGTCCGAGAGACGCGGAATCGGCACCTCGAACATCGCGCGACCCTTGGCGACAAAACTGTCGTCGTCCTCGTAGGCCGGATCGAACAGGGCCCGGGCCAGCCGCGCCAGCAGCGTCGGGGCCGTGGCGACGCCGGCCGGCATGGCGACATGGTATGGCGCCCAGAGCTTGCGCAATCCCGGCAGTTGGCGCATCGCCAAGAGCTCGATGCGGGCGTCTTCGATCAAGGTGACGAGCGCGACCTGAAGCGGCTTCAGCTTGCCTACCGGGAATTTGGCCCCGCCGAACACGAGATGGGCCTGGGCATGCGCTGCCGCGGCCCGGTACAGCGCGTAGGCGGCCTCGCCCTGCACGCCGCGATAGATTTCCGGCAGCCGGATCAGCGGTCCCGCGATTCCGGCACGACGTTGCGCGGTCTGACCGGTGTCCGCCGGAAAACTGCGCAACAAAGGCGGCCGGCCCCACAACGAGGTCACGAAGGCTTTGGTCTGCTGTTCGGTTTCGGCGAATCCGATGCCGGCGGTTGTGCGCGCCACCAGACGCCGCGCCAGCTCATCCTGCAGCGTAAAGAATTTGAGTCGTTTGCGAGCATTGCCGGCCGCCAGCTTCAACCCGGCTGCAACGAAGCTCTCGAAGGCATTGATATCGCCCGCCGAAAGGATTTCGCCCATGCGCGACGCGGCCGCTTCCACCGATTCCGGAGCTTGCAGCGCAAGGTCGTCCATGATGCGCCACCAGCGCGCCAGGCTCGCGCCAGCGCCCAGGAATCGGCGCATGACCGCGACGGCCACGAGGGTAGTGGCGGCCGCCTGCGCGCCGGCGTTGCGGCAAATATTGGCCGCGGTATGCGCGGCCACGATCAGCGACGCGATGCCCTCTTCGGTCGGCTGCTTTCGGCTGATCTCCCAGAAGGCGACGAGGCACGAAGGCCCGGCGTTGACATCGGCAAGCTCCAGCACGCCCGCCGCCCAGCCCTCGAGTTCGTCGGCCTCAAAACGCGCCGCGAGGTCGTCCCAGGCGATGCGGAACAGCGGCCGCAGCGCCTCGCGCTGTCGCATCAAGAGATGGACGCGGCGGACCGCGCCGTCCGGCTTGGCCTCGATGACCCGCAACGATCCCGATTGGACGGCCACGCTCACGGGATACAGGCCTCGATTGCCGCACCGAGCGCCTCGCGGATGTCCTGATTATCGGTGATCGGCAAAACGATGCTGGAGCGGACGGCAGCCGCAAGCGGCAGGCCGGCGCGCACCAGCCGCCCGGCGTGGATCAGCATCCGGGTCGAAGCGCCTTCGTCGAGGCCGTGGCCCTGAAGATTGCGCGAGCGTTCCGCGATCGCGACGAGGGTGCCGGCCAATTCGATATCGGTTCCGGCCTCGCGCGCCACGATGGCGGCTTCGACGGAAGGTGACGGGTAGCCGAAATCGATCGCAAGGAAGCGCTGCTTGGTCGACTCCTTCAGGTCCTTCACCGCGCTTTGATAGCCGGGGTTATATGAGATCGTCAGCTGGAAATCGGCGTGGGCAGGCACGATCTCGTTGTGCTTCTCCAGCGGCAGGATCCGCCGCGCATCCGTCAGCGGATGGATCACGACCGTGGTGTCTTGCCGTGCTTCGACGATCTCGTCGAGATAGCAGATCGCGCCATACCGGACAGCCATCGTCAGCGGGCCGTCGTGCCAGACGGTGCCGCTCGGCTCCAGCAGAAAGCGGCCGGCAAGGTCGGAGGCGGTCATGTCTTCATGGGCGGCGACGGTGATCAGGGGTTTGGCCAGCCGCCATGCCATGTGCTCGACAAACCGGGTCTTGCCGCAGCCGGTCGGCCCCTTCAGCATGACGGGCAGACGCTCGGAAAAGGCGGCCTCGAACACCGCGATTTCATCGCCGACGGGCTGATAATAAGGCTCGGACGGAATTCGGTAGGCATCGAGGTTCATGCGCATCTCCACGGAAACTTGTGCGTGGGGAGACCGCCTGTCGATGTGAAGACCTCCGCCCCTCCGCGAGTGGGGTTCGGCAAGCATCGCCATATGGCGCGCCACGGCCTTGGGGCGCGCTGTCAAGCGTTCGTGGAACGCCTCGACAGCCATTAGACTGCTAATCCCGGTTTTGTACAAGCGAGATGTGAATCGGGATCAGGCCGCCAAGATACGTTTTGAATGACGCCTTTTTCCGGGGGGCGCGGGAGCTTGACTCGTCGACAGCCATCCTCTTCTCTTTGCGGATCGACCCGCTTTGGCGCGGTTGCAAAAAGAAGAAAGAAGAAAATTGGGAGTCGAACGAAAATTGTCGCCGACGCACGAGGCGCCCTATCGTGGCTTGCGCGTTCTCGATTTCGGCCAGGGTATCGCTTCGCCGTATTGCGCTATGCTGCTCGGCGTCTACGGAGCCGAGATCGTCAAGGTCGAACCGCCCGAAGGCGACTGGTCGCGTTACCTGGGAACAACCCATGGAAAGCACACCGCGCTATCTGCCGTCTACAACTGCGGCAAGCGCAGCCTGTGCCTCGATCTGAAGCACGACGACGGCATTGCCATCGCCAAACGGCTCGCGCGGGATTGCGATGTGCTGATCGAGGGCTTTCGGCCCGGCGTCGCGATGGCAGGGTTTTATTTCGAGGAGTTTGAGGTTTTGTTGGAGACCGCCCAACCGGCCCATCGTACCCGATCCGACCAAGGGGATCGTTGAGCTTCAAACCGGAAACATTCATGCCATTCCATCGACTGTTGATCGCCAATCGCGGCGAGATCGCCATTCGCATCGCCCGGGCCGCCGGCGAAAGCGGGCTCGCTACCGTCGCCATCCACCCGTTCGACGACGCCTTGTCGCTGCATGTTCGCGCCGCCGACGAGGCGCGCGAGATTCCCGGGCGTGGCGCGCGCGCCTATCTCGATATCGAGGCGGTGATCGCGGCGGCGAAGGCGGCCGGATGCGACGGGCTGCATCCCGGTTACGGCTTTCTCAGCGAGAACGCGCTGTTGGCGCGGCGCTGCGCGGAGGAGGGGATCGTCTTCGTCGGGCCCTCTGCCGATGCGCTGGAATTGTTCGGCGACAAGATCAAGGCCAAGGCGCTGGCCAAACGCTGCGGCCTGCCGGTGATCGAAGGCACCGGCGGCCCGACCACGCTGGACGAGGCCAGGGCATTTTTCGCCTCGCTCGGCGCTCGGGGCGCGGTCATGATCAAGGCGGTTGCCGGCGGCGGTGGGCGCGGCATGCGCATCGTCGAGGAGGCCTCCGGGCTGGAGCAAGCCTATGCGCGCTGCCAGTCCGAGGCCAAGGCTGCATTCGGCAGCGATCAGGTCTATGTCGAGCGCCTGATCCGCAAGGCGCGCCATATCGAGGTGCAGATCGTCGGCGACCATTATGGCGCGATCAGCCATTTGTGGGAACGCGAATGCACGATCCAGCGCCGCAACCAGAAACTCATCGAGGTCGCCCCCAGCCCCTCGCTCAGCGATGAATTGCGCTCGCGCATCATCGATGCCGCCAGGCGGCTTGCGGCTGCCGCGCACTACGACAATCTCGGCACCTTCGAATTCCTGGTCGATGGCGAAGCCGGCGGGGAGGCGGCTTTCGCCTTCATCGAGGCCAATCCGCGCCTTCAGGTCGAGCATACCGTGACCGAGGAGGTGCTTGGCGTCGACCTCGTGAAATCGCAGCTCGCGGTTGCCGCCGGCGCAACGCTCGCCTCGCTCGGCCTGGCGCAGGCCGCGGTGCCGGTGCCCCGCGGTTACGCGATGCAGCTTCGCGTCAACATGGAAGTGATGGACGAGAAGGGCGTCACCAAGCCTTCGGGCGGCACGCTCGCGGTATTCGATCCGCCGTCCGGCCCCGGCGTGCGGGTCGATACTTTCGGATACGCGGGATACAAGACGAGCGCCGCCTTCGACTCGCTTCTCGCCAAGGTCATCGTGCATTCGCCGGCCGCAAGCTGGCCCGATGTGGTGCAGAAGGCCGCGCGCGCCTTGCGCGAATTTCGCATCGCGGGCGTCGCCACCAACATTCCCTTTATTCAGGCCGTGCTGGCGCATCCGGATTTCGCTGCCAACCGCATCGCGACCGATTTCATCGATAGCCACGTCGCAGCGCTGGTTGCCGCTGCAAAGGAACCCGCGCGACCGCTGTTCTTCGCAGGCGGCAACGCGGCCGGCGATGCGGCGGCACCTTCGGCCGCCGCCGTCACGGGCCCGGCGGGATCGGACCCGGTGCTGGCGCCCCTGCAGGGCACGGTGGTGGCGATCGAGGCGATCGAAGGAGACATGGTTCGTCCCGGGCAGCAAATTGCCATCCTGGAATCCATGAAGATGGAGCACCTGGTGACGGCCCCGCATGGCGGCCGCGTGACGAAAATCGTAGCCGAAAGCGGCATGACGCTGATGCACGGGGAGCCGATCCTGTTCCTCGAGCCCGCCGAGGTGGACGGCGACGAGGCCGAGCAGGAGGCGGCGATCGATCTCGACCATATCCGTCCCGATCTGGCGGAGACCATCGCGCGTCACGCCAACACGCTCGATGAAAATCGCCCGGCCGCGGTCGAGCGCCGACGCAAGACCAACCAGCGCACGGCGCGGGAGAACATCGCCCAATTGGTCGATGACGGCTCCTTTGTCGAATATGGATCGCTGTCGATTGCCGCGCAGCGCCGCCGGCGCAAGCTCGACGACCTCATCAAGAACACGCCGGCCGACGGGTTGATCACGGGCGTCGCCACGGTCAACGCGGAAAAATTCGGTGCGAACGACGCCCGCTGCATGGTGATCGCCTATGATTACACCGTGCTGGCCGGCACCCAGGGGCACATGAATCACAAGAAGATCGACCGCATGCTCGGCTTGGCCGAGCAGTGGCGCATGCCGCTGGTGTTCTATGCCGAAGGTGGCGGCGGCCGGCCCGGCGATACCGACCGGCTCGGCATGACCGGTCTCGATGGGCCGTCCTTCGTGCAATTCGCCAAGCTGTCCGGCCTGGTGCCGGTCGTGGGCGTGGTGTCCGGCTATTGTTTCGCGGGCAACGCGGCGATGCTCGGCTGCTGCGATGTCATCATTGCCACGAGGAATGCGTCGATCGGCATGGGCGGACCGGCGATGATCGAAGGCGGCGGCCTCGGCGTCTACCATCCCGCCGAGGTCGGGCCGGTGTCGTTTCAGTCGCCGAATGGCGTCATCGACGTTCTGGTCGAGGACGAGGTGGAAGCCACAGCCGCCGCGAAGAAATACCTGTCCTACTTCCAGGGCGCCGTCGCCACCTGGAAGGCGCCGGATCAACGGTTGCTGCGGCGCGCGATCCCGGAGAACCGGCTGCGCGTCTACGATATCAGGACCGTCATCGACCTTCTGGCCGACGAGGGATCGGTGCTGGAAATCCGCAGGGATTTCGGCGTCGGCATGATCACCGCCTTCATCCGCATCGAGGGCAGGCCGTTCGGCCTGATCGCCAACAATCCGAAACATCTCGGCGGCGCCATCGACGCGCCGGCGGGCGACAAGGCGGCGCGCTTCATGCAGCTCTGCGACGCCTTCGACATTCCGCTGTTGTCGTTGTGCGATACGCCCGGCTTCATGGTCGGGCCCGAGGCCGAGAAGACCGCGATCGTGCGCCACGTCGCCCGCATGTTCGTGACCGGAGCCAGCCTCACTGTGCCGCTGTTCGGCATCGTGCTGCGCAAGGGCTACGGCCTCGGCGCGCAATCCATGATCGGCGGCGGCTTCCACGCCTCGTTCTTCACGGTGGCGTGGCCGACCGGCGAATTCGGCGGCATGGGCCTGGAAGGCTATGTCCGGCTCGGCTTCCGCAAGGAAATGGAGGCCATCGCCGATCCGGTCGAACGCGAGAATTACTACAAGGCGAAGGTCGCGGAACTCTACGCCAACGGCAAGGCGGTCTCGATCGCTTCGGTGCTGGAGATCGACGAGGTGATCGATCCGGCCGATACAAGGCGCTGGATCATGGCCGGCCTGCAATCCGTGCCCAGGCCCGAACCACGCAAACACCGCAAGCGGCCCTGCATCGATGCCTGGTAGGCCTGTGAAATTGAGGGGAGCCGGGGGCTCGCGGCAGCGGAAATTAAACTCGCGACCGGCATCCTTGTGCTCTAAAAGCGTCTCGACGTCGCAACAGACGCACGCCGAAATCCGGATTCTTCATTAGATGCCGCAAGAGTTTAGCCTCGAAGTCGCTGGACGTATCGACCATTGGTGGTCGATCGCGAAAGACAACGTCCTGACCGACCCGTTCGGGCCGATGGCGAAGGCCGGCCTGTTCGAGATCGGCCTGCCCGGCGCCGGCGCGCTCGACAGCTATCGCGCCATCGCGGCCGCCGAGCAGGCGATCGCGGCGAAGACCGGGCTGTTGGGGTTGGCGAGCGCATTCGCCGGGCGGCAGATGGTGGCGCGTTTTTTCATCGGCGGCTTTGCCGACCGGGAGCAGCGCACCGCATGGCTTCCGCGGGTGGCGGCCGGCGAGGTCTGTGCCGTCATTGCGATCTCCGAGCCCGGCGCTGGCGCCCATCCGAAACATCTGCAGACTTTTGCTGAACCGCATGGTTCCGGCTACATCGTGCG
>Ga0209069_10001657_pt1 | contig 11401 bp, 12 predicted proteins | sample Str013_2_FD_187202 | JGI IMG/M metagenome (GOLD analysis project Ga0209069, IMG submission 187202) | Freshwater sediment microbial communities in response to fracking from Pennsylvania, USA - Straight Creek_MetaG_SC_2013 (SPAdes) (version 2) | ecosystem: Environmental > Aquatic > Freshwater >...
TGGTCGTTCAACGAGGAGATCGTGGTGCGCGCCGCGGCCGAGAGCATGATCCCGCTGATCGCGGCGGTCGGCCACGAGACCGATGTGACGCTGATCGACTTCGCCGCCGACAAGCGCGCCCCCACCCCGAGCGCGGCGGCCGAAATGGCGGTGCCGGTGCGCGCCGATCTCGTCATCGCGGTCGATAGCCTGGCGCGCCGGGAGCTCGCCGCCTGGTGGCGCGTCCAGGAAGCGCGACGCACCGACCTGCGGGCGGCGATGCGCGCACTGCCGGGCGCGCAGGAGTTGCTGGCGCTGGCCAGCCAACGGCTCGATCACGCCGCCGCCCGCCTGCCGCGCGCGCTCATCGCCAATACGCGCCTGCATCACAACCAGTTCTCGCACACCGCCGGCCGGTTCGGCCCGCAAATCCTGCGCACCCGGCTGCGGCGAAGCGCCGAGCTCACCGCCGCGCTGGCGCAGCGCGCGCACCGCGCCGACACGGTCGCGCGATCGCGCCGGCGCGAACGGCTGACGGTGGCCACGTTGCGGCTGGCAGCGGGCCTCAAGGCCAATGCGCAAGCCCACGGGGCCAGGATCATCAGGACGCGCGAGCGCACCGCGGCGCTGGCGCAACGCGCGCAACGCGCGATCCTGACGCTGCTGCGCCGGCAGGCCGCCATTGTCGAGCGCGATGGCCAGCTGCTGGCGGCGCTCTCCCATCGCGGCGTGCTGGCGCGCGGATTTGCCTTGGTGCGGGATCTCGACGGCAGACCGCTGCGCCTCGCAGCCGCCGTGAGCCCCGGCATGCCGGTCGATATCGAATTTTCCGATGGACGCGTGCGCGCCCGGGCCGAGGGACCGCCGTCGGCGGGCTCGGGGCCGGGCCCGGACGCTTCGGCCAAACCGCGCAGCCGCCACGGCGGCAGCGACAAAGGCCAAGGGAGCCTGTTCGGTTAGCGCATCAAAGGACGACGAACATGGCGCACGCCAAGGAAGAGGTTCGCGGCACACGCGTCGTCATTCGCTTTGAAGGCAAAAAATGCATTCATTCGCGTCACTGCGTGCTCGGGCAGCCGGACGTTTTCGTCCCCAATGTCGAGGGCCAATGGATTCATCCGGATCAAGCCTCGCCGCAAGCCGTCGCCCTGGTCGCGATGAACTGTCCCTCCGGCGCCATCACCTACGAACGCCTCGATGGCGGCGAGAACGAAGTCCCCCCGGTCGTCAATGTGGTGCGGGTCCGGGAAAACGGCCCGCTGGCCTTCCATGCGCCGATCTCGATCGCCGGCCATGCGGCCGGACTGCGCGTGACGCTGTGCCGCTGCGGCGCCTCGAAGAACAAGCCCTATTGTGACGGCAGCCACGCGGGCGCGGGTTTTTCGGCGACCGGCGAACCGGCGACCCAACCCTCGCAGCCGCTGGCGGTGCGCAATGGCGCCCTCGAGATCACGCCGCGGCCGAACGGGCCGCTGCAGGTCGTGGGCGCGCTCGAGGTCGTCTCCGGGACCGGCCGCACGATCGCGCGGGCAACCGAGACATTTTTCTGCCGTTGCGGCGCTTCCGCGACAAAGCCTTTCTGCGACGGCACGCACAAGCGGATCGGGTTTGTGTCGGAAGAGCCGCCGGCATGAGTGTCCGCGCCGCCACTACCGCGCCAGCCATTCCGGCACCCGCATGAGCGCGTCCGTGCGCGCAGCCGCATTGGTGCCGATATGGGCCCGGCCGGATCCGTCCGCCGTATAGGCCAATCCGGTCAGCTCACGCACCGGGTAGTCGGGGCGATCGAACTCGTGATAGGCGCCCGGATAGACCATCAGCGAAGCCAGTGCGCTGCGCCCGCGCGCGCCCGCGACCATTTGCTCGCAGGGCACGGGCGCCGTCCAATCATCGGCCCTGCCGATCAGGATGAGGGTCGGAATGCGCGCGCTCCAGGCGAGCTCGCTGAGCCGCCGGCAGCCCGGATAGAAGGCGACCGCCGAGCGAAAATCCGGCACTTCGTCGTGCGGCTTCGCATGGGGCTGCACCGCCCAGAGCGATGCCACTCCGCCATTCGCCCACCCCACCACGGAGACCCGATCCTTGATGGTCCAAGGCTGGGCTTGCAGCCAACGCCGCGCCGCATTGGCGTCGGCGACGCGCTCGTGCTCGGAGCGCACCTTGCGCTCGACCACCCGGCATTGGGTCCGCAGCCCGCGCGATCCGAAGCTGTCGGGGAAAACCACTGCAAGCCCGGCGGCGACCAGGCGCTCGCCCCAGTCGGCAAAATGCGGCGCCACGTTGCCCGAACGGTTGATCAGGCTTTCGCATCCATGCAGCGCAACCACGCTCGGGAACGGCCCGGCGCCCTCCGGCCGGAACAGAATGCCGTGGAGCGTGGTGTCCGACTGCGGGATATCCACTTGCTCTGCCGCGGCAGCAGCAGTGCCGGCGGCAGCGGTGGCGAGCGCCGCAAGCGCAGCACAAAAGATCAGGATCAGACGCATCGATCGTGAATTCCACCCGCCCCGGCGGCAAGTCTAGCACGCCGCCGGAACGAAGGGCGACCGCCCGGCATTGAAAAATTTAGGCATTCCGGGGGTGGCCGGATGGGTTGCCCGACTGTGGTCTATATAAATGGGTTACTTGGGCGGCATCGAGCGGTTATCTTGGGCGCCGAGGCTGCCGCGGCCCCAACCGTGGCGCGGACAATACTGTAGTGGCGGAGGCCGAAGGTGCTCAATCGTTTCGAACGTTCCTCCCCGATGGCGGGCGAGGCCGAGGTCAAATACCTGGACGGGGACTTTCGCGTGGTGCGGCCGGGCGCCTTCGTGCGCTGCGCCGTTACCGGCGCTCCGATCCCGCTCGAGGAGCTGAAATATTGGAGCGTCGATCTGCAGGAAGCCTATTCCTCACCCGAAGCCGTGCTGCAGCGGCACTTTCCGGAACAGTCGGCGCGCGGTTAGAGCATTTCAGGAAAATGCCCACCCCCGCGAAGAAGCATCAGGGCGTTTACGCCCATCTTCGCGGGCTATGGGTGGAATCCGGTTTTCCGTCCGAAAATACGACAACGCAAAAATGCTAACGCGCCACGGCAAGCCTTGCGCGCAAGAGCCGCAGGAACGCGGCCGGATCCGAAAGCGCGAGCGTGACCGGGAGCGCGCGGGCACGGGCGGCGAGCGTCGCCACCTTGGCGTCGCCCTGCATCCGAGCCAAATCCTTTTCCGTCGTCACCAGCGTCAGGGCCTCGCGATCGGCCTCTTCGCAAAGCATCTCGGCTTCGGCCGGCGTGTAGCAATGGTGGTCCGGAAAGCTGCGGGTCGCCTCAACCGCAATGCCGGCGCCGGCGAGCGTCGCGAACAACTTCTCCGGATCCCCGATGCCGGCGAAAGCAAGCACCCGGGCGCCGGCAAGCGCCGCCACGACAGCCGCATCCGGCATCAAGCCGGCCTGAAAAACCGGCAGGCCGCACCCCTGCGCGGCCGCCATGACCCCGGCCCCGGCGTTCGATGTTCCGACCACGACCAGCGCATCGGCGCGCGCGAGCTGCGCGGTCAGCGGAGCGCGCAGCGGGCCGGCCGGAACGACCCGGCCGTTGCCGATGCCGCGGCGCCCATCGACGACCACGACGGAAAAGTTCTTTTGCAACGACGGATTCTGGAAGCCGTCGTCCATCACGATGACGCTGGCACCGGCCGCAACCGCGGCTTGCGCGCCTTTGACGCGGTCGTGCGCTACGACGGCGGGCGCGATGCGGGCCAGCAGGAGCGGCTCGTCACCCACATCGGCGGCGTGGTGCCGGGCCAGATCGACGAGTTGCGGACCGGCTAGCCGTCCCCCATAGCCGCGGCTCAACAACACGGGCGTGTCGCCGGCGTCCTTGAGCAGGCGCGCCAGGGTCAGCGTCAGCGGCGTCTTGCCGGCCCCGCCGACCGTGAGATTGCCGATGCAGATAACCGGCACGGCGGCGCGCGCGCCGCTCAGTCGGAGGCGTGCCGACGCGACCGCCCCATAGACCGCGGCGAGCGGCGCCAGCAGGCCCGCCGCAAGCCCGGCCTCGCGCCACCAGAACGCCGGCTCACGCATGGCTCTCCGGGCGATCCATCCGGATGTCGACCAGATAAGGGTCGATCGCGGCCAGGGTGCGATCGAGCGCGCCCCCCAGCGCCTTGACGGTCTCGCGCGCGGCCGTCACCAGAGCGGCGCGCTGGTTTTGGTCCTTGAGCAGGGCGCCCAGGCGCACCGCCAGCTTGCCCACATCCGCCACCACATCGGCGCCGTGGGCGGCGTCAAGCGCGGCATAGATCTCGCTGAAGTTCCAAACATGCGGCCCATGCAGGACGGCGGCGCCGAGCTTGATCGGCTCGATCGGGTTCTGGCCGCCATGGGTCGCCAACGAGCCGCCGACGAAAACGATCGGGGCGAGCCGATAGACCAACCCGAGCTCGCCCATCGTATCGACCACGTAGATGTCGTCGGTCGGACCAGGCAGCGATCCGCGCGAGCGCAGCGCGGTCGAGAGACCGGCCGCGTTGGCGATCTCGACGATGCCCGGGCCGCGATCGGGGTGCCGGGGCGCGATGATGGTGAGCAGCCGCGGAAACGTGTTGCGCAACCGCCGATGCGCCTCGATCAACGCGGTTTCCTCGCCCGCATGGGTCGAAGCCGCCGCAATCGTGGGGCGGTCGCCGACCGCCGCGCGCAGCGCCGCGAGATCGACCGCATCGGCGGGCGGTTCCGGCACATCGAACTTGAGATTTCCCGTGGTGGTGATGCGCGGAGCGCCGAGGTCGCGGTAGCGCGCCGCATGCCCGGCCGATTGCGCGAGGCAGAGATCGAAGCGGCGCAGCAGCGCCGCGATCGTGGCCGGAATGATTCGCCAGCGGTTGAACGACCGCTCCGACACGCGGCCATTGACCAGGATGAGGGGGATTTCACGCCGCTTGGCCGCGATAATCAGGTTCGGCCACAGATCGGATTCGACGAACAGCGCCAGATCGGGTTTCCAATGATTGAAGAACCGCTCGACGAATCGCGGCGCATCGAACGGCACGAACTGGTGGATGACGCCCTCCGGCAGCCGCTGTTCCGCCACCTGCGCGGAGCTCACCGTTCCGGAGGTGCAGAGAACGGCGAACTCCTTGTTGTGAATGCGCTCGATCAGCGGGATCACGGCGAGGAGCTCGCCGACGCTCGCCCCGTGCACCCAGACGAGTGGACCGGCCGGGCGGGCGATGCGGCTCTCACCGTAACGTTCATCGAGCCGGCCCGGATGCTCCTTGCCTCGCCTCAGCCGATGCGACAGCAGCGTCGGCGCCAGCGGCGTCGCCGCCGCCGACAGCAGCTGATAGATCCGAAGCACCAGCGGGAGCGACTCAGACACGAGCAATGCCTCCGCGCGGCCGGTCCGCAAGCTCGTGAGCCCGCATGGTCGCGCCGTCGAGCTCGGTTTCGATGGTTCGGCGCGCCGCCTCGAGCGCGGCGTCGTCGGCGTCGGCCGCGACCCGGAACGGCCCCCGACCGACGATCCCGCCGCGACCGAACGGCAAGTTGATTTCGGTGCGGTCCCAGTTGCCGAGCGTGACGCGATTCCTGGTGGCGATCGCCACCAGATAGATCGGCCGGCCCGAGATGGCGGCAAGCCGGACGATGCCCGCACCGGCGACGCGGGTGACCTTCGGCACATCCGCCGTCAACGTCACCGAGCAGCCCTGCGCGAGCGCAGCCAGGATTTGGCGAAACGCCCCGACGCCGCCCTTGCGGGCGAACTCGCTGCCATGGTCGCCGGAACCGCGGATGGTTCCGATGCCGAGATGCTCCGCCGCGATCGCGTTGATCTCGCCGTCGCGATGGCGCGAGACCAGGACCTTGAAGCCACGCCCGCCCCGCATGAACGGCAGCAGGTAGTGCTGTCCATGCCAGACGCCGACGATGACCGGAAAGTCGAATTGCGCGTGCTCGACGAAACCCTCGGGCTCCACAGTGAACCCCGTCGTCATCCACACCAGACGAAGATATTCGGCTGCCATGACTCCGACTGCCCTCTGGAATGGACGCGAGCCGACGAAACGCTTGACCAAGGACATCCGGACCGACTCGCCTAGCCGTCAGCGCCCTTGCCGTCGTTCCGTGTCCGGATCGAGCAAGCGATGCATGTGGACGATGAAATAGCGCATATGGGCGTTGTCAACGGTCTGCTGCGCCTTGGCCCTCCAGGCCGCATAAGCGGTGGCGTAGTTCGGATAAACGCCAACGATATCGAGCTTATCGAGATTCTTGAATTCGGTCCGCTCCAGATCGGCGAGCTCGCCGCCGAAGACGAGATGGAGCAATTGACCGCCGGAATGCTGATCCGACATGTTTCGGCCTTTCGGTCAGGAATTGGCCCGGCGGCGACAGTCTAGCCGAATTCGGCGAGCCATTCGCGCGTCAGCGCGACCAGCGCAGCGTGGCGATCGGCCCCGGCCGCAACAAGCGCGCCGTGGACCAGATCCGGCTGATTGTAGGTCAAGCTGCGCCCCACCAAGTTCGTCAACGCCCCACCGGCTTCGTGCACCAAAAGGTCGGCGCCCGCAAGGTCCCAGTCATGGCTGCTGGCGGACGCAAAGGCCACGTCGAGCTCCCCATGCGCGACGCGAATGAGGCGCAGCGCGAGCGAACCGATGCGCGGCGCGACCTCAATCCGCGCCTCGACCGCGGCGAGCGCCTGCACGAGACGTTTTGGGCCGACGACTTTCGCGCCCTCCAGCCGATCGCCGGCGCTTGCCCGAATCGGGGCACCGTTGCGGGTGGCGCCGGCGCCGGCCGAGGCGACGAACAGCTCGTCGGTCACCGGCGCGAACACCCCCGCCAGGATCGGACGGCCATCGGCGACCAGCGCCGCCGAAATCGCCCAATCGGGCCGCCCCGCCAGGTAGGATCTCGTGCCGTCGATCGGGTCCACGATCCAAAGCCGCCGCGCTAGGCGGCTCGATCGATCGTCCGCGGTTTCCTCCGATAGCCAACCGCAGCCGGACGCGGGGCCGGCGAGCCGTTCGCGCAGAAAGTTGTCGACCGCAATATCGCCCTCGCAGACCGGCGACGACTGGTCCTTGAGCCAGCTCTTCACCGGCGTCTGGAACGTCTTGAGCGCGATCGCGCCGGCCTCGCGCAGCGTCGCCGCCAGGATCCGGCGCTCGCCCGCGGGATCGACGCCGTCCTCACTGACCCGCAACGGTCAGACCCTCCACCCGCAGCGTCGGTGCATTTGTGCCGAAGCGGAACTCGAGATCGTCGGCGGGCGTCAGCGATCGGAACATGTCGATGAGATTGCCCGCAATGGTCACCTCGCTCACCGCGTAGGTGCGCTGCCCGTTCTCGATCCAGAAGCCGGTCGCGCCGCGACTGTAGTCCCCGGTCACCTGATTGACCCCCATGCCGATCAGCTCGGTGACATAGAAGCCCTCGGTGATGTCGGCGATCAGCTCCTGCGGCGAGCGCGTTCCGGCCTCGAGGTGAAGATTGCTGGCCCCGGGCGATGGGGCCGAGGATACGCCACGCTGCGCATGACCGGTGGTGGCGAGATCGAGCTCGCGTGCGGTCGAGCAGTCGAGCAGCCAAGTCTTGAGCACCCCGTCCTCCACGATGGCGAGGCGGTGGCCGGCAACGCCTTCGCCGTCGAAGGGCCGCGAGCGCAGGCCGCGCCGCCGCAGCGGATCGTCGACGATACGGGTGCCCGGCGCGAACAGGCGCTCGCCGAGCTTGTCCCGCAGAAAACTGGTCTTGCGCGCGACCGCGCTGCCGTTGATCGCCGAGGCGAGATGTCCGACGAGGCCGCCGGACACCCGCGGATCGAACACCACCGGCACCCGCTTGGTCGCGACCTTGCGCGGATGGATGCGCGCGACCGCGCGCTCGCCGGCATTGCGCCCGATCTGCTCGGCGGCATCGAGATCGGACGCATGCAGCGCCGACGTAAAATCGTAGTCGCGTTCCATCGCGTTGCTGTCGCCCGCGATCGCCACCATCGAAAGGCCTTGGCGCGATGAGAGATAGGCGCCGCGAAAGCCGTGGCTGGTGGCCAGCACCATGCCGCCGATTCCCGCCGATGCCGATGCGCCCTCCGACTTGGTGACGCCCTTGACCACGAGAGCCGCCGCCTCGGCGCGCTTGGCGCGCTCTTCCAGCACGGCGACCGCCGGCAAGTCGGGATCGAGCAGATCAAGATCGGGAATGTCGCGCGCCAGCTGGGCCGGATCGGCGAGGCCCGCGAAACGGTCCTCGGGAGCGACCCGCGCCATGGCGACCGCGCGTTGCGCAAGCTGGTCGACGTCGTCCTTGATGTCGTTGGTCGACACGACCGCCTGGCGCTTTCCGACCAGGACCCGCAGGCCGACGTCGTCGCCCTCGGCGCGTTCGGAGGCCTCTACTTCGCCGTGGCGCACTTCGACCGACAGCGACATGGAACGGACCGCGACCGCATCGGCCGCGTCGGCACCGGCGCGGCGGGCCGCCGCCACCAAACGTTCGGCGAGGTCGGTCAGCGCGGATTGATCGAGCAAGGATGTCATGGAGGGTTTCCTTGGAGGTTTCCTGCCTGTGGGTGGCGGGCCATTAGGGATCGATTGAGGAAGCTCGGCAAGCTCCCGTCAAGCATGACTTGCATCGCCGCGGTCGTTACCTCGGATTAACTAGGAACCTTAAGCCGAATCCGACGGCCTTTTGGCAGGTTAGCGACAACGACCGGGGATCAACTCCGGGACAGAAACGACCGGATCAAAACCCGGCGGGGAGTGTTGCCTTGAGGCGTCAAACAGCGATCGGCGGGCTCATGCCTGCCGGGTCGAGCCGTGATGAGCGGCTCGACCCTTTTTCCCTGCCGTTGCGGTTCGAAGCCCGCGACGCGGCTGCCGACGGGAGCGTGCGCTTCGTCGAGCTCACGCGCGAGCGCGTGGTGCTGCGCCGATCCGTACGCGGCATGGCGATGGCGGTCAATCTGCCGATCGCATCATATCTCGGGGTGGTGCTGCGAATCGAGCCGCCGGTCGGCACGGCCGACAGCACGGTCGCGCTCGTGCTCGAGCACCGCGATGGCGCCCTTTCACTTCAGCTCTACCGCGCCGATGACAGCACCGATGTGGTCGCCGAATGGCAGTCATGGGCGCGCGTGCTCAAGCTTCCGCTGCTGATCGCGGAGGCCGATGGGCGCTTGCGCGAACCCTTCGAGCGCATCGGCGCGCTGCGCGTCGCCGCGCCGCTGCCGCGCCGCCGCAAGCACTCGACCATCAAGGCGCGGCGGCCATCGATCTTCCTGCGGCGCAAGCCCGGCCGTGGGCTCGGCCGCGCCGCGGTGCACCAGGGCGAGCGCGAGATCATCGCGCGAAATTGAGATGGCCCAGCGCCGCATCGAGCGCGAGCGCGGCGAACAGGAGCAGACCGGCATCGCGGTTCGACTTGAACAGCGCGAGGCACAGCGCCGGGTCATCGATGTCGAGGCGCCCGATCTGCCAAGCCAGATGCGCCGCGAAGGCCAAGAGGCCAAGCCCGAAGACGACGCCCCCGCCCGCGCTCCAGCCGGCCCACCCGATGAGCGCCACCGCAAGGGCGAAGAAGATCGCCAACATCGGCTTGGTGCGCGCACCGAACAGCAGCGCGGTCGACTTGATGCCGATAAAGGCATCGTCCTCGCGATCCTGATGGGCATAGATCGTGTCATAGCCGATCACCCAGCAAATCGCGCCGGCATAGAGCAGCAGGGCCGGCTGATCGAGCCGGCCGAAAGTCGCCGGCCATCCCATCAGGGCGCCCCATGAGAACGCCAGGCCGAGCACGATCTGCGGCCAGTAGGTCACCCGCTTCATGAACGGATAGATCGCCACCACGGCGAGCGAGGCCAGCCCGACCAAAACCGTAAAGCGATTGAACTGCAGCAAGACCGCGAGCCCCGCCAAGGCTTGCAGCAGGAGAAACGCCGCGGCGGCGCCGACGCCGACTTGTCCGGAGGGTATCGGCCGCGAACGCGTGCGCTCGACGCGCGCGTCGAGATCGCGATCCACGATGTCGTTCCAGGTGCAGCCCGCCCCGCGCATGGCGAAGGCGCCGATGAAGAACAGCAGCGCGTGCCAGAGGTTGACCGGTTGCGCGGCACGCACCGCCGCGAGCCCCACGGACCACCAGCAGGGCAGCAGCAGCAGCCAGGCGCCGATCGGCCGGTCGAGGCGGCCAAGCCGCAAATAGGGGCGCGCCCAAGCCGGCGCGCTTTTATCGACCCAGTTATCGGTTGAATCGGCGACGCGTCCGGCCGCCTCGCTCATCGCGCCAGCGGATTGCCTTGCAGCGTATCGAAGGTGCCGCCTTTCCCCTTGGTGTTGCCGGAGTCCGGCACCACCGGAGCGGAGTTGAGCGCATCGCTCAGGCTCGGACCCGTCGGCTGCGGATGTTCGGCAGCCTCGCAGACTTGCTTCGCGAACTGGGCGGCCTTGCCGTGCCCTTCATTGGCCTGCTTAATCGCCTCGGACGGGACACCGCATTGCGCGCGGTTCGCTTCCATTCCTTGGATGAACTTGAAATCGCTAGTGATGAAAACCTTGAAGAGTTTGCAGGCTTCCAGCGGGGCGGCCTTGCCCCGAGCGGCCACGACGGCGTCCATGTTCTTCTGCCTTTCGTCCCGCAGCACCATGAGCTGCTGGCAGGCAGGCGGCGGACCAGCCGGCGGCCCCGCCGGCGGACCCCCGAACCCTCCCATGCCGGGCGAGCCAGGCATTCCGGGCATGCCGCCAAATTGCGCCTGGGCCGAATAGCCCGACGCCACGGCCAGAACGGCCGCAAAGGACACGGATGAAAGGACTCGGCAGAACGTCATGGCAACCCCTCCAGCCCCCCGACGCGAGTCGTCCCCAAATCATACCTGACTATATTAACAGCATATTAATTCCGGCGATAACACGGCGGGGGCCGAATTTTCGGGCCGCCAGCGTCGGATGGCCGCGGTGACCCTCGTCTTTGGCGGCCCTTTCCTCAGGGACCTCGTCTTCGGATGATGCCGTCAAAGAGGAAAGGCGCGCCGTCTTCATTGAAGGGGCGTCTCGAGCGCTGCTGCTCGGCCGCCTCGCAGACCTGCTTGCCGACCCGATCGGCTTTGCCGTGCCCTTCCTGGTACTGCTTGATGACCTCGGGCGGAACCCCGCAGGTCGCGCTGTTTTCCGTCATCCCCGCAATGAACTTGCCTTCGCTAGCGAGGAAGACCTTGAATATTTCGCACATTTCCGCCAGCTCTGCCTTGCGCTGATCGGCGGCCCCAATGGCGGCGCCGTTCTTCAAGGTTTCGTACCGCAGCACGATGAGCTGCCGGCACACGGGCGCGGGCTCAGCCGGCGGGCCCCCGAACCCTTCCGTTCCGGGCGTGCCGCCAAACTCCGCCTTTGCCGAATAGGTAGACGCCGTGGCAAGCACAATCGCCAGGGCC
>Ga0209069_10001658_pt1 | contig 11401 bp, 3 predicted proteins | sample Str013_2_FD_187202 | JGI IMG/M metagenome (GOLD analysis project Ga0209069, IMG submission 187202) | Freshwater sediment microbial communities in response to fracking from Pennsylvania, USA - Straight Creek_MetaG_SC_2013 (SPAdes) (version 2) | ecosystem: Environmental > Aquatic > Freshwater >...
GTAGTGTGCGTCCACCGTCTTTCCATCTTTCTTCAGTAGTTCGACAACCTGTTCCGCCTCCTCTTTGGGTACGCGCGGATCGTTTTCACCTTGCAGGACCAGCAACGGCGCTTTCACCTGGTGGATGTAGGTGATGGGAGAAGCCGCATCGTAGGTGGCGCGGTCTTTCACAGGATCGCCCAGCAAGCTCTTCTCATATTCTTGCAGCATCGCGTCCTCATGTTGCAGCATAGTCATCCAGTTGATAATGCCGAAAAGTTCCACGCCCGCCGCCCAGACTTCCGGAGAACGGCCGATTGCCATCAATGTCATGAATCCGCCGTAGGAGCCGCCGGTGATACCGATCTTTTTAGGGTTTACGTAACCGGTAGCTTCGATGAATTTGGCTGCGTAAACCTCGTCCTGCAGATCTCCACCACCCAGGTCTTTGTAGTTCGCCTTTTGAAATTCGATACCGTATCCGGTCGAGCCGCGCACGTTGGGCGCGATGCAGATGTATCCCCGGGAGACGAAGGCAGCAATGCGCGGACTCCAGTAATCCTGGGATTGCCCGGTGGGCCCACCGTGTGGCAAGACCAGCGCAGGGTTCGACCCGTCACGTTTGAGATTAAAAGGGACCCAAAGCAATGCGCTGATGGTCTTTCCGTCGAATGATTTGTAGCTGACGATCTGCGACGGTGGACGCGGTGCCGCTTTCAGGCTGGCAATTACGGAATAGGTGAGCTGGCTAGGCTTCCGCGAGGTCAGATCGTAAACCCAGAAGTCCGCTGGCTCCACCGAACTTTCGTGCGCCAACAGCAAGCGATCCCCGGAAACCGAAAACGAGGTTGGGTAGGCCGCAAAGCTGTTCACGCCACCTGGGATGGGAATCTTCTCTGGCTTGGTCGTGGCCGTGTTCCCGAGGTACACATCGGACCGACCGTCGGCATTGATCGCGTAGGTGAACTGCTTGCCGTCGGGAGAGAAATCTCCTGCACTGGCCTCCCATTTGGTGTCGGTGACCCAGGTTACCTTATGGCTCGCGATGTCGAGGAGCGCGACGTTCTGATAACCAGTCCGGGCGTCGGATGTTATCAACAGCGCTTTCCCGTCCGCGGAAAGAGAAGCCGCTCGGATGAGAGCCTTGCCCTGATGTGGGGTCAAATTAGTGGCGTTCCCGCTTGCAATATCGACCGCGTAAATGTCGGCGTCGGTGAAGCTGACTTCCGAACGGTTTGCGTATAGTGTTTTTCCGTCGGGGCTCCAGGCCACAGATTGCCACAGGTGGTTCGGTGTGCTTTCGTGAGTGAGCAGCGTCACCTTGTGCGTGGCCCAATCCATCAGGGCGATGTTGTAAACCGTGGCATCTTTCGGCTTGTGGTTCAAGGCCACCGTCTTGCCATCGGGTGACCAGCGAGGGCCCTCCTCTCGAATCTCCGGAGTGTTGGTTAGATTGATGACCTCACCACCCGCGCTGGGAACGGCGAAGATGTCCCAGAGCTCATTGCCGGCAGTGTCCTGCTGAAAAAGAATCCATTTGCCGTCAGGCGACCAGGTTTCGCCATATTGTCTGTCGTCCGACTGCGCCAGCTGAATCGGCCATCCGCCGTTTGCGTTCACCTTCCATAAATTGGATCGCCCCGAAATGTCAGTAGTGAAGACAATCTCGTTGTCATCCGGTGACCATGATGCGCTGGAAACATTGCGCGTGAAATAGAGATCGTCAATCGGGATGGGGCGGGCGTTATTATTGGAGGCCGATACGATGGTTTTGGTGTCGGTGAGTTGGCGTGTATCTGGGCCGGATGACTGAGCGACCGTATAAGCGCAGGCAAAAAATAGCACGAGCGGAAGGTAGGTGGTCCGGGGGTACATCATCGAGACCTCATTTGAAAGCGATCGGGGAAACGATCTGCTTGAATCTGCGCCCGAGATTGTACAACGGTGACAGACTCGGGTTGAAGCGATAATGATTGCAAGACAGGAATCAATACCACCAAGGGCACGAAGATCTACCAGGAAATTCCTCCATGGTCCTCCGTGGTCAGTCCTTTTCGAATGTAACTATTTGGTCTTGCTAGGCTGAACGATCCCGCTGCCTTCACGGATGGTGATGATCTGATTCGCCTTCACCTGGGTGAATCGTTCAAGCTTCTGCGTGGTTGGCCACTTTACTTCGATCACATCTACGGTCGGCGCTTTGCCTAGCCCGAAGTGGAGGCGCAGGTCGCATTGCGACATCACACTTGAGCCGCTGTGCACTTCGTCCATCTGAGTATGGTTGCCGGTGATCACACGCACACGGGCTCCGATGGCGGTCCGGTTGCATTTGGTGCCAACCAGTTTGATCTTGATCCAGTTCTGCAGGTTGCCGCCGTCGTTACGCAGCAGTGACGGCAACTCGTTCATGTTCAGAATGACTACGTCGATGTCGCCATCGTTGTCGTAGTCTCCGAAAGCAGCGCCCCGGCTCGAGAAGAGTTCGTTGATCCCTGGTCCTGCGTCGGCTGAGACATCTTGGAATCGTCCGTTGCCCAGATTCTTATAGAGCAAGCGTGGGTTCTTGAAAGTCTGTCCAATGTCGTGGCCTTCAATCTCGGGATAGACGTGCCCGTTGATCTGCATGAGGTCGGGCCAGCCGTCATTGTCGTAGTCGAGGAATCCGCAACCCCAGGCGACGTACCGATTGTTGATTCCAATTCCGGATGAGAATGTAACGTCGGTGAAAGTCCCGTCACCGTTGTTGTGATAGAGGTTGCAAGTGTCGTCGGCGAAGTTGGTTTTGAAAATGTCGAACCAGCCGTCGCAGTCGTAATCGCCCACGGCTACGCCCATTCCTGCCTGCTCGTGGCCGTTGTCGCTGTAGGCGCATCCGGCGAGAACGGCGATATCGGTGAACGTGCCATCGTGGTTGTTGCGGAACAGCATACTGGGCTGCGAGTCGACCGCGACATAAATATCCGGCCAGCCGTCGTTGTCGAAATCGTAGGAGACTGCGGTAATCGAATAACGCGGGCCTGGTTTCAGAATGCCCGACTTCTCGGAAACGTCGGTAAAGGTTCCGTCACCGTTGTTGTGATAAAGGACATTAGTGTCGCCGGGGAGTCCGCGCGGGCCGCACATCACCGGGATGCCCTTCCACTGACAGAGAGGATCGTTGGCGGAGGGCGCCTTTGCTGGATCGAGTTTTATGTAATTGCAGACGAAGAGATCGAGGTGGCCGTCGCGGTCGTAGTCGAGAAACGTGCAGCCGGCTCCCCAGCGGAACTTTTCGTCGTACACGCCGGCCTTGCGAGTGACGTCGATGAAGGTTCCGTCGCCGTTGTTGTGGAACAGAATGTTGTGTCCCCAGAAACAGCAGAACAGGTCGTCCCAACCGTCGTTGTCGTAGTCGCCCACGCAGATGCCGGTCTGCCAGCCAGTACGTCCGAGGCCGGATTTCTCCGTGACGTCGGTAAACGTTCCGTCACGATTATTTTTGTAGAGATGGGAGGTCGGAGCCTTACCTGCGGACCAGTTGGCATCCAGATGCGTGCCGTTGGTTAAATAAATGTCGAGCCAGCCGTCGTTGTCGTAGTCGAAAAAAGCCAAGCCGCTGCCCTTAGCTTCGATGATGTAGCGCTTGTGGTCAACCGCGCCCCAGACGTTGGGAGCGTTCAGGCCTGCTTCGCGGGCAACATCAACGAAGGTCACCGGAGACTTGGCGGCGGGATTCGCTGCGGCGGCCTGGAGGACTGCGGAATTCTGCCACTTCCAGAGTGGAGTGGTGAGCGCGTCCATCAATGTGCTGCCGAGGACGATCAGGGAAGAGCCCAGGAAATGGCGTCGCGGAAGATTCATAGAGGAACGGTCGTCAGCCTTCGGTTGTCAGTCGTCAATATCGTGCCTCAGAAAACTCACAAAGCTTGTCATCCCGACCGGAGCGAAGCGAAGTGGAGGGACCTTGTGTTTTGATTCGTCGGTGCCACGATCCCACCCTGTCTTTCCCAAAAAACGGGAAAGACAAGGATGGGGCACCCATTTTTCGTCATTTCGCCGGCACCTTGGGAAATTTGTGGGGCACGATTCCTATACCTTCTTTAATCGCGATGATCTGGTCGATCGGCACATTCGTCAGCCGATCGACTTGTCCGCTCGGCCAGGTTATTTCCAGCGAATCGATTTTAGTTCGCTTGCCCAGGCCAAATAGGATTCGCGGATCGCTGGCGGACATATAACTCATGCCGCCTTTCGCCTGCTCTACGTGGACGAAACCTTCAGAAGTCACCTTCAGTGAAGCCCCGACGCCGTCGCGGTTCGAACGAGTTCCGATCAGTAGAACTTCGAGCCAGTGGTTGGCGTTGCCGCCGTCATTGCGCAGGAGCGACGGATAGTCGCCACGGTTGTTGGTGACGATGTCGATGTCACCATCGTTGTCAAAGTCCGCGGTGGCCAAGCCACGCCCGGCAATAGGACGCATGAAGTCAGAGCCGAGCGATTCGGACGTTTTTTCGAACTGCCCTTTTCCCAGATTGCGGAACATCAGTAACGGTTCCTTGTAGGAAACTTCGCTGTGATAGAGGTTGATATTGTCCAGCATGGCGCCGTTGAGTTGCAGGATGTCGTTCCAACCGTCGTTGTCGTAATCCAGAAATTTCATCGCCACGCCGCTCAGGAGCACGGCCTTGTTCCCGATGCCGGAGCGGAAAGTATCGTCAGTGAAAGTTCCGTCCTGATTGTTGTGGTAGAGACGATTCAGTTCGAAATCGAGATGAGTGACGTAGACATCCTGCCAGCCATCGCCATCCACGTCTGCGGCGTCGATGCCCATGCCGGCCTCGTAACGCCCGTCCTCGCTGGCGGCCATGCCGGAGACAAACGATACGTCCTCAAACGTTCCATTGTGTTTGTTGATGAAGAGAAAGTTTGGCCAGGTGTCGTTGGCGATGGCGATATCGGGCCAGCCATCATTATTGAAGTCGGCCAGGACGACGCCCATTCCCTTCGATTCGGGCTTGCCCACGCCAGAAGAATCGCTTACGTCGGTGAAAGTGCCGTCGTGATTGTTGTGATAGAGCTTGGTCTTCTGTCCTTTGTAGTTGCCAGGGTGGCAATAAGAACGGTAGCCGGGACGGCGCTCGCCGCACCACAAGTTATTCTTCGGTGACCACTCGATGTAGTTGGTGACTAACAGGTCGAGCCACCCATCTTTGTCGTAATCAAACCAACCCGCGCTGGCAGACCATCCACCTTCGTCGGCAACGCCGGCTTTTGCCGTGACGTCGGTAAAAGTGCCGTCACCATCGTTGTGATAAAGGATGGCGCTGCCGTAGCCGGTCACATAAAGGTCAGGATAGCCATCATTGTCGAAATCTCCTACCGCAACGCCCTGGCCGTAGTGTCCTTTTCCACCGACCCCGGCTTTGTCTGTTACATCGGTAAAAGTGCCGTCACCGTTGTTGTGATAGAGCGCGCTGCGCAAGGATTGTGTCGGCTTGTAGATATCGGTGGCGGCTGATTGGACGAAGTACAAGTCCATCAGCCCGTCCTGATCATAGTCGAGCCATGCGACGCCGGTGCCCATGGTTTCCAGATAGTACTTTTCGTCGGTGCCGGTGGCGTCCTGAAGAAAAGTGATTCCGGCGGCTTGTCGCACGTCGGTATAGCGGACGGGAACGCGGTCGTCCTGTTTTGCTCTTTTAGGAGCTTGAGCGAAAGCGACCAAGGTGACAGCCATCACCACGATCGCGCATACGGCAAACGTCGCGCGGCCATTCTTGCCGAGACCTGGAGTCTTGCTCGCTTTTGATTCATTCCGCATTCTGGTTTTGTGTTTCGTCGATGATCTCAGAGAGTCCGGTCCGCGAGTGATAGCGCCAGTTGTAGAAGTTGCTGCCGGGCCGTCATCGACAATGGTTCCTGATCGGAAGGAGCTTGTGCAGGAGCTCGGGACAGAACTTCTTCAATTCGATTCACGTCCAGCCCGCCTGCGCTGCTGCCTTTGAAACGATTGAGCACTTCGCGAGCTTTGGCGATTTGTCCGGTCTGGTAATAGAAAACGCCAAGAGTAGAGTAGCTTCCCGGCCATTCCGGTAATAGTTCGACTGCGCGCTCCAGGCGGGCGGCGGCTTGGGTCGTGTTCCCTTCGAGCACGGACACAATTCCCATGCCCCAAAGAATTTTTCCGGAGCCTGGAATTCGGGCCAGACCTTTCTGCAAAGTTTCTTTAGCGGCCGCGACATCCCGCTCGCGAAGCTGGACCAGCGTTAGCGAGAGGTAATACTGGTCGTTGTCGGGATTCTTCGCGATGGCATCGCGGAAGATTTTTTCAGCCGTTGCCGTCTCACCCAGATGGGCGTGGATGTCGCCGAGTAGAGCCAGGAAAGCGGCATCCTGCTGGCCGGCTGCCGACACTTGCTGGGCGGCTTCGAGCGCCTGAGCATAGGCGCCTTTGCGGAAGTAAGCGTCTGCCAGATCGAATTTGACGTCGTCAGAGTCGGGATTGGCGCGCATGGCCGCCTGGAAATGCGGGATGGCGTCGTCATACAGATGGAAACGGGACAACAGTACGCCAACCCCAGTCTGGGTGCGAAAGTCGCCAGAGCTCAACTGATCAAGCTGCGTGATGGTCTGCCGCGCATCCTCGAGTTTTCCCAGCTTCAGATAGGCCTCTGCCAGCAAATAGAGATCCTGAGGACGGTCGGGATGCTTCTGAATCTGCACGGTTAGCTCGGTCAGATCCAATTGCGTGCGCTCCTGCGGAGCAAGGTTGGAGCGGTTATCCAGATAGTCGAACAGATGCTGATACGGGTACGGACCCGCTGACGCATCTTTGGAGAGAGTCTGAAATACGCTCAAGTCGCGTTGTGCGGCCTCGGTCTGGTGCAGACTCCTCTCGACCATGGCGAGCTTGTAGTATCCCGAAGCCGGTTCGCGGCTCACCTTCACATATCTTCGAAGGAGAATCGCTGCTTCTTCAAATTTCTTGTCGGCGATGCGGAGATTTGCCAGCTCCAGCAGCGCCTCGGGGAAGTCAGGATTGGAACGCAGAGTCGCCTGGAAATATTTCTCCGCAGCCGCCTGATTTCCCTGGCGTCCTTCGACATAGCCCATGTTGAATAGGCAAGAAGCGTTGTTCGGATCGAGCTTCAGACCCTCCTGGAAATATTTCTTGGCTTCGTCGAAACGTCCCAGATGGCGGTAGGAGAGACCCATGAAAACATAAGAGCGAGCGGACGGATCCAACTCGATGAGTGTCTTGAACTCATCGATCGCCTTCTCCGCCTTTCCCGACATGAAGTAGCTTTCGCCCAGAGCGGCGTGCAAGTCAGCACGTTTGGGTGCGATTTTTATGCCGGATTCGAGGAGCGGGATGGCGTCTTCGAAATAATTCTGCGACATGCTGACCCGGGCGAGCAGAAAGATGACATCTGTATTTTCCGGAGCCAGTTTGTGGGCCCGTACTAAGAGGTCCAGAGCATCCACCGCTTTGGTTTGCTCGGAATAGACTCGCGCCATCAGATAAAGAGTTTCGGCTGAATCCGGTTTCAGTTTCAGGGCGCGGTTCAAAACCAGTTCCGCTTTCTTGTAGTCGGCGCTCTGCAGGTAGACCTGTCCCAGGTTGAACAGGATCTCGAAGGTTTCGGGCTGCAGCGCGTTGGCCTTCTCAAGTTCCAGTTGAGCGGCGGGATATTGCCTTTCACCCGCGAGCAATACACCTAGCGTGAAGTGCAGCTGAACGTTGTCCTTATTCTGGGCGGATACCTCTCGCGCCAGCTTCAGGCCTTCGGCGGTGCGTCCTGCCTGAAGGTAGGCGCGGACCAGGTTGAACCTGGTGGGGATGTCCAGAGGGCGTACGCGTTGCAGGTGAGGAATTGCCTTGGCCGGCAAATGTCTGGCCATCAGGACCAGGCCGAGATTGTAGTTGGCCTCGCGATTCTCGGGCTCAACGCTCAAGACTTTGCCAAACTCCGTTTCCGCGAGATCGAATTTATCCTGGGCAACGTAAACATTCCCGAGATTGTTGTGCGTCCGCGTGGAATTGGGATCGAGGGTTAGCGCATGTTGAAATGACTCCAGAGCGTTGTCGTAGTCTTTTTCGCTGCTGTATACGATCCCGAGCAGGTTGCAACCCTCCACGCTAGACGGATTGAGCTTGAGCTGTTCCTCGATCTTCACTTTCGCTTCGGCGATAGATCCCTGGCGTAACAATGTTTCGGCCTCGAGGAAGGGAGAAGAGGCCTGCGCAGCGGGCTTGGGATTTGTCCGGCGAGGCGGGGATTGCTGGGCTGCCGCGGCCAGAACAAAAACTACGATCAGGGCGAGGAGTGGACTCACTCCGCGCCAGCGGCGAGCATTCCTGGGTGCATGCTGAAATGAGCCGCCGATGGCCATCTCCGGGTACATCTCCGCGGGCAGGTTAATTACAAGTCCCAAAGGGTCAATGTAGCATTTCCAGCGCCTGCTGAGCCATCTTGTGTTCCGGTTGCTGGTGCAGCAGAGCGAGCAATATTTCACGCGCCTTTTCTTTGTCGTTCAGGATGACGTAAAGGCGGGCCAGGTTGAGATACGCCTGATCGAAATTCGGCGCGACCTGAATACACTTCTGGAATTTTTGCTCCGCTTCCGGATAGCGCTGCTCATGAACCAGTAGAACGCCGAGATTATTCAGTGCGTCAGGATAGTCTGGTCGTAGGCTTACGGCCCGTTCAAGATATTGCAGTGCTGCCGGGGATTGGTCTTGCCGGGCGTAGAGCATACCGAGGTTGTAGTTGACCTCGGGATCTTCAGGCTCCAGTTCGAGTGCGCGATTTAGAAGTCTCTCCGCTTCGGCAAAGTTTCCCTGCCGGCGGTAAAGATTGCCAAGATTCAGTAGCGCGATGGTGTACGTCGGACGCTGCTGGAGTGCCTCCTGAAAGTTACGAACGGCTTCGTCGATCTGGTTGTTATGCGCCGCAACCATTCCTAGATTGTTCCAGGCTTCGGGATACTCTGGACGCAACTTGACCGCCTGCTCCAGAGATCCGCGCGCGTCTTCGAAAGCATTCCTGCGCAGATAAAGAGTTCCCAGGTTGTAGTGGGCCTCGGGATTGTCGGGCTTGGCACTGATGACTTGCTTGAATGATGCTTCCGCCTGCTCCAAGTATCCGTGCTGGAAAAAAGCGACGCCGTAAGTAAAGTCGTTTCTCTGGAACGCTCCCTGGAAAAGGGTTCCACTGAACGGCAGCGCTCTGCGAACGCGATCGGCTGGATGATCCGTCGCCGATTTCAGGTCTTCCCCGAGTCGTTCGGGAGTCACCGGTCCCTGGTACACCTTGACGATCATGCCATCTTTATTGAGGAGGAATGATGTAGGAAATGGAAGATCGCGCCGGCGATCAAAGAGGTGCCGATAAATAATGTTGTAGACACCCGCTATATCAGGCATGGCCAGCAAAGTGGGAAAGGCAAATCCCTCTTTCTCGACGAAAAGTCGTACAGCTTGTGCATCCCGCGGATCGTCCACATTGATGCCGACAACGCGAAGGCCGTTGGAAACAAGAGACCTCTGGAGCAGCCGCAGCTGTTCCGCGCAGACAGGTGACGCTGTGGACCAGAAATTCAACAGGACGAAGCTGCCGCGAAATGACTGCAACGTCCAGGATTTTCCGGACAGATCAGGCAATGAAAAGTCTGGCGCACTTAAAGGGTCAAGCAGCCAGGTCTCGACTGACGATGGCAAAGGTTCGAGATTCGGAGGATCGCCGGCGTGTGCGTAGGAAGCAGGCGAGGTCGCGAAAGGCTTTGCCAGAAAATCATTCGCGCCTTCCCGAATTTCAATGCGACGGTCGATCGGCAGGTTTTCGAAAGTCTGAGTGAGTCCGCTGGGCCAGCGGACTGTGGCGCGAACTGTGCCGGAAATTTCTCCAACGCCAAAGAAGAGTTCCTTGCTGTGCTGCGACAGAAATCCGGAACCGGCCTGCAGATATTTAGTTTGACGATGACTTCCTGCTTCGACCGTCACCGCGGCGCCGATGGCATCGCGATTGCTTTTCTGACCGCGCAGCCGGAATGCGATGGAGTGACCGATATCCTTCATCGCGTTGCGCAACACGCGCAGTTGGGGCGCGTTACGATTTTTCAGGATGACTTCCAGGCGCCCGTCGTGGTCGATATCGGAGAGGACGAATGACCGGCTGTCATCGGGGAGATCCAGACCAACCACGCCTGAGACTTCAGAAAAAGTGCCATCGCGGTTGTTGGCATAGAAAACATTTCTCTCGGGAGCGGCCCATGAGGAGTCGGATCGGACCAGTTCGTTGATGGCGTTCCATCCCTGCTCATAGTTAGCAGACGGGTTCGAATTCTGCGGCGACTTTCCCACCACCTGACGCCAAAAGAAGCTGGAGAGCTCGTGAGGGCCAGTGCCGGAAATGTAGCCGTTGGCTATGTACAGGTCGGGGTAGCCGTCGTGATCGAAATCCCAGGCGTCGGAAGACCAGGCCCAGCCGCCCATTTCCGCCCCGGCCTCTCCGCTGACGTTCTGAAACTTCCCATTTCCCTGATTACGATACAGGGAATTGCCGTGTGCGTGCCTGCGGTAAAGTGCGCGGACACTCTCGGGATCCTTCTCGTGGAAGATTTTTTGCTGCGCAATTCTCTGGCCGGCGGCGGACCACATGTTGGCGACGTAGATGTCCTGATTGCCATCGTTGTCGAAGTCAAACCAGGACGCACTCATGCCCGCGCCCGCGTCTTCGACTCCGGCTTCTCTTGAGACGGCAGTGAAAGTCCCGTTGCCGTTGTTGCGATACAGATTGCTGCGGCCGAAGTCGTTGGCGACGTAGAGATCCGGTGAACCGTCAGTATTGAGATCGCCCCAGGCGCAGGCGAAGCTGTAGCGATCGTTGTCCACGTTCAGCCCCGCTGCTTCGGTCCGGTCGGTAAAGGTGGCGTTGCCTTCATTGTGCAGCAGAAAATTCGGAGGCCCGTTGCGCGCATCGAAATAAGGGACTGGATAGTGATACTGGTCCAGGCCCACGTAATAGCTGTAGAGACAGAAATAAATGTCGAGACGCCCGTCGCGATCGTAGTCCGCTACCGCGGCATGGGTGAATGTCCCCAGCGGAAGCCGTGCAAACTTGAAGGCATCGGGCTTGAGCGAAAATTTCCCATTGCCCTGGTTCAGAAACAACAGTGGGCCGCCGCCGCAAACTACGAGGAGGTCCTGTACTCCCTTGTTTTCGAAATCGGCAAACAGGGCGCAGGCTGTGTCATCGAGCACTCCGACACCGGATTGCTCCGTCACATCCTCAAAGGTTCCATCTGCGCGATTGCGATAGAGGCGGTTGGGCAATCCCGCGGGCTGGCAAATATAGAGGTCATCAAATCCGTCGTTGTCGAAATCTCCCACGGCCACGCCGTTATTTCCGTAAACGTCGATGCCGGAAGCCCCATCCATGAC
>Ga0209069_10001661_pt1 | contig 11396 bp, 11 predicted proteins | sample Str013_2_FD_187202 | JGI IMG/M metagenome (GOLD analysis project Ga0209069, IMG submission 187202) | Freshwater sediment microbial communities in response to fracking from Pennsylvania, USA - Straight Creek_MetaG_SC_2013 (SPAdes) (version 2) | ecosystem: Environmental > Aquatic > Freshwater >...
CCCATCAAGCTCGCCGATAAGATGGTGACGCTGGAGATTGACGGGCGGGCGGTGACGGTGCCCGAAGGCACCAGCATCATGCGCGCGGCGACGATGGCCGAGATCAAGGTGCCCAAGCTGTGCGCCACTGATAGCGTCAACGCCTTCGGCTCCTGCCGCCTGTGCCTGGTCGAGATCGAGGGGCGCAAGGGCACGCCCGCCTCCTGCACCACGCCGGTCGCGCCTGGGATCAAGGTCCACACCCAGACCGAGCGCTTGCAGAAAATCCGGAAAGGGGTGATGGAGCTTTACATCTCCGACCACCCGCTCGATTGCCTGACCTGCGGCGCGAATGGTGACTGTGAGCTTCAAGACATGGCCGGTGTCACGGGCCTGCGCGAGGTGCGCTATGGCATGGACGGCGAGGGGCACTTCGCCAATGGCAATCCGGCGACTGAGGTTCTGGCAAAGGACCTCTCCAACCCCTATTTCCAATATGAGCCGTCAAAGTGCATCGTCTGCTCACGTTGCGTGCGCGCCTGCGAGGAGGTGCAAGGCACCTTCGCGCTGACCATCATGGGGCGCGGCTTCGAGAGCCGGGTCTCGCCGGGCATGGGCGAGAATTTCATCGACAGCGAATGCGTTTCCTGCGGCGCCTGCGTGCAGGCTTGCCCGACGGCGACGCTGATCGAAAAGTCCGTCATCCAATACGGCACGCCGACGCAAACCGTGCTGACCACCTGCGCCTATTGCGGCGTCGGCTGCTCGTTCAAGGCCGAGGTCAACGGCGATCAGGTCGTGCGGATGGTGCCGCACAAGGATGGCGGGGCCAATGAGGGGCACAGTTGCGTCAAGGGCCGCTTTGCATGGGGCTATGCCACGCACAAGGACCGGCAGACCTCCCCGATGGTGCGCGACAAGATTTCCGATCCCTGGCGCAAGGTGACGTGGGACGAGGCGATCAATTTCGCGGCGGACCGCTTCAAGGCCATCCAGGCCAAGTACGGCAAGGACTCGATCGGCGGCATCACCTCCTCGCGCTGCACCAATGAGGAAGTCTACGTCGTCCAGAAGATGATCCGCGCCGCCTTCGGCAACAACAACACCGACACCTGCGCGCGAGTGTGCCATTCGCCGACGGGCTATGGCTTGTCCAAGACGTTTGGCACGTCGGCCGGCACGCAGAACTTCAAGTCCGTCGAGAAGGCCGACGTGATGATCGTCATCGGCGCCAACCCGACCGACGGGCATCCGGTGTTCGCGTCGCGCATGAAGAAGCGGCTGCGCGAGGGAGCCAAGCTGATCGTCGCCGATCCGCGCCGCATCGACATGGTGCGCACGCCTCATATTCAGGCGTCGCATCATTTGCAGCTCCGCCCCGGCACCAACGTCGCGCTGATGAATTCATTGGCGCACGTCATTGCAACCGAAGGTCTGGCCAAGGACGACTATATCGCCGAGCGCTGCGACCCCGTGGAATTCGCCCGCTGGAAGACGTTCATTGCGCTACCGAAGAACTCGCCCGAGCAGATGGAGCAGTACACGGGCGTGCCCGCTGCAGAGGTGCGCGCCGCCGCCCGGCTCTATGCCAAGGGCCCCAATTCGGCGATCTACTACGGCCTCGGCGTCACCGAGCACAGCCAGGGCTCGACCATGGTGATGGCGATGGCCAACCTCGCCATGCTCACCGGCAATATCGGCCGCGAGGGCGTGGGCGTGAACCCGCTGCGCGGGCAGAACAACGTGCAGGGCTCGTGCGACATGGGCTCGTTCCCGCACGAATACCCGGGCTACCGGCATGTCGGCGATCCCACCGTGCGCGAGCTGTTCGAGAAGGCGTGGGGCGTGCCGCTGCAAGCAGAGCCCGGCCTGCGCATCCCCAATATGTTCGCGTCGGCCATCGACGGCTCGTTCCGTGGGCTGTTCGTTCAGGGCGAGGACATCGCCCAGTCCGACCCCAACACCAAGCATGTGGAGGCCGCGCTGTCGGCGCTGGACTGCATCGTGGTGCAGGACCTGTTCCTCAATGAAACCGCCGCCTTCGCGCACGTCTTTTTCCCCGGCACCTCGTTCCTGGAGAAGGACGGCACCTTCACCAATGCCGAGCGCCGCATAAACCGCGTGCGGATGGTGATGAAGGAGAAGTGTGGCATGGCCGAGTGGGAGGCCGCCTCGCGGCTGGCGACCGCCATGGACTACCCCATGCACTACAATTCGGCCGCCGAGATCATGGACGAGATCGCGCGCCTGACGCCGACGTTCACCGGCGTCAGCTTTGCCAAGCTGGACGCGGCGGGATCCTTGCAATGGCCGGTCAATGACGCCGCGCCGAACGGCACGCCGACCATGCACATAGGAAAATTCGTGCGCGGAAAAGGCCGGTTCATGATCACAGATTATGTGCCGACGGAGGAGCGCTCGACGCGGATGTTCCCGCTGATCCTGACCACGGGCCGCATTTTGTCTCAATATAACGTCGGCGCGCAGACCCGGCGGACGGAGAATGTGACGTGGCATCCCGAAGACGTGCTGGAAATCCATCCGCACGACGCCGAAGAGCGGGGGGTGGCCGAGGGCGACCGCGTGAGCCTGGGCAGCCGCATCGGCGCGACCACGCTGACGGCGACCATCACCGACCGCGTGCCGGTCGGCGTGGTCTACACGACCTTCCATCACCCGGTGACGGGCGCGAATGTGATCACAACGGAGTATTCGGATTGGGCCACCAACTGCCCCGAATACAAGGTGACGGCGGTGCAGGTGACCCGAAGCAACCAGCCGAGCGACTGGCAGGAAGGCCACCGGCGGATGGGGCAGACCAACTATCAGGTGCAGGCAGCAGAGTAGGAGGCCCGGAAAATGTCAGTCATGTCACCAGCCTTGCGCAAAGCTACGCTCACTGTCCATGTCGCGACGTCCGTGGGTCTGTTGGGCGCTGTCCTGTCGTTCCTGATCCTGGTTACCGCTGGCGTGCTTGAGGCGGGGGCACCCGGCATTCGCAGCATCTACATCACGGCAAACCTTATCGCCGAGCGGGCGATCCTGCCATTGATTCTGCTCTCGATCCTCGTCGGCGCCGCCGAGGGACTTTGGACGCCTTGGGGCCTGTTCAAGCACCGCTGGGTGCTGGCCAAGTTGGTCATCACCGTCTTTGCAGCCCTGGTGCTGCTGGCCCAGATGCATCCCATTGGCCAGCTCGCCGGGGCGGCGTTGAGCGGGACACCGATGGACCCCGGACTTCAGCACCGGGTGATCGTTCACGCGGCGGGAGGCTTGCTTGTGCTGCTGCTGCCGCTGGCCCTGTCGGTTTACAAACCGATTGGAAAGTTTCGATGGGCCGTTTGCTAGTCCTTTTTCATCGCTGGATGTTCCGGCGGCGTTGTGCGCCGATGCGATCTGAACGGATTTCCAATCGAAGCGCTTCGCACCGTCAACGGCGCGCGAATTCTCCGTCAATGCAGGCTAAAAGAATGGGGCCAGCCGAATAGCAAAGCGCAACCGGCGGATCAGGGGGCAGTACCGTGCAATTGCTGGCGAATCTCGAAGACTTCTTTGGCTTTGTCCATAAGTGGTTCGGTGTGCCCAATGGGTCCTTTGCTTTGCCAGCCAGCGCATTGCCGGCCAAGTTGCCGCATTCGCTGGAAGCGCTTTATCTCCAGTTGGGTTCACTGACGATGGAAGGCGGTCCGCTCGCCAAGCCTGGCAGCGCCCCATTCAACAACCAAGACTGTATTTATGCACCCGAACAACTAGTGTTTGCGGATGGCCAGGTCGAGTTCGCTTCTGAGAATCAGCACAATTGGTCGGCGCGGTGTCCAGCAACCGGCGCTGATCCGGCTGTCTCGCTGAACTGGGGCTGGATGGTTGAATCTGACACTTTGCCAAGACTCTATCCGCATCGCCCGATTGGTGCCCCACTGAGCGACTTCCTGGTGACAATTGGCCTCCAGGAATTGGTCTTTCACGGTCACTCAAAGCGACGTGCAATTGACCCTGGTGGTTTTGCCGGAGCGCGGCGGAACAACGAATCGGTCCCGATCACCGATGTTCCCGTTTGGACCAAGCACAATTTCATGAATTGCGCGGATTGGGGTGATCGGCCTGACAACGAGCCAAGCCATAGCTTCTATATGTCAAAGGACGGTGAAATTCTGGCGTTTTATCAGGGAGACGAGCCAAGCGGCTGGTATGCCCTGAGATCAGACGCGCGCCGCTGATCCCGCCTACCCCTTCACCGCCGCGTCCAGCGCCGCGATGTCGATCTTCACCATCTTCATCATCGCCGCCATCACCCGTCCGCTGACGGCCGGATCAGGATTGCTCATCAGTTCGCCCATGCGGGCGTAGTTTATCTGCCAGGACACGCCGAAGCGGTCGGTCAGCCAGCCGCACATCATCTCCTTGCCGCCATCCGCCAGCGCTGCCCAGAGCCGGTCGATCTCGGCCTGGGTTGCGCATTGCACGACGATGGAGGCGGCGGGGGACTGCTTGTAGACCGGACCGCCGTTTAGCGCCATGTAGGGCGTGCCCGCCAGATCAAAGATCACCACCATGGCGAGACCCTCGGCCATCCGGCCGTTCTTGCCGTAGCGCGAGATGTGGCTGACGTGCGAGCCCTCGATCAGCGAGGTGTAGAACTTCACTGCCTCCTCGCCGTTGGAATCGAACCAGAGGCATGTCGAAACCTTGCGCTCGTTGGCCATGGCCTGTCCTTTCGTGACGCCGGCTGTATCGCCCTACTTTACCCGCGCGATTGCTAACCCGTCATGGCCCTTGATGCCCACCTGCTGGAGAATGATCGCCTCCAGCCGCGGGTCCGCCGCCAGCTTGGCGTTGAAATCGGCGGCGCCCTTGGCCATGTCCGTGGCGTTGGGGTCCATGACCGCGCCAGCTCGGATGACGTTGTCGCCGAGGATGACGCTGCCGGGGCGGGTCAGCTTCAGCACCCAATCGAGATAGGCGCAGTAATTCTCCTTATCGGCGTCGATGAACACGAAGTCGAACGGCGCATCGCCCCGCGCCAACAGCTTGGGAAGCGTGTCCAGCGCCGCGCCGACGATCACCTCGACTTTGCCGCCTTGCCCCGCCGCCGCGATGTTCTCGCGCGCCACCATGGCATGCTCGGGGCTGTACTCCAGCGTCACCAGTTTGCCCCCTTCCGGCAGCGCCCGCGCCAGCCAGATGGTGCTGAAGCCGGCAAGCGTCCCCAGCTCCAGGATGCGCCGCGCTCCCACCATTTTTGCAAGCAACATCAATAGCTTGCCTTGCCCTGCGGAAATCTGGATTTCCGGCATCCCGGCTTTGGCGGCTCGGGCGATGCCGGCATCGAGCACAGGATCGGCGGGCACAAAAAGCCGGTCGATATAGGCATCGACGCGCTCGAAAAGCTCATCGCTCATGGTTAACGCTCCCTTCGCCCGGCCGGTAACGCCGATTGCGCCGGCATGTTGACGCCTGCCTTACCAATTCGTATACACCCCGCCAGTCCACGGCAAGCTGCCGTGGCCATGGTCCACCCGCCGGTCACCCCCTTGTGACCGGCATGCGGGGCCACGGACCCTCGCATCGGGTTAACACACATCCCGCACCCCTGGAGAATTCCCTATGAGCACCAAGCTCACCGTCATCCTCGCCACCCTGGTTGCCAGCGCCGTCCTCGCCACCTCGGCCAACGCCCTGACCGTCACCAACAATGACAAGGTCAAGCACAATGTCCGCTTCATCCTGTCCACGGCAAAGAAGGGCGACAAGCCCGCCGAGGTCAAGGTTGAGCCCGGCAAATCGGCCGATTTCGACTGCTCGAAGGGCTGCTCGGCCCATCTCGGCAAGAAGGATAAGGGCGCCAAGGACCTGGTGCTGAAGGGCACGGAAAAGACCGTGACCATCGGCGCCGACGGCGCTCTCTCGGCCAAGTAGGCGGCGCTTCCGCCTGCTTTATGGATGCCCGGCCATCGCGCCGGGCATTCTGCGTTTCGGGCCCCTGATTGCCAAGCCCCGGCATTCCGGCTACCCAAATCCGGCAACCCGCCGCCAGGAGCCTGCCTCCCATGCCCGCCACGCGCGCTGACCTGTTCACCATGTTCGCCGCGCTGGGCATCGAGACGCGCACCCATGAGCACCCGGCGGTGTTTACCGTGGCCGAGAGCCTCGAGATCGAAAAAATGATGCCCGGCGGGCACACCAAAAACCTGTTCTTGAAGGACAAAAAACATCGCATGTTCCTTGTTACAGCCTTGCACAACACTGTTATCGACTTGAAAACCTTGCATAAGACCCTGGACTGCGACCGGCTCAGTTTCGGCAAGGCCGAACTGCTCGAGGAGGTGCTTGGGGTCAAGCCTGGATCGGTGACGCCGTTTTCATTGATCAACGACAGTGCGGGCCGTGTTACAGTTGTGCTGGAAGCCGAGATGATGGCCCAGCCGCTGCTCAACTATCATCCGCTGGAAAACACGGCGACCACGGCCATTGCGCAGGGCGATCTTTTGCGCTTCATTCGCGCCACGGGCCACGAGCCGCGCACACTCAAATTGACCTAGGAAGGCTGCACGACTGACATGGCGAAGTTCACCAACCCGTTCGCACCCCGCGCCGCCGCGCCCGCTCCTGCCCCCGCGCCCAAGGCCGTCCCTGCGGCGGCGCCAGGCCCCGGCATGATTGGCGCTGGCGTTGCGGATCTGATCAAGGACACCACCACGCAGACCTTCGGCAAGGACGTGATCGAGGCCTCCAAGACCGTCCCGGTGCTGATCGACTTCTGGGCCCCCTGGTGCGGGCCATGCAAGCAGCTCTCGCCGGTCATCGAAAAGCTGGTGCGCGCCGCCAAGGGCAAGATCAAGCTGGTCAAGATGAACATTGACGAGCACCCGGACGTCGCCGGGCAGATGGGCGTGCAGTCGATCCCCGCCGTCTTCGCCTTCTCCAACGGCCGGCCGGTCGACGGCTTCATGGGCGCGCTGCCCGAATCTCAAGTCAAGACCTTCATCGACCGGATCATCGCCAAGAACGGCGCGCCCGATGACGGGCTGGAGGCGGCGCTGGAAAGCGCCAAGGCGGCGTTCGAGGAGGGCGACATCAAGGGCGCGGCGGAAATTTACGCGGCGCTGCTTGAGGAGGATAAGGAGAACGTCGAGGCGCTGGCCGGGCTCGCCCAATGCTACATCGCGTCGGGAGACTTTGAGCAGGCCGGGCGCACGCTGGCGCTGGCGCCACCCGCCAAGCAGACGCACGCCGCCGTCACCGGCGCGCGGGCCAAGCTCGATCTCGCGCGAAAAACCCCGCAGGCGTCCAACATCACCGCGCTTGAGGAAGGCCTGCTGGCCAACCCCAACGACCACCAGGCGCGCTTCGACCTGGCCTTGGCGCTCAACGCCGTTGGCGACCGGCAGGGCGCGATTGACCACCTGCTCGACATCATGAAGCGCAGCCGCGCCTGGAACGAGGACGGCGCACGCAAGCAGCTGGTGCAGTTCTTCGAGGCCTGGGGCCCCAAGGATGAGATGACGCTGGCGGGCCGCCGCCGGCTGTCGGCGTTGCTGTTCGCTTAAACCCCAAGGAGCAGGCCATCAGCAGGCTCGAGCGCTATCAGAAGCCGGACGATCTGCCTACGCGCATTCCGCTGTTTCCGTTGCGGGGCGCGCTGCTGCTGCCGCGCGCGCATGTGCCGCTCAACATCTTCGAGCCGCGCTACCTGGCGATGGTGGACGATGCGCTGGCGGGCGACCGGATCATCGGCCTGATCCAGCCGCGCCTTGCCCAGGACGAGGCCGAGAGCCCGGCCGGCAAATCCGTGCCGCTGCGCGCGACCGGCGGGGCGGGCCGCATCGTCGCCTTCCAGGAAACCGATGATGGCCGCTACCAGATCACGCTGGTCGGCGTCAGCCGGTTCTTGCTGACGCGCGAAGTCCAGATCGACAAGCCCTACCGGACCGGCGAGGTGTCCTTCGCCGGCTTCCGCGCCGACCTGATCCGCGGTTTTGGCGAGGAGCAGGTCGACCGCGATCATCTGCTTGAGGTGCTGAAAGCCTATCTGGAGCACCAGAATCTCAAGGCCGATTGGACGGCGGTGACGCGCTCCAGCAGCGAGTTCCTGGTCAATTCGCTGAGCATGATGAGCCCCTATGGCCCCGAGGAAAAGCAGGCGCTGCTGGAAGCGCCGGACCTGAAGACGCGCGCCGAGGTGCTGGTGGCGCTGGCCAAGATGCAGCTTGCGACCCCGGGCGACGGGTCGGGATCGGCGATGCAATGAGCGATTCTGCGAATGATTCCGTGAACGGCGCGCCGGGTTCCAGAGAGGCGGCGCCGCGCTTCGACGTCAAGCTGCTGGAGCTTCTGGTCTGCCCACTGACCAAGCGCCCGCTCGACTATGACGCCGGCCGGCAGGAGCTGCTCAGCCGCGCCGCCCGCCTCGCCTACCCCATCCGCAACGGCATCCCCGTGCTGCTGCCCGACGAAGCCCGCGCCTTCACCGACGCCGACGACGAGCGGCTGCGGCGGTGAGGGGCAAAAGCAAAAGCCTAGTTCGAACCTCTGTTGTTGGTATAAGTCATACCGTCGAGCCAAGATAGAAACCCACGTTGGGCAACTCGCCGCATCACGCTTCCCGGAATTCGGCGCGCATTTCTTCGCGCGGCGAATATCCGGGATCTTTACCTGCCGGTGGAGCTAATTTATTGACCCCTAACCCGGTTTCCGCCCGCGCGGCATCTGAAGGGCAGGAACCTTGACGGGTAAGGATCCCGGACATTTGCCGCGCGAAGCAGCGCGTCAAATTCCGGGAAGCGGGTGAGGACTTTCGCTCAATGGTGTTATGCCACCCCGGCCGCCGCCAATCGCGCCAGGGGCCGCTCGTTGATGGGCAGATGCACGAGCCCGGCGAACACGCCGAGCGCGATGCTGATCAGCCACAGGCCGTTATAGGATTTGGTCTGATCGAATATGTAGCCGCCGAGCCAGACGCCAATGAAGCTGCCGATCTGATGGCTGAAGAAGACGATGCTGAACAGCGTCGCCATGTAGCGCACGCCAAAAATCTGGGCGACGACGCCCGACGTCAACGGAACAGTGGACAACCATAGAAGCCCGATGACGGCGGCGAACAGCAGCATCGTCGTCTCGGTTTTCGGTGCGTGCAGCAGCGCGGTTGTCGCCACGGATCGCCCGAAATAGATCAGGCTGAGGCTGTGGCGTTTGGCCCAGTGCTGACCAACATAACCCGCCAGCAGTGAGCCAATGATATTGAACGCGCCGATGGTGGCCAGCGCCAGCGCGCCAGTGCGGGCGCTCAAGCCCACGTCCTTCACATAGGCGGGCAGATGCACGGTCATGAAGGCGATCTGGAAGCCGCAGACGAAAAATCCCGAGATCAACAGCAGATAACCCTGATGGCCAAGCGCCTCGCGCAACGCTTCGCCCATGGTCTGCTCAGCCTCGGCTCTTGCGCGGCCGGATGTATCGTTGGGAAGCAGGAAGGCCAGGGGCAGGATGGACAGGCTTGCCGCCGCCAGGATGAGCAGGGTCTGAAACCAGCCGATGCCGTCGATGAGCCCTTGCGAGAGCGGCGAGAACAGCACTTGACCCATGGATCCCGCAGCCATGCCAAGGCCAAGCGCCATCGAGCGGCGCTGCGGGCCGACAACCCTGGCGATAGCCGCCAGCACGATCCCGTAGCCTGTGAAGGCAATTCCGAGGCCCGTGAGAACACCGGCAAAGAGGTGGAATTGCAGCTCGGACTCTGAAACCGCCATGCCCCATACGCCAAGGCCATAGAGCACGGCCCCGCCGGCCAGCACGCGCGACGGCCCGATCCTGTCGGTCAATGCGCCGGCAAAGATCGCGCCCAGACCCCACAGCAAATTCTGGATGGCCAGCGCCAGGGCAAAGGTCTGTCGCGTCCAGCCATGGGCATGGGTCATCGGATCGAGGAAGAAACCAAAACTCGCGCGCACGCCAAAGGCGATCATGGCGATGATGCAGCCCGCGATGATGATGGCGGTGGGCGTGCGCCAAAGCGGGACCGGTCGATCAAGTGCTATGTCAGTCATCGGATGGTCCAATTACGGAGGAAATCACGGCAGCTCGCCATTGAGCAGTTTTGGCATCGTGCCTGTCAGACCGGCGGCTTCGGATACGAGCAGGCGTTTGAGGCCGGGCAGCCGTTCGGTGAGGCCGAGGCCGGCTTCGCGGACGGTGCGCAAGATGGGGTTATCGTTCGAGAACAGCCGGTTGATGCCGTCCATCGCAGCCGCCGACACCACGCTGTCGAACCGCCGCCAGCGCTCGTAACGGGCCAGGCCCTCAGGCGCGCCAATGTCGAGGCCGAGGCGGCGCGCGTCGGTGATCACCTCGGTCAGCGCCGCGACATCCCGCAAGCCAAGATTAAGGCCCTGCCCGGCGATGGGGTGGACGCCGCGCGCCGCATCGCCGGTCAGCGCGAAGCGGTCCGCCACGAGGCTGCGCGCGTGGTGCAGCTCCAGCGGATGGGCCGCGCGCGGGCCGTCCAGCGCGAGCGTGCCAAGTATGCCGCCGAACCGCTGTTCCAGCTCAGCAAGAAAACCGGCATCGTCGAGCGCCATGATCCGCGCCGCAGCTTCGCGCGTCTCGGACCACACCAGCGAGGAGCGACGGCCGCCGGGCAACGGCAATATAGCGAACGGCCCCGCCTCCAGGAAATGCTGGGTGGCGATGCCGCGATGGTCTTGCCCATGCGAAACCGTGGTGACGATGGCAGTCTGGGGATAGGTCCAGCCGATGGTCTTGATGCCCATCAGCTCGCGCGACGGCGAGCGGCGGCCATCGGCGGCCACCAGCAGCGCGGTCTCGAATTTTCTGTCCTGGCCGCAGTCTATGGCGAGTGAGGACGGCGACGGGGTGATGTGTTGAATTTGCGCATTGGGCACAACCGGCACGCCAGTCTCAGTCGTAGCCGCGACCAGCGCGTCGCGCAGGACTGAAGCGGGGACGATGGTGCTGGCCGGCTCGCCGGCTTCGGTGTGGTTGTCATAGTTGAGCAGGGTCTGGCGCAGCGGACTTTCGAGCCGCCCCGCCGTGAGCTTGATCGCCGTCACCGGCTGGGCGGCGTGGGAGACGCGCGGCCAGACGCCGATGGCGGTGAGCAGATGAACTGAGGCCGCCGACAGTGCGAAGGCCCGCAAATCCTGCGCTGCCGGAGCGCCTGCCGCCGCGCCATCCAGCACCGCGATGCGCAGCTCCGCCCCAGCCGCCTTGCGCAGCGCCACGGCCAGTGCCAGCCCGGCAAAGCTGGCCCCGGCGATCACGACATCGTGGCGGCTGGCGGGCATGGCGGGTCGGCGGGCTTTCCGGCGGTTCTTGACACCTGCGGCCACATGGGCCACGGCCATTGCCGACCCTAACCTGTTTGAGCGACGGCAGCCACCCCATGACAACACCCAGCGCGC
>Ga0209069_10001663_pt1 | contig 11391 bp, 10 predicted proteins | sample Str013_2_FD_187202 | JGI IMG/M metagenome (GOLD analysis project Ga0209069, IMG submission 187202) | Freshwater sediment microbial communities in response to fracking from Pennsylvania, USA - Straight Creek_MetaG_SC_2013 (SPAdes) (version 2) | ecosystem: Environmental > Aquatic > Freshwater >...
GGACGCAAACGTCGCCCTTGCACGCGCCCTGCGGCTTGATCGACCAGCCGGTACGAGCTTCGAACAGAACGGGATCGACCGCCAGCGAATCGAGGATCATGGCTCGGTCCTCATCGATTGGCTCCTTCCGCCGTTGGGCCGTCGTCGTGATGTGAGGTGTGGGCCGGTGAAGTGGGGGTGGATGCGCAAGGTACATCCCCGGCGGAGACGATGACATCGGGAGTCAACTCGATCGTGCCCGACTTGGAGCTCAGCAGCTCCGTCACCCGCATCGTGGGCCGGGCCGCGCTGAGCGCCCGCCCGCCGAGTTGCGTGATCGTATCGAGCGAGGGGACTTGGCTGGGTAGCGATATGACTACGACGGCGAAGACGGTCGCGACGATCCATGACGACGACGAGACCCGAGGCTGGTTCTATCCTCCGCTGGCCGCCCGACGCCGGCGTACCGCGGCGGGACAGGCCGAGTTCCTTCACCGCCTCGACACGCCCGGGCGGGTGGTGATCGAGCTGGTCCCGGTCGATTGGATCACCTACGACGGGGTTCGGCTCGAGTCGGCGTTGCGGGGCATCGAGTACGACTCGCAACGTGTCAAGGTCAGCATGAATCGCAGCGTTCCTCCCACCGGCCGGCACGTCGTTTCGTTCGACTGATGACGGTGCGCACGACTGGAGGGTGCTGTCACCCGGACAGGTCGACGCGTGCGGTGCCGACCACGGGCCGGCTGCCGTCGAGTCGCTCGAGCCAAACCTCGCATGTGGCGACGTGAGTCATCGGATCGATCGCGGTCACGACTCCGCGGGCCGTGACGTGGTCACCGTCGCAGATCCTGCCGTCGAACTCGACGTGGAGACCGCGAAGGCAGGTGGGGCCCCGCCATGCCATCACCATGTTCACGAGATACGACGCGTTGAGTGGCCCCTGGTTGATCACCCGACCGTCGAGACCACGCGAACGTGTCGAGCGAGGGTCCCAATGGACCGGGTTCGGGTCGCGGTGGATCGCTGAAGTGACCCGCATGCGCTCGGCCCGCACGTCGGCCATCACCCAGTCGGGCAGGCGAGCACCGACGGACACTTCATGCGAGGAGGAGGTCATCGACGCGTCACCGGTGACCTCCACAGATGCCACGTGGTCGTCGCCCGCGCCACGATCGAGCCGTCCACGGTCAACTCGATCCGGAACACCACGTGGTCGTAGGGTCGATCGTTCCCGTCGTGCTCGACCCTTCGTTCGACCTCGACGACCCCACCGCTGCAGTGGTAGTCGAGGGACTCTCGCAGCGGCTCGAACCACTCCCATTCGTAGGCCTGGAGCCCGACTTGATCGGGGCCATCGGCCTCGAACAGTTCGAACAGCTCGGCGATCGTGACACCCACGCCGTCGATCGGGACGTGGAAGAGGTGAATCGGATGGGCGAGATCATCGGGCAGCAACTCTCGTCCAGTCGCCTCGGTGAGCAGGTAATTCTCCCAGTGCGCGATCGCCCGCACGCCACCGGGAAACTGGTGCCCCACGAGATGCTCGATGCCCGCGTTCACCCACGCCATCGTGCAGCGCCAGCTCCAGGGATGTCAACAATGACGGGCTCAGAGTGATCCCCGTGAGCCCTAACCTCTCCTGGGTTGTCCGCAAGCCGGGCGCGGTCCCGCCCTGGAAAGGCACAGCACATCATGACCATTCGAGACGCCTTCGAGATGCAGGACCGCGTGGCCGTCGTGACGGGCTCCGGCCGAGGAATCGGTCGCGCCATCGCGTGGGCGCTCGCCGACTTCGGATGCCACATCGTGGTGAACGCCCGCCGGCTCTCCGACCTCGACGAGACGGCGCGAGGCATCGAGCAGCGCGGCCGGCGTGCCCTCATCGTCAACGGAGACATCCGTGACCTGTCCGAGACCATCGCCGAGCGAACGATCACCGAGTTCGGCCGGCTCGACGTCTGGGTGAACAACGTTGGAGGTTCCGACGAGAAGACGACGCGATCACTCCTCGACACACCCGATGACATCTTCCGCGCCCAGATCGAGCTCAACCTGACCACCGCGTTCCAAGGTGCCCGGGCGGCGGCACGCCGCCTACCAGCCGACGGCGTGATCATCAACATCACCTCGGGCGCCGGCACACGCGGCTCGCCCATGACCGGCCCCTACGCCGCCGCCAAGGCCGGCCTGATCAACCTCACCCAGACCCTCGCCCTCGAACTGGCCGAGCGCCGCATCCGAGTGAACGCCGTATCTCCGGGACCGGTCGTCACCGAGGCCTACCTCCAGATCCTCGGCGTCGAGAATGAGCTCGACGCGCTCACTCAGACGATTCCGCTTGGGCGAATGGGAACACCCGACGACATCGCAGCGGCCGTCCTCTACCTCGCGTCGCCCGCGGCGTCGTGGGTCACCGGTGAGCACCTGCTCGTCGCCGGCGGCCGCACGCAGCGCAGCTACCAGTACAAGCCGCGCCAGAGTTGACGGCTCGAAGGCCAGTTCTCGGAGTCGGGCGGTGATGCGCTCGGCCAACCAGGTGCGCTGGAGTTCGTAGCACCGCCTTGCGCCAACGACCGCCGTCGGCGAGCGCGACATGAGCGGCCTAGCCAAGTGCCGTCGCACTGCATCGCGCCGGATCCCGAACGGATGGTGGCGCTGTCGTCGTGAGCGACATGTGCGGTGTGCGCCTGCCCTCGTAGGCCTGGCGTCGCCGTCGCACCTACGGTGGAACAAGGGAAACGACGTCATGGAGCGGCTCCTCGAGGCGCGCCACCTGCAGCGCGTCCCCCCGATCCCGCGCCCCTCGCGTTTCTCATCGCAGGGCGAAACCCCTCGATGCTGGCCTCGACCAGAGCCGAGTGCACAGTCTCTGGCAGAAAGTGTATGGCCAGAGCCCTCGCCGAAGCGGCAGCGTGCATGGCCAACACCCCTGGTGGTGGGGCGCTGATCCTGGGGGTGGCCGACGACGCCAGGCTCATCGGCACCAACCTCGCGGCCGAGTGGTTGCGCCATCGCATCTACGAGCTGACCGACCACCATCTCACTGTCGATGCATACGAGGTCACGGTGGCCGGCGTGCGCCTGGTCGTGCTTCGCATGGTCGAGGCGGTCGAACCGATCCGGTACGGGAACAAGATCCGCTGGCGCGTCGATGACCACTGTGTTGAAGTGGACGCCGCCACCTGGCACGACCGGCGCCTCCATCGGATCGGCTTCGACTGGTCGGCCCTAGCCTCCAGCCACCCGATGAGCGACGTCGGGGCCACGGTGCCGCCCGCTCCCACCGCCGTGAACGACTCGTCGAGCGGCGCGTTCGGCGCGACCCAGCTCATCCATCCCATCAGCAACGACACCGCTGCCGCCGGCGTCAGCCTCGATGCGACGTCACTGCGGTTCTGCACCGCTGGCGACAGCGCGCCTCACTGCACACGCACGTCGGCCACCGTCGACGGCAAGGGCACCTTCACGGTGGACACCAGCAACGCCACGGTGACCTTCAGGCCGGCGGATGGCTTCTCCGGCTCCGTGAGCCCTGTTGCCTACGGTGTGACGGACCAGTTCGGGCAGGCGACGTCGGCGACCATCGCGGTGACGGTCACCGCTCGTGATGCACCACCGCCCCCGCCCCCGGCCGCGCCACCCGCGGCGCCCGGCGCGCCCACCAACGTCTCCGCTACTCCAGGCGACCACTCCGCGACCGTCTCCTGGCAGCCGCCGGTGTCCGACAGCGGGGCGCCCATCACCGGCTACACGGTGACCGCCCACGACTCGACGGGTGCGGCGGTCGGCAGCTGCACCACGAGCGGGGCGCTGACGTGCGCCATCTCCGGGCTGACGAACAAGGCCGCGTACACGTTCACGGTCGTCGCCACCAACGGCGCCGGCGGCGGTCCGGCGTCAGTGAAGACCGCTCCGGCCACGCCGACCCTCGGGCGCGGCCTGCCGGTGACCGGTCGCTCGTTCGATGGCTTGTTGTGGCTGGCACTGGCGTCGCTCATCCTGGGCGTCGCCTGCCTACGCCTGGCCCGGCGTCCAATCACCGCCGTCTGGCGCCCCTAGCATCGGCGGGCGCCGAGTGGCGGGGAGCCGGTTCCTCGGATCGGATCGTGCGCGAGCGTGGAGACCTACAGCGTGACGTGCTCCAGGCCGAGCAGCGCGCCGACCTTCTCGAACAGCCGGGCATTGGTGCCCACGGACATGGCGCAGTGGTGCGTCGGCGCTTCGGCGAACCACTGCGACATGTACTCGTCTGGATCGCGATCGAAGCGGATCGGCGTCTGGGTGTTGCCGATCTTCATGGTCGGCCCGTCGGTGGACGTACCTTCGCTGCTGATCAACTTGAGCCGGCCATTGGCGGTCTGGGTGACGTTCAGCGTGGTGACCGGCCCCGCGCGCACCTTGGCCTCCACCGACACACCCGTGCCCTGCTTGCCGTGGTAGAGCCCCATGCCGCGCAGGAGCGGCCGGCCGTCGGCGACGGCGACGTGGAACGGCCCGTCATGGCCGAGCAGCACGGTGCCATCGACGTAGTCCACCACGACGATCTCGGTGAAGCTGCCACCCACGTCGAGCAGATCGCAGATCTTCATCGCGAGGGCGGTCTTCAGGTCGCCCTCGCCTGCGCACGGCACACCACGAGCCGTCAGCAACGAGTGACCGATGATGAACCCGGCCTGGAGCTTCTCCTCCACGCTGCCGGGGGCGCCGTGGTAGTAGTACGCCAGTGCATCGAGGTCGTGCTCGCGTACGAGGCGCTCCTGGGCGGCCGCGACCCGACAGGACCAGTCCATCTGATCGTCGGTCGGCCGGCGGGCGATCGGGTCCGACGGCGAGTCACCGCTGATCTCGAACATCTCCAGCACCTCGTCGCGCTTGGCGGCCACCTCGCTGTCGGTGACGCTCCCGACGAGGCGGGCCAGGTCGCCCATCTCCAACACGTCGACGTGGAGACCAGTCTGAGCCGACACCATGGTGAGATCGCTGTACAGGTCGAGCATGCCGCCATAGGTGTTGCCCAGGAACCCGAAGCGGCTGTGCTTGAGCGATCGCACCACGGTGGCTGCTCTGGCCCACGCCTCGATCTCGGCCCAGGCACGCACGGCTTCGGGTCGGTGCGCTGTGCGCTCGTCGGCGAGGGAGATGGCCGGCGTCTCGCCCAGCCCGAGCAGCCCGTTGACCACCCGGAACGCGATGCCGGCGCGTTCCAGCGCGTTCGAGTACTCGGGCACCGAGCAGGCGCCGCAGTGCGCCAACCACTCGCCGGTGGTGCTGCGTTCGTAGTCGAGCCGGGCGGCGGGCTGGAGGTTGAGAAACACCGCGGGCGCGGCGCAGATCTGGTGGACGGGTAACACCGTTGACGAGGTCGAGTAGGTGGCCGAGTGGACGAACACGATGTCGACGTTGCCGGCGGCCAGCTCCTCACCGGCGCGGCGAGCGTCGGTCTCGGTGTCGACCAGCCCGACGTTGCGCACCTCGCCCCACTCGCTCAGTCGTTGTTCGATGAAGCGGCCGTACCCGATCAGCCGATCGCGCAGCCCGGGGAACTGATCCCAGTACGCGTGCAACCCCGCCGAGTACAGGCCGATGCGCGCGCGCCGAGCTGGCTTGATCGGTGTGAGATCCATGACCATCCGTCCTCCTGTGTCGTCGAGCCGTTGCTCATGTCGGCCACGGCGTTCCTCATCGATCGTCCACCAGCACGACGATGAGGTGGCGTGGGCCGTGCACGCCTTCCACCCGCCGCAGCTCGATGTCGCTGGTCGCGCTCGGACCACTGATCCACGTGAGCGGACGCAGCGGGTCGAGGCGGGCGACGGCCTCGGGCACGGTGGCCACCACTCGATCGACCGGCACGACGCACACGTGGTGGTCGGGCACCAGCGTCAGCAGCCGCCGCCCCTGGCCTTCCGAGCCGTCGAGCACGAGGGTGCCGGTCTCGGCGATGGCGACCGCGCAGGTGGTGACCGCAGCCAGGTCGTCGCGATCGAGCGCGGTCGCCGAGGCCGTGCCGTTGTCGACGTGGACCGGGAGGTGGCTCGGATGGAACTGCGAGGCCAACCCGTCGGGCACGATCACCCGACGCACGCCAACGCCAGACAACGCCGACTCGACGGCCGACGCGACCTCGTTGGGGAGGCATCGCAGCACGGTGGCGCGGTAGTCGACGAGGCGATCGGCGAGGAGCTCGATGTCGGCTGGAGCCGACTGCCGGTAGTCGCGCCCGACTGATGGGGCCGTCGCGGACGCCGTCGCCCGTCGGACACGTCCGAGGATGTCGTCGCGCGCCGTGGTCATGACCCGCTGCCCCCCTCACGCTCGTCCCACCACTGACGGAACGTTTGAGCCGGAGGCGCAGGCAGGTCGCGGCTCGCGGTCCAGCGTGACAGGGGCCAGGGCAGGCGCCGGAACGCGCCGCGCCGGGCGAAGCGTCGTGCGTGCGTGGCCAGCCGTTGTGCCAATCGCCAACGTTGCGCATCGCGCATCGCCCAGCCCGCGGCCCGCATGGCGATGCGCTCACCTGACCACGTGTGTCGCGCCGCGGCGACTTCCACGTGCCGGGCCCGGAGCTCGACCAGAATTCGCGGGATGTCGATGCGCACCGGGCACACGTCGGCGCACGCACCGCACAACGTCGACGCGAACGGCAGGGTGTCGTTCGGTCCGTCACCGGTGATGCCCGTGAGCTGCGGGCTGAGGATGGCTCCGATCGGCCCAGGGTAGGTGGAGCCGTAGGCGTGCCCGCCGACGCGCTCGTAGACCGGGCAGACGTTGAGGCAGGCGCTACAACGGATGCAGTGGAGGGCCGCCCGTCCGACCTCGTCAGCGAGCGCAGCGGTGCGTCCGTTGTCGAGCAGCACCAGGTGGAACGACTGCGGGCCGTCTCCTCGAGTCACGCCGGTCCACATCGACGTGTACGGGTTCATCCGCTCGCCGGTGGAGCTGCGCGGCAGCAGCTGCAGGAACACCTCCATGTCCCGCCACGCGGGGATGACCTTCTCGATCCCCATCACGGTGATCAACGTCTCGGGCAGGGTCAGGCACATGCGCCCGTTGCCCTCTGACTCGACAACGACCAACGTCCCTGTGTCGGCCACCGCGAAGTTGGCCCCCGAGATGGCGACGGTCGTCTCGAGGAACTTGTGCCGCAAATAGGTGCGGGCCGCACCGGCCAGCACCGTGGGCTCGTCGCTCAGAGCGCGATCGAAGCCCGGCATCTCCTGGCGGAAGATCTCACGGATCTGCGCTCGGTTGCGATGGATGGCCGGCACGAGGATGTGGCTCGGTTCGTCGTGCCCGAGCTGCACGATGAGCTCGGCCAGGTCGGTCTCGATCGCTTCGATGCCGCCGCGCTCGAGCGCCTCGTTGAGCCCGATCTCCTGGGTCACCATCGACTTCACCTTCACGACCTGCCGGCTGCCGGTGGCCTGCACCAGCGCCACCACGATGCGGTTCGCCTCGTCCGCGTCGCGCGCCCAGTGGACGACGCCACCGCGCGCGGTGACCTGCTGTTCGAGCAGCTCCAGCAGTTCGGCGAGCCGCGCCATCGACGAGGTCTTGATGGCCTCGCCGGCGTTGCGCAGATCCTCCCAGTCGGCCACCTCGCCGACGACCGCGCTGCGCTTGGCCCGGATGGTGGCCGTGGCGGCCTGGAGGTTGCGCCGGAGCTGGGTGTCGCGCAGAGCGACCGCCGCGGCGCGAGGAAAGGGTCCCGACCCCTCCAGCCGCCCTGCTCCCGCGGGCGCGTGAGCCAAGCCCCCAGCGTCGACTCGACCCTCACCCATCGGTCTCGGCCAGGATCTCGGCGAGGTGCATCACCCGGATGCCAGCGCGCAGGCGGCTCAGACCCCCGGAGATGTGCAGGAGGCAGGACGCGTCGGCCATGGCGCACACCTCGGCGCGGGTGCGCAGCACGCAGGCCATCTTGTCGGCCAGCATCGCCGTGGACGTGTCCGCGTTCTTCAGTGCGAACGTGCCACCGAACCCGCAGCACTGGTCGGCGTCGGGCAACTCAACCAGATCGATGCCGCGAACGGCTCGGAGCAGCTGCAGCGGCTTGTCGCCCACGCGGAGCATACGCATCGAGTGACAGGTCGGGTGGTAGGTCACGCGGTGCGGGAAGGACGCGCCCACGTCGGTGACGCCGAGCACATCGACCAGGAGCTCGCTGAGCTCGTAGGTGCGGGCGGCCAGGCGATCGCACTGCTCGGCCAGACGCACGTCGCCGGCGCGCCGGGCGACCTGGGCGTACTGATGCCTCATCGACCCGGCACACGAGGCCGACGGCAGCACCACGCGATCGAACGGCTCGAACACGGACACGGTCGTGCGGATGAGATCGAGCGCCTCGCGCTGGTATCCCGTGTTGATGTGCATCTGACCGCAACACGACTGCCCTGCTGGCACCGCTACATCGACGCCGAGCCGTTCGAGCACCGTCACCACCGCCCGGGCCGCCTGCGGGTACATGGTGTCGGCCAGGCACGTGACGAAGAGCGCGGCCGTGGTCATGTCGCGACCTCGTCCACCGGTATCCGCCGCGCCAGCGCCGTCCAGTCCGGTCCCGGTCCGGGCTGCACCACGACGCTCCGAGTGGCCCTGGCCACCATCAGCCGGCCGTCGGCCACGTTGTTCACCGCGCCATCGGCCACTGCTTGCACCAGCGCGTTGCCGACCACGCTCGCTTCGGCCGGGCCGACGACCACAGGTCGATCACAGGCACTGGCGCACAGCTCGACCAACAGGCTGTTCTCCGCGCCACCACCGACGAGGTGGATCACCTCGGCCTCGATCCCCGCCACCCGCTCGATCGTGGTGATCGTTCGTCGCCACGCCAGCGCCAGTGAGTCGAGGATCACCCGCGTCACCTCGGCCGGCGAGCCCGGCACGGGCTGACCGGTGGCGCGGCACACCTCGGCGATCCGGGTGGCCATCGTGCCCGGCCCTGCGAGACGAGAGTCATCCGGATCGATGACGCTGAGCCCCCCGGCGACGAGAGCTGCTCGGGCGACGAGCTCGGCCACGTCAGCCGAGGCGCGACCCGAACCCGCCTCTGACAGCCACTGCCGGCGGCACTCCTCCAGCAACCACAGACCGGTGACGTTCTTCAGCATTCGAGTCGTGCCCCCGACACCGACCTCGTTGGTCACGTTGGCCGCCAGCGCGGCGGGGGTGATGACCGGAGCGGATCGCTCACAACCGACGAGGGACCACGTGCCGCAGGAGATGTAGACGCACGGGCGGTCGACGCTGAGCGGGGTGCCCGCCACCGCGCTGGCGGTGTCGTGGCTGGCGGCGGCCACCACGTCGATGCCCCCGCGACCACCACCGACGCCGTCCATCCGACCGAGGGCGGTGCCAGGCTCGTGCAACGCGGGCAACAGCTCACGGCGCAGACCGAGGGCTCCGATCAGCTCGTCGCTCCACTGGTGAGACGACGCGTCGAGCAGCTGGGTGGTGCTGGCGTTGGTCACGTCGTTCGTCGTGCTGCCGCACAGCTCGTGATTGACGAGATCGGGAACCATCAGCAAGGTGGATGCCGCAGCCAGGTCGTCGTCCCCGACGGCGGTCGACGCCACCAGCTGGTAGGCCGTGTTGAACGGGAGGAACTGCAGGCCCGTGACCGAGTAGATGTGCTCACGACCGACGCGGGCGCAAACCGAGTCCATCACCCCGGCCGTCCGGCCGGATCGATAGGCATGCACCGGGCCGAGCCGATGACCGTCGTGACCGAGCAAGCCGTAGTCGACGCCCCACGCGTCGACCGCCACCGATTGCACGGTGGCACGCCGCGCGGCTTCGGCCACACCCGCGCGCACGTCGGCCATCAGCTGATCGAAGTCCCAGTGCAGCGCACCGTCGTCGCCCGCGATGGTGCGCGTGGGGAAGCGCCGCACCACGTCGAGGTCGAGACCATCGGGCTCGAAGCGCACGTTCACCACGCGTCCGCTGGTGGCGCCCAGATCGACCGCGGTGTAGATCGGCACGACTAGCGCAGGAACGCTGCGGCCACGCCGGCGTCGACCGGCACATGCAGGCCGGTCGTGAGCGACAGGTCGCCACCGACGAGGGCGAAGACGGCTGCGGCGACGTGCTCGGGGAGCACCTCCAGCTTGAGCAACGTGCGCTGGGCGTAGAACGCGCCGAGCTCGCCCTCCGGCACGCCGTACACCTTGGCCCGCTGAGCGCCCCAGCCCTTGGCGAAGATCCCCGAGCCGCGCACCACGCCGTCAGGGTTGATGCCGTTCACGCGGATGCCGTTCTCGCCCAGCTCGGCGGCGAGCAGACGCACCTGATGGGCCTGGTCGGCCTTGGCCGCGCCGTAGGCCACGTTGTTGGGGCCGGCGAAGAAGGCGTTCTTGCTGGAGATGTAGATGATGTCGCCTCCCATCGCCTGAGCAAACATCGCTCGGGCCGCCTCTCGACTCACCAGGAACGACCCCTTGGCCATCACGTCGTGCTGCAGATCCCAGTCGCCCTCGGTGGTGTCGAGCAACGACTTGGAGATCGACAGACCGGCGTTGTTGACGACGAGGTCGACCCCACCGAAGGCGAGCACCGTCGACGCCACGCCGGCGGCGACCTGCTCGGCGTCAGTGACGTCCATCGTCACCGCGGCAGCAACATCGGCGGTGCCCAGCTCGGCGGCCACGCGTGCGGCCGACTCGGCGTCGACATCGGCCACCACCACGCATGCCCCTTCGGCCGCCAGCCGGTGGGCGATGGCCCTGCCGATGCCCGATCCGGCGCCGGTCACCAACGCGACCCGTGCGGCGAGGGGCTTCGCCTTCGGCATCCGCTGCAGCTTGGCCTCCTCGAGCCCCCAGTACTCGATGCGAAACTTCTCGGCCTCGGGGATCGGCTGGTAGGAGGAGACGGACTCGGCGCCGCGCATCACGTTGATGGCGTTGACGTAGAACTCGCCCGCCACGCGCGCCGTCTGCTTGTTGGCGCCGAAGGAGAACATCCCGACCCCTGGCACCAGGACGATGGCCGGATCTGCCCCACGGATCGCCGGGCTGTCCAGGTTGGCGTGGCGCTCGTAGTAGGCGCGGTAGTCGTCGCGGTAGGCCGCGTGCAGCTCGCGGAGCCGCACCACCACGTCGGCCAGCGGCGTGGCCCCCGGTAGGTCGAGCACCAAGGGCCGCACCTTGGTGCGCAAGAAGTGATCGGGACACGACGTGCCGAGACCCGCCAGGCGCTCGAGCTTGGCGCGGGCAAGGAAGTCGAGAACGACGGGTGCGTCGATGAAGTGACCCACTTGACGGCGGTCGGTGGAGGCCAGACCGCGGATCACCGGAGCCAGCTCCGCTGCGCGACGACGACGCTGGTCGTCGGGCAGCGGCTCGTACCCGGCCACGATCGGGCCGAACGGCTCTGCCGACCCCTTCGAGGCGAGGAACGCCTGGGCCGTTC
>Ga0209069_10001664_pt1 | contig 11389 bp, 13 predicted proteins | sample Str013_2_FD_187202 | JGI IMG/M metagenome (GOLD analysis project Ga0209069, IMG submission 187202) | Freshwater sediment microbial communities in response to fracking from Pennsylvania, USA - Straight Creek_MetaG_SC_2013 (SPAdes) (version 2) | ecosystem: Environmental > Aquatic > Freshwater >...
GCCGTCGGCTGATGTCGGGCCGGCGAGGACGATGGGGGGCGGTGGCGGGCTCGATACTCCTCGTCTATGTCGTGGTCGAAGCCGTCGCCTTGTTGTCGATCAACGATCGCAACCGGTTCAATCGCTGGGGTGAAGCCCTGGGCAGCATCGGGGCCCGGATCGCCATCTCGGTGGTGCTCCTCGCCGCGATCTTCCACAGCCTGGACGGACTCCGGCGCTTGGTGGTCGGCATGGTCCCGGCGGCGAGCCGTCACGACGACGGGTTGAGCACGGCCGTGGTGTTTTGCACCTGGGCGCTGGCCGTGCCCGCCACTGCCGTCGTGATCTGGCCGTGGTGGAAGGCGACGTTCTCGTGACGGAGGTCGTTCCGGTCGAGGTGGGACCCACTCCCGAGGTGCACAGCTGGGGGTGGCACCTGCTCCAGGTCAGTTCGTGGCTCCTGTTGGTCCTGGTGCCCGTTCATCTGGCGTCGATCTGGCTCGTTCACGATGTGGGTCGGATGGGGGTGGCGTTCTACGTCGAGCGTTGGCATTCCGGGACGTGGCGCATCCTCGACTGGCTCTTCTTCATGCTCGCCCTGGCCCACGGTGGGTTGGGGCTCAACGCCATGGCGGGCTCGCTGATCGGAGACCGGCGCCTACGCGCCGCTGTGGCAGTCGTGCTCGGCGTGACCCTGGGGGTCCTGGCGTTGGCCCTGTCCGCCACCATCTTCTCGTTCGAGGTGGCCTGAACAATCCCGAGACGTGGTGCGGTCGGGAGGGCGCGTCAGGCGTTCGGTTCGTCGGGTGGGCGACGGCGGCGACGGCGGAGTCGGAGTCCGTCGATCAGACGCGCCTCGGGCAGGGCCAGGCCGCCTTTGGTGACCGCGACTCGTTGCGTGTCGTAGATGCTGCGGTGCGAGGAGAAGACGAAACTCACCACGCATGCGATGGCAATGGGGACGATCGCCCCGGCGCCGAAGATCTCCGCGCCCATGATCGTGCAGGTCAGTGGCGTGTTGGCGGCGCCGGCGAACACGGCGACATAGCCCACCGCCGCCATGATCTCGATGGGGACGCCGAGGGCGTGGCCGAGGGCCGCCCCCAGGGTTGCTCCCATGACGAACAGCGGAGTCACCTCACCGCCCTGGAATCCGGAGCCGAGCGTGACGGCGGTGAAGAGCAGCTTTAGGGCGAAGACCTGAAAGCCCATCTGTTCGCCGGCCAACGCCGCGCCGGCCAACGGCAGTGAGAGGCCGAGATACTGGCGGGTTCCCACCGCCACCATCAGCGCCAGGACGATCATGCCGCCCAGGACCGGCCGGGAGGGAGCCCAGGGCAAGGCGGCCTTGACGAACACCTTGATGGCGTGCGTCACCTCGATGAACACCGCGCCACAGAGACCAAAGGCGACTCCCGCCACCACGAACTTGGCCACCAGGCCCGGGGTGAGATCGATGAAGGCGATGTTGCGGTGCAGCTCATGGTGGATCCCCAGGGCCAGCATCACCTGGTTACCCACGATCGACGCGGTGAGGGCCGGCACGAGCGCGTCGTAGCGGATCCGGCCGACGGCTTGGACTTCGAGCCCGAAGATGGCACCGGCCAGAGGCGTACCGAACATGGCGCCGAATCCCCCGCTCAATGCGGCGATCAGCAACACCCGACGGTCGCTGGCGGCGAGGCGGATCATCCGGCTGAACTGATCGGTGAGGCTGCCCGCCATCTGGATGGCGGTGCCCTCGCGCCCGGCGGACCCACCGAAGAGCTGGGTGACGATCGTGGCCCCGGCGATGAGCGGCGCCATGCGGCGGGGAACCCACTCGGTGGGCTCGTGCACTTCGTCGAGCAGAAGCGCGTTCCCCTGGATGGCCCGCCCTCCGAGGTAGTGGTACACGAGGCCGACGGCCAGCCCGGCCAGCGGAAGGAACCACACGATCCAACCGTGGGTCACCCGGGCTTCACCGGCCCAGGTGAGTGCCCTGGTGAACGCCCACGACGACAGGCCGGCCAGGATGCCCACCACCGCCCCTAATCCGACCCAACGGATCAGGCCAACCGCCAGGTCGAGCTGGCCACGCAGGTCGAGGGGTGGAAGCGCTCGCGACGCCGCTTGCAAGCGTGGCCAAAGTCGGGCCCGTCCGGCTTCGTCGAGCGTCGGGTCGCCGACCGCTTGGTCATCCCATCCGTCGGTCGGGGGCGCGCCGGACGTGGCGTCGAACGGTCCCTCATCGGCATCGTGGTGCTCGGTCACGTCGTGCTCCGTCTCGGCGTTCTCACCTGGTGGTAGGCGGATCGCAGCCAAGACACGACGGACCTACCAACAGACGACACATGATCAGTTGGTAGGAGCCATCAGCCCGAGGGCGGTTTCGGCGAGCCCCATCGCCGTCGTGGAGAGGGTACCTGGGGAGGTCTGCGGCGGCAATCACGGCGAGGTGCGAGGTGGTGCCACCGAAGCGATGGTGACGCCGCCGCGCGTGCGCTTCATAGAACGATGTGGCGCCGATCGTCTGCGGCGAGTTGACTCGGAGTCATGGATCTTGCTGTCTACCGGGCCGAACTCGAGGAGCGAGGGCTGGATGAAGCGGACCTCGCCGCCGATCCCATGGCGCAGTTCGAAGCCTGGCTGGACGAGGCCCGACGGGTCGGCGTCCATGAGCCGGAGGCGATGATTCTGTCCACGGTGGGGACCGCCAGCGTGCCGTCGTCGCGCCACGTGCTGTTGCGAGACCTCAGCGGAGGCTTCACCTTCTTCACCAACTACGACAGCCTGAAGGCCCAGGAGCTGGCCGAACATCCTGACGCCGCCATCTGCTTTCCCTGGAACATCCTCGCTCGCCAGGTCCGGGTTGTGGGCCGAGCCGAGCGAGCCAGCGGCGAGGCCTCGGACGCGTACTTCGCCACCCGGCCCCGCATCAGCCAGTTGGGGGCCTGGGCCTCCGCCCAGAGCGCGGTGTTGGCCAGTCGCGAGGAGCTCGTGGCGAGCCTGGCCGCGGTTGAGGAGCGTTTCGCCGATCAGGACGTTCCCCGGCCCCCGAATTGGGGTGGATTCTGCATCGTGCCCACCGAGTTCGAGTTCTGGCAGGGTCGCCCCTTCCGCCTCCACGACCGTTTCCGCTATCGCCAGGATTCGGGCGGTCGGTGGCTCATCGAACGGCTCTGGCCCTGACGAACTGCATTCCCACCGGTTTCGGCGTCAATAACTGCCGCTGAGCGCGAGTTTTCGACGCCGAAAAGAGGGAGGGGTGGTGGTGGCGCAGGTCAAGGGAGGAGCTTGAGCACCTGCTCGCCCAACAGATCGATGTGGTCGAGGTCGTGCACGTCCAGGACCTGGAGGTATATCCGTTGGGCGCCGGCCTCGGCGTAGGCGGCCAAGGTGTCCAGCACCTCGGCGGGGGAGCCGGCCGCCCCGTGGATGCGCAGGTCGCCGTCGAGCCCGCGACCGATAGCCGCGGCCCGTCGCTCCACTTCGGGCTCGTTCTCCCCGCAGCACACCACTAGGGCGGCGGAGTAGACGAGGTCATCGGGGTCGCGGTCGATGGCTTCGCACGCGGCCCGGACGTTGGCCGCCTGGCTGGTGAAGGCCTTGGTCGACCCAAACGGCAGGTTGAACTCCGAGGCGAATCGGGCGGCCAGGCGCGGCGTTCGCCGCGGGCCTCCACCACCGATGATGATGGGCGGACCGCCGGGCTGGACGGGCTTGGGTAGGGCCGGTGAGCCCACCACGGTGTAGTGCTGCCCCTCGAATGAGAACTGCTCGTCGGGCCGGGCCCGCCACAGGCCGCTGATGATCTCGAGTTGCTCCTCCAGCCGGTCGAAGCGTTCGCCCAGAGGCGGGAAGGGGATGCCGTAGGCGGTGTGCTCCTCGTCGTACCAGCCCGCGCCGATGCCCAGCTCGACCCGCCCGTTGCTCATGTCGTCCACCTGGGCTACCGCCACCGCCAGAGGACCGGGCAAGCGGAACGTGGCCGAGCAGACCAGCGTCCCCAGGCGGATGGTGGTCGTTTCGCGGGCGATGGCTCCCAAGGTCACCCATGTGTCGGTGGGGCCCGGGAGACCGGAGACCGCACCCATCTTGAGGTAGTGGTCCGAGCGGAAGAAGCCGTCGAAGCCGTTGGCCTCAGCCCGCTGGGCGACGGCCAGCAGGTGATCGTAGGAGGCACCCTGCTGGGGTTCGGTGAAGATGCGGAGGTCCACAGCGGCGAGGCTAGCGGCACCTTCGGGCGGCGTTGCCGGGAACCTCGCGGGCCGGATCGGGCCCGGCTGCCGTCAGCCCGGTGCGACGGACCAGGATCGGGCGGCGGCTGCCAGCGAGGCGATGAGGGCCTCGGTGTGGGGCACTCGTCCATCGCCTCCACGAGCCTCGGGACGTTGCTCCCAGTACGGGCCGAGGCCGCGTACCCGGGGAGGGAGCTCGACCTGCACCCCCCCGGCGGGGGGCCGGTTGACCGGGTTCTCGGGGTGGAGGCCTCGCAGCTCGACGGGGATCTCCTCCAGCTCGTCGCGGATCTCGTAGTCGGGGAGGCCGACGCGGAGATGGCCTCCGACATGGCTGGCCAATCGGCGGTTGCGACCGCCGAGCAGGAGCGTGGTGAACAACCCGTCCCGTCCGTAGCCATGCACGGTGACCACGACCTCCACGTGGTCGAGGAATGACGCCAGCGCCGGGGAGAGGGCCGGGTCGATGGTCGTCGATGGCAGGTGCCAGCGCAGATCAGGCGGCTGGATGATGGCGTAGAGGGACGCTCCGCTGCGCTCGGCCGCGGTCCGGGCGATGTCGTCGGTGCCCTTTTCCAGGTTGCCCCCATGGAAGGCCATGAATCCGAAGCGTGATCGCAGCTCGCTCACCTCCTCGACGCCCGGGTGGGCCAGCAGCTCGTCGAACATGATCTCAGGCCGACCGCCGGCGCCCGGCGGCCAGCGCCACGACCACACCGATCGCCGCGGCGAGCACGATCCCGATGCGAACGGGCCCTGTTTGCTGAATCCAGTTGCTGATCGAGGCATTCAGGTCGAACACGACTTTGGCGGGTCCGCCGGCTGAGGTGTCGCCCTTGCGGGTTTGGATCTCGTACCAGCCGTAGTAGGCGACATAGACGCCGGCCAGGATCAGTAAGACCCCCGACACCTTGTAGACGTAGGGGAGGACCCGTCGAAGCGAACGCACCAGCGAGTGCCGGGCCAGGGCCAGGGCAACAGTGAGCGCGATGAGTACCACCCCCATGCCCAACCCGTAGGCCAGGAACGCCGCCGTTCCCGAGGCCAGATTGGCATGAGCAAAGCTGGGAGCCACGGCGGCGATGAACAACGGGATGGTGCATGACAACGACACCAACGCATACGAGACGCCGAACAGGAACACCGAGGTCAGTTGCCGAGTCGAGCCCGCCCCGGCGATGGTGGGCAGCCGGAGCGCGATGGAGCGACCGCGCAGGAGGGCCACGCCCATGACGACGAGCATGACCCCGAGCGCGATGGTGACCCAGGGCAGGTATTCCTGCACCGGGGCTAGCGCTCCATCCAACAAGAGGCCCAACATGCCGAACACCAGGAGAAAACCGGCCGTGAGGGTCCCGCCGATGACCAGGGCCTGGCGCACGCTGGCGCGAGTGTCGGCGTCGGCGCCATCCAGGCCCAGGAAGAACGAGAGGTAGGCGGGGAGCATGGCGAACCCGCAGGGGTTCACCGTGGCCACCATGCCCACCCCGAAGGCGTAGGCGAGGGGCGCGTCGATCACGAGAGCAGGTCCTCGTTGATCCAACGGTCCAACTGATCAGGGTCAACCGCCCCTGGGCCGCTGACCCGGGCCACGGTGCCGTCCCCCTTGACCAGGAGCGTGGTGGGTAGCCCGGTTCCGCCGATCGAGCGGATGACGGTCTGATCAGGATCGACGACCACGTCGTAGGTCACGCCGAACGACGGGCTGTTGGTCTTGGCCTTGTCCAACGAGTCACCCGAGTTGAGCCCCAGGAAGGTCACCCGATCTCCATAGCGCTGGTGGAGCCCCTCGAGGTCGGGCATCTCGGTTCGACAGGGCGCGCAGTCCACTTGCCAGAAGTTCACCACCATCGGCTTTCCGCGGTAGTCAGCGAACGATGTGGTGGTTCCGTCGAGGCGTTGAAAGGACGCGTCGGGCAGGGCTTTTCCCACCAACTGGGTGGGACTGGCCAGCAGGGGGTTGCCCGCCGGATCGGAACCAGTGTCGCCCGGCGATGACGATGGGGAAGAACTGGTCGCTACCAGGGCGGCGATGGCGACCACCACGATGACGGCGGCGATGGCCAACGAGGCGAGGCGCGGCACCCGGCGGGGACGGCGACGCGCCTCGACTCGGCTTTCGTCGGGGGCGCGATCGGGCGGCGGGAGCGTGGTCATAGGGGTGCCGTAGGCGCTACGACGGTACCGCCGGGCCCCTTCGGAGCGACAGCGGTGCCCTATCCCTGAGGTTCGAGCAGCTCCAGGCGGTTGCCGAAGGGATCGTTCACGTAGCGCTGGTCGTAGCCCTCCAACCCTCCCTCGACCCGGACGTCGTACCCGGCCGCCATGAGGCGGTCGGCGAGTTCGGCGAGGTCGGTGATGATCAGGGCCGGATGCGCCTTGCGGGCGGCGCGGAAGTCGGCCTCCACCCCCAGATGAATCTTGGTCTGGCCCCGTTCGAACCAACACCCACCCCGCACCGCGAGATGGGGTGGCTTGGGAATCGTGGCGAGCCCCAGGAGGCCGTCATAGAACGCCACGGCCTCGGCCTCGCCCCCCGCGGGCATGGCCAACTGCACGTGGTCGATCCCCGCGACACCCATGGCGCTCAGGGTATCCCGGGCGCGCCACCGGCTCCCGTCCGTCACCCCGGGGGGAGTGGTGGCGGCGGGAGCCGGTGAGATGGGCCTCACCCCAGCGAGTGCCCGGCGATGATGCTGCGGACAGTCGTCGGGATGAAGGGTTCTTCAGGTCCGTGGACCCTGGCCCCGGGGTTGCCCCCGGGGCCTCGATGTGCGTCAGGCCGTCCGGAGCTGGACCCGGTGTTGCAGGTGCAGCGGGATCGGGATGTCGGGGAGTTGATCCTCGGGCCGAGGGTGCTTGGGTGGCCGTCCCCGACGCCGCTTGGTGGCGAGGATCTTGCCGTTGAGGAACAGCTGTCCCCCCCACACCCCCCAGGGTTCCCGTCGCACGACTGCCCCCTCGAGGCAGCGGTGCATGACCGGGCACTCGGCGCAAATGGCCTTGGCTCGGGCGATGTCTTGCAGCTCTTCGGAGAAGAACACACCCGACAGCGATGCTTCGCCGTCACGGCACTCTGCGTCATCCCACCAGTCTTCGTCGATCTGCTCGGTGCTCAGCGGGGCCAACATGTGGCTTGCCTTCCTGTGTGTCGCCCTCGGTGGGGCGGATGGTCCTCGGTGTCGTCGGCTGGGTCATTCGCTGCAGTGCTTCGGTGAAACGTGTCCCCAGAAAGCAGAAAGGCCGCCGGGGGAACCCGGCGGCCTTTCGGAGACTTCTCTTCGCTTGAGTGGTGACTCAGGGCGAAGACTCCTTCGGGCGCCGGGCGGGCTTGGAGGTGTCAAACACGTCCATGGCGGTGGCGGTCTGGTTCACCGACGGGATGGACGGGTTGACGTGCCACGAATAGGCGGCATCCACACCACAGGCCGCGTGAAGGCGCGGCGCTGCGGCGATGGCCATGTGGCCTGCCGTGGCGAGCGTGCGCTTCATTCGAACGGTTCTCCCTGTGTGCGGTTTCGTGTCTGTAGCTGCCGTTGGTCCTCTGGAGGCACCTTCGACAAGCGAGGGCCATCGCACCACGGGCACTCGGCGCTCGTCAACTGATTTACGTCAGATTTCTTGATTTCTCTCTCCGGAGGGCTCCGATCCCACTCCTGGCGGGAGATTCTCCGGGCGTCGGGTAGCGTCCAGCGGTGCCCGAACTCGCCGCGAATCTCCTCCTCCCGGTGCCTCAGCGGGGTCGCACCTTCGTGGCGACGCGCCTCGCCCGCTTCGGGGACCTGAGTCCCGGAGGCCGCCTGCGTCTCGATGCGTTGGCCCGCTACTGCCAGGACGTGTCCAGTGACGACACCGTCGATGCCCAGTTGGCCAATGACATGGCGTGGGTGGTCCGACGCACCGCGGTGGAGTTCGTTCGATCACCGAGCTTTCGTGAGCGGCTGACCATGACGACGTTTTGCTCGGGGATCGGACGGCGCTGGGCGGAGCGAAGAGTTTCAATCTCGGGTGCGGGGGGCGCGGCCATCGAAGTGGTCTCCCTCTGGGTCCATCTCGATGCCGACACGGGCCGACCGCTCACCCTTCCGCCGGATTTTCACTCGTGTTATGACGAAGCGGCGGCCGGGCGGCAGGTGTCGGCCCGCCTCCAGCATCCGACCGGTCTGCCGGCCCGGTTCGATCATGAGCAGTGGGCGGTGCGCTTCGCCGACTTCGATCTCCTGGGCCACGTGAACAACGCGGCGACCTGGTCGATGGTCGAGGAGGCGCTGGCCCGGCGGCCGCAGCTGCGTCCGCCCTTTCGGGCCGAGCTCGAGTACCGCGCCGCCATCGAGCGAGACGCCGAGGTCGACCTGATCTTCGCTGACACCGACGACGGGACACTCCAGCTGTGGATCGTGGCCCGGCAGGGTGATCCCGCGACGGCTGAGGTGTTCGCAACGGCACGGGTGTGGGCGTTGCCGGATTGAGGCGCGCCTGGCCCGGCCCCTACCGGTCAGTCAGTCGGATCGGTGACCCGTCCCAGGAACAGGGGCTCACTCGTGGCCCGATCGACGACCATCACGATGAATGGACGATTGGCGGTAACGGCCGTCAGGTTGGCGGTCACGACGGGAGGTTGGGCGGGCACGATGGTGACCGCCGAGGCTTCCGTGCCTTCCTCGTCGGCCGAGAGGAACGCCTGGTGGGAGAAGCCGGAGATCCACAACGCCTCGTTGGCCGTCATGCCCGAGAAGTCGGCTTCGCTGGCGGTGAACGCCGACGGTGCACCGATCTCGCTCAGTGGGTCGTCCAGCTCGCCTTGGGTCGTGAACCCGAAGCGGGGAAGGTGCAGATCCAGGGCCTTCGGCGCCAGGCTCCTCACGATGTGTTGCAGCAACGGACCATCGAGCCGGCCCTCGAACTCCCCGAGCTGCCCGGCGTCGGGAATGATCACGACCATGGCGAGTTTCCGACCGAGATAGGGGATCTCCACGGCCTGCCATCCGGCTTCCTTGCTGTAGAGCAGCCCGGTCGGCGCCCGCAGCTCCATCATGATGGCTGAGACGGTCTGCCCATCAGGGCGAGTGAAGGGCGTCGGCGTTGATCGACCAAGGTCGAATCGCTGGTCCCAAGGCGCCTGGAGGTAGGCCGCCGCCGTCGCCTCGAGTCGTGTGGTCTCCGTGATGACGCCGCGGGGGACGAGCTCGGTGATGTTGCCCTGCGTCTGGCCGGAGACCCAGGAGTTCATGGCGTGGCGAGCGGCCTCGGGGTCGGAGCGGAAGTCGACGACGCGCATCCCCGTCCCGAAGGAGCGCGCGAGCGAGGCGAGGAACGGCTCCTCGAAGCGAGTGTCCTTCTGTCCCCACAACGCGTCGGGGGTCTGCAGCGTGATGCGGCCCTTGCGCAGCTCGTTCTGCTGGTCGCCGTTGAGGTCGGCGAGGACCTGCATCAGGGTGTTCAACCCGGAAGGCAGGTCCTGACCAGCTACGACGTGTTGGACGGTATTCAGCTGCTCAGCGGTGGTTCCGCCCGCTCCTGCCTGGGCCATGGCGAGCCCCAACGACACCCCGAACGGTGAGAACACAAAGTTGCCGGCCCGGGCGGCGAGCGGACGGTACAGCGCGGCTCCGAGTGCGGCGTTGGCGGCAACCGTGGCGGGGACAGCGGACGGCTGGGGGTCATCGCGGGGTTCGTGGGAACGGACCTCGGTGCCGGTCGAGGGACCCCCGCAGGCACCGGCCACGATCGCCCCCACGGCCAAGGTGGCGGCGACGACGAGAGCTCGAGGGCGACGCATCCCTCTAGCATGGCGCTCATGCAGGTCAGCGCGACAGATGCCGCCGTCGAGGTGGTGCAGCGAGTCCGGGACCAGCGCCGGGGCGTCCTCACCATCACGCTGGGGACGGGATGTTGCGAGTCGACCGCCCCGTTCTTGTACGAGGACTTCTGGCCCGGCCCCGACCAGGAGTGCATCGGCCAACTCGACGGTGTCGAGGTCTTCGCTCCCGAATACCTGCGGGTGCTGTACCCCGGCGATGACGAGGTCGTCATCGACGTGTTCGAGGGCCCAGCGGAATCCCTGTCGATCGAGACCGAGCTGGGTTGCCGGCTCATCCTGCGGGGCATGGGGGTCGACGTTGGCGTGGATTCCGCCTGCGTAGTGGACGTCGTCCCCGGGCTGGCTGCCGACCATGACGTCGGACAGCGCGTCAAGGGCGAGCTGCCCGAAGCCCTTCGCGACGTGCGATTTCGCTGACGCATCTCCTGACGGGACCACAGACCGGCGTCGTCCGGACGTGACCCATCTAACGTGAGCCCATGCGCTACGTAGAGGTGAACGGAACTCGCGTGTCAGCCATCGGCGTGGGGACGTGGCAGTTCGGGTCGAAGGAGTGGGGCTACGGCGATGACTACGCCACGTCAACGGCCCATGCCATCGTCCAGCGGGCCCTCGACCTCGGCGTGAATCTCATCGACACGGCCGAGATCTACGGCTTGGGCGCCTCCGAACGGATCGTCGGGTCGGCTATTGCCGGGCGTCGGGACGAGGCGTTCGTGGCCACCAAGCTTTTCCCGGTGCTACCGATCGGTCCGGTGGCCGAGTGGCGGGCGGTCGAGTCCGCGGCCCGACTGGGCGTGCAACGTCTTGACCTCTACCAGGTGCACTGGCCCAATCCGTTCTTCAGCCGTCAACCCGTCATGGCCGCCCTGGCCCGCCTGCAGCAGGTCGGGCTGGTCGACCGGGTCGGGGTCAGCAATCACAGCCTCGTCCAGTGGGAGTTGGCCGAGCGCAAGCTGGGTGGTCCGGTGTGGTCGAACCAGGTCCAGTACAGCCTGGCGATGCGGAAGCCCGACCGTGAGCTGGTGCCCTGGGCCCAGGCCAATGATCGCGTGATCATCGCCTATAGCCCGCTCGCCCAGGGGCTTCTCGGCGGACGCTACGACGTGGACCATCCGCCGCCGCCGGGCGTCCGCTCGAACAACCCGTTGTTCTTGGCCGACAACCTCGAACGCGCGGGTGGGTTGCTGCGGGCGCTGCGGGAGATCTCCGCCGCCCACGGCGCCACGCCGGCCCAGGTCGCGCTGGCCTGGGTGATCCGACGGCCGAACGTGGTGGCTATTCCCGGCGCCAGTTCGGTGGCTCAGCTGGAGGCGAACGTGGCCGCGGCCGACCTGGAGCTCAGCGACGACGAGGATGCCCGCTTGAC
>Ga0209069_10001665_pt1 | contig 11383 bp, 9 predicted proteins | sample Str013_2_FD_187202 | JGI IMG/M metagenome (GOLD analysis project Ga0209069, IMG submission 187202) | Freshwater sediment microbial communities in response to fracking from Pennsylvania, USA - Straight Creek_MetaG_SC_2013 (SPAdes) (version 2) | ecosystem: Environmental > Aquatic > Freshwater >...
GTGGTTGAAGGCGCACGCCTGGAACGCGTGTAGGCGGGCAACCGTCTCGAGGGTTCGAATCCCTCTCTCTCCGCCAGATTCCCAATTTATCCTCAATTTCACCATTCGACTGCGCGCCGCGGCAGCTGGCTTGCGCGCGCGTCCGGAGGTTTCCTTGGGAATCAGCAATTTTCAATTAAATCAATAACTTGGTGCCAGATTGACCGGCGCCAGCCGCCCAACCTCACGACCGCCTTTGGCTGACCAGGTTCGCCAATTCAACCGCATTGCGCACGCCCATGCGGGCGAAAATTCTTGAGCGGTGGACTTCGACCGTGCGCATGGCGATGTTCAACTCGTCAGCGATCACCTTGTTGAGCTTGCCGGCAACCAGCAGGCCCATGATTTCGCATTCCCGCTCTGAAAGCATGGCCAGGCGCCGGTCGTAGTCATTGCGCCAGAGTTGAGTGTTGGCCGCCATCTCATCATCGGCGATGGCCGCTATGATCTTGTCGGCCAGGCTGTTGGTGTTGAACGGCTTTTCGACAAAGTCGCGCACGCCGCTCTTGATCGTTTCAACCGCCATCGCCACATCGCCGTGACCGGTCAGCACAATCACCGGCAGACGGCTGCTCAGGGCCGCAAGTTTGCCGGTGAGTTCAAGGCCGGACATGCCGCCCATCCGCACGTCGGTCAAAATGCAGCCGCGCAGCGTGAGGTCGAATTGCTCGAGGAACGCCTCGGCCGACTCGAACAGCGCCACGGCAACCCCCCTCGATCGCAGCAGAAATGCCATCGCCTCGCGCACCTCGCCATCATCATCAATGATGAAGGCGCGCGGGCCGTTTGCTGGTTTGGCCTGTGCCTTTGGCGTCATGACGCTGGCGCGGCCAGGGAGAATTTGAAAACGCTGCCGCCGCCCGCCCGCGGTGAACAGATCAACCGGCTGCGATGGGCTTCGAGAACCGAGCGGCATATTGTCAGCCCAAGTCCCATGCCGCCGGACTTGGTCGTGACGAAAGGCTGAAAAATGTCGCCAAGCATGGCGTCGGGAACGCCCGGTCCGCGGTCTGCAATTTGCACTTCGACAATGCCGGCGGCCGGCGTGACCGTTACATCTATGCTGCGCCGTTGGCTTGGCAGGTTGCGCATGGCCTCATCGGCGTTGCGCAGGAGATTGATCAACACCTGCTCAATCAGCACATCATCGCAGCGCTCGACATTGGCTTGCGGCGCCGCAGATATGGCGATGCGGGGCTTGGGCGGCCCCGGCTCGTTCTGGAAAATGCCAACGGTGCGGCGGGCGAGCCCGGCAATGTCGACGCATTCAAAGCGCGGCTCGCTGCGGCGCACGACATCCTGCACCCGGCGGATGATCTGGCCAGCGCGCTGCGCGGCGTCGCCGACCTTGCCCAAGGTCGCGGCGATCTCCTCATTGGCGATTGAGCCATCGGCAACGCGGTTCATCAGCCCTGCCTGGTAGCTTGAGATGGCTGCCAGCGGCTGATTGAGGTCATGGGCGAGGATCGAGGCCATTTCGCCAATGAGCACGAGGCGCGAGGTGGTCTCGATCTGGTCGGCTTGCCGGCGGGCCAGCTCTTCGGCCGCCTTGCGCTCGGTTATGTCGAGAAACGATCCCATCCAGCCGGTCTGCCTGCCGTCGGCCCCGATCAGCGGCGCCTCCTGCACCAAGGCCACCAGTGGCGTGCCGTCGCGCCGGCGAAAGCGCAGCTCGGCACCGTCGGCAGGCGGCGAGCCTGAGAGCACGCGATTGTGGAATGCGGCCGTCTTTTCCATCTCATCCGGCGCCCAATACGGCATTGGCGGATCGCGCCCGACCAACTCGTCGCCAGACCAGCCCACCATCTTGCAGAAGGATTGATTGACGTAAATGATGCGCCCCCTCAGATCACGCGCGCGCATTCCGACCGTCAGGCTGTCTTCCATGGCCTTGCGAAAGGCGTGCTCGGTTTGCAGCGCGGACTCGGCAAGGCGCCGCCTGCGCAAATGGCTCTCGCGCGCCAACAATCCGCCAACGGCCAGCACGCCGAGGATGGCAATGGCTCCAACCAGCCCGTCGCGGGTGAAATTGGTGGGCGCCTGCCCGGCGTAAAGCGTGAGGAAGAGCCCGGCAGGCTGGGTGCCGAAGGCAATGGTCTGGCCGGACGACTGGTTGCCCGCCATGGCCGCGGAACGGGCGGCCAGCAGGTGGCCCTCGTGATCGCGAATTTCCACGGCCCGCTTGCCCGCGATCCACCAGGGAATGTTCTCGTCAAGCATCTTGTCGAGCGAGAGGGTCGCAACCAGGCTTTGCGGGCCCGCTGCCGTGGCGCCGATTTCCGCGACGTGGGAAATCGCCGTGCCGCTGCCCCAGGCAAATGGCCGCGTCGCCACCGGGCCGCCCGTGCGGCGCGCGGTATCGAGCGCTTCGCGCAGGGCCAGCCTTTCATCGCTGGACGGTTCGCGGGCAATAAGCGGGCGTTGTTGCGCCTCGCTCGCCTTGATGGCGCCGCCTGCGTCTAGCCATTCCAGTGCGACGATGGCCGGATTGCTGGTGAGAAGCTGGTGGGCCGGGGCCTGGAATTTCCGCATATCCGGCTTGTCCTGGGAAAGATCGTCAGCAATGTGCTGGAGCGTCTCGTCATCGCTGGCGATCTGGAATTGCAACGCCTGCTCCACCCAGAGCGCATCGCGCACCAGATCAAGCCGGGCCTGTTCCTGTTCGTTCTTGTGGATGATCCAGAGCAGCGCGGCCAGCAGCGCAAACAGGAGGGTAATCGCCATGATGGGCATCAGATTGGCCGAGCCAAGCATTGCCAACCTGCCGCCAAGCCGCAAGTCTCCACGCGATGCTTCCAGACTCGTCATTGACCAGGGCGCTCCCGGCATGGTTAGGGCCTATGCTGACTACATGCGGTGATCCACAATAGCAGGCGCCATGATTTTGTACACACTGGCGCGATAACGGCCGCACGTCCCCTTGGGGATGAAGCGGCGCAAACCAGGTGAGGAAACCATGAAACGCATTATCGGCGCGGTGCTGGTGGCTGCTTCGTTCGTATTCGCTGGCAGTGGCCTTGCCCGCGCGGACGCGCCCATTGTGATCAAGTTCAGCCATGTGGTTGCCGACGGCACGCCCAAGGGGCGCGGCGCGCTCAAGTTCAAGGAACTGGTGGAAAAGGCGCTGCCGGGGCGGGTCACCGTCGAGGTCTATCCCAATTCCCAGCTTTACAAGGACAAGGAAGAGATCGAGGCGCTGCAATTGGGCGCGGTGCAGATGCTGGCGCCTTCGATGTCCAAGTTCGGCCCGCTCGGCGTGCGCGAATTCGAGGCCCTGGACCTGCCGTTCATTCTCAAGGACGACGCCGGCTTCAAGGCCGTCACAGAGGGCGAGGTCGGCAAGACGCTGTTCACCAAGCTCGAAGCCAAGGGGATCAAGGGCCTGGCCTATTGGGACAACGGCTTTGAGGATATGTTCGCCAACAAGCCGCTGTTGACGCCGGACGACTTCAAGGGCCTGAAGATGCGCATCCAGTCGTCCAAGGTGCTGGATGCGCAAATGCGCGCGCTTGGCGCCATTCCGCAAGTGATGGCCTTTGCGGAGGTTTACCAATCGCTGCAAACCGGGGTTGTCGATGGCACCGAAGGCACGCCGTCGAACTTCTACACGCAGAAATATGCCGACGTGCAGAAGTACCTGATGGTCTCGAACCACAACCATCTCTCCTATGCCGTCATCGTCAACAAGGCGTTCTGGGAAGGTCTGCCGGCTGATGTACGCGCCGCATTGGACAAGGCGATCGCTGAATCCACCAGCTACGTGAACGGCATCGCCAAATCGGAAAATGAGGCCGCGATGGAAAAGATCAGGGCCAACGGCAAGACCCAGATCATCGAACTGACACCCGGGCAGAAGGCGCAGTGGATCAAGGCGGTTGCGCCGGTCTACACCGACATGGCCGCGCGCGTCGGCCAGGACACGATTGACGCGGTCACCAAGGCGACCGGATTCGTGTTGCCGAAATAGCTCCGCTCCCTGAGCGCCGGACCGAGGGCGGTCTGGCGCGCCCCCGCGACAACGCAACCCTTTGTGCCCCGATGCTGCGCCGCCTCGACCAGCTTGAGGAATGGATCATTGCCAGCCTGATCGGCGCGGCGACCTTGCTCATCTTTGTGTCCGTTGTGCATCGCTATGCCACCGGCATCCCCGTGCTCTATCCCTACGCGCGCAAAATTGACGTCTCGTGGGCGCAGGAGCTGTGCATTTTCATGTTCGTCTGGATGGCGAAATTCGGGGCCGCCTATGGCGTGCGCACCGGCATCCATGTGGGCGTCGACGTGCTGGTCAATCGTTTGCGGCCGGATTTGCGCCGGCTGATGGTGCTGTTCTCACTGTTCTGCGGCGCGCTGTTCACCGGCGCCGTGGGCACGCTTGGCGCCAACCTGGTCGCCAAGATTTATTCCACAGGCCAGCTCTCGGCGGACATGGAGGTGCCGATGTGGATCGTCTATCTCGCCGTTCCACTCGGCTCCTACCTCATGTGCTTCCGCTTTCTGCAAGTCGGCTGGATTTTCTACCGGACCGGTGAAATCCCGCATCGCGACCACACCCATGTCGAGGGGGTTCCGCCCATCGCGGCTGCTCCGGAAGGCCCCACATGGACGCCCTGATCATTTTCTGCCTGCTGATCGCATTGTTCCTGACCGGAATGCCGATCTCGATCGCGCTTGGCCTGACAGTACTGACCTTCCTGTTCACGATGACGACGGTGCCTGTCGAAGCGGTGGCGCTAAAATTGTTCACCGGCATCGAGCGCTTCGAGATCATGGCCGTGCCGTTCTTCATCCTGGCCGGCAATTTCCTCACCCACGGCGGCGTCGCCAAGCGGATGATCAACTTCGCCGCCTCCATGATCGGCCACCTCTATGGCGGCATGGGGCTGGCCGCCGTGATGGCCTGCGCGCTGTTTGCGGCGATCTCGGGATCGTCCGTCGCCACCGTTGTCGCCATAGGCTCGATCATGTTGCCCGCGATGGTCGAGCAGGGCTACCCCAAGCGCTTTGGCGCTGGCGTCATCGCCACCTCTGGCGCGCTCGGCATCCTGTTTCCGCCGTCGATCAACCTGGTCATTTATGCTGTCGCCACCAGCGGCCTCAGCGCCACCGGGCCGGACGGCAAACTCGTCACTTCGGCCTCGATCGGCCAGCTGTTCATGGCCGGTGTGGTGCCCGGTTTGATCCTGGCAACCATGCTTGGCGCAACGACCTGGTATCGCGCCTATGCCAACAACTATCCGCGGATGCCACGCGCCAGTTGGACCGCGCGCCTAAAAGCGTTTCGCGACAGCTTTTGGGGCTTGTTCCTCATCGTCATCGTTATTGGCGGCATCTATTCCGGCGTTTTCACGCCAACCGAGGCGGCCGCCTGCGCCGCCGTCTACGCCTTCGTCATCGCCGTCTTTGTCTACCGGGATCTGCGCTTCAAAGACATCCCGCGCGTGTTGCTCGCCAGCGCCGCCATGAGCGCGATGATCCTCTATATCGTCACCAACGCCGTGCTGTTCTCGTTTCTGATGACCTCGGAGCAGATCCCCCAGGCCATGGCCAATTGGATGAGCACGCAAGGGCTGAGCTGGGTCGTGTTCCTGGCCCTGGTCAACCTCCTGCTGCTGGCGGCCGGCAATGTCATGGACCCGGCTGCCATTGTGCTGATCATCGCCCCGATCCTGTTTCCGGTCGCTGTGGCGCTCGGCATCAACCCTGTTCACTTCGGCATCCTCATGGCCGTCAACATGGAGATCGGCCTCTGCCATCCCCCGGTCGGGCTCAACCTCTATGTCACGGCCGGCATCACGAAAATGGGCATATCCGAGCTGACCGTGGCGGTGCTGCCGTGGCTGGCGACCATGCTCGTCTTTCTCGTCTTCATCACCTACACGCCCGCGATCACGCTTTGGCTGCCGCGCCTTGTGGGGCTTCAGCCATGACATTCCAGCCCGGCCGGTTGGCCGGAAACACTGGCGACCTCCAAGCCTGCGGAGGGACAAAGCAGGCAGATAAGGGAGAGACACAATGAAATCAGTCTGGCAAACCGCCGGCGCGCTTTCGGTCCTGGCGCTGGCCGCTTCGGCATCGGTGGCGATGGCCGAGGACGCCCCCAAATTCTATCAGCTGCAATCGGTGCTCAATCTCGGCGGCGGCGGCGGGTCGTGGGATCATATCGACTATGACCAGTCCCATCACCGGCTTTATCTCAGCCGCCGCGCCGATGGCCTGACGGTTGTCGATTCGGCAACCGGCAAGGTCGTGGGCCAGGTCGAGAACGCCAAGGGCTCGGGCTCGGTCGCGTTCAATTTGAAGGCGGATCGCGGCTATACGGCCAACACGGACGGTTCGACCTCGGTGTTCAAGCTGTCAGACCTCTCGCCGGTCGACCGCATCACCACGTTCGGCGACAATTTTGACGGCGTCATCTATGACGAGGGCACCAACATCCTGGCCTATCAGCAGGCCGACAACAAAAAGGAATTGCTGGTCGACGCCACCAGCATGAAGCTAGTCGGAACCATTGAGACCGACGGCGAGCAGCTCGAGCGGCCGGTGGCCGACGGCAAAGGGTTCATCTATGTACCGATGCGCGACACCAACGCGGTCTACAAGATTGACTTGAAAGCCAAGAAAATCGCGGCCCGCTGGGATGTGTCGTCCAAATGCCTGCAGCCGTCGGGCTCCGAATTCGACGTCGCCAACAACCGGCTTCTGGTGCCTTGCCGCGGCAAGATCGTCGCTCCGGTCCTGGCCGTGATCAACGCCGATACTGGCGCCATCACCACAACCAACGTCATCGGAACGGGCGCTGATGACATCATTCTCGATCCGGCCTCCAAGCAGCTGTTCGTGACTGCGGGCGTCGAGGGCAATCTCGAAGTCTTCAAGCAGGAGGGCCCCGACAAATACACGCTAACCGAAGCCATCTTCACGCGCCCCGGCGCGCGGGTCATGCGCCTCGACACCGAAACGCAGAAAATCTACTCGATGACGGCCGAGGGAATTTTCAACGCCGCCAAGAAGAACCTCGCGGCCATTTCACCGTTCTATGCCAACGGCTACGTCCCCGGTTCGTTCGTCATGCTCACCTATGGCCGCGGCCCCGCTGCCAAATAAATGCCCAGAACCGAACGCGGGTGGCGGATTTGCGCCGCCCGCGACCTTGACTTTCGCGGCAGGCCGGTTGCCGCTCTCCTATTCCCCCATCCCCACCATCCGCCGGACATCTTGCGGCGTCGCTCCATCGCGGCGCAGTTGCGCGAGGCTGGGGGCGCCGAGGCTCTTGGAGAGCTTGCGGCCTTGCGGGTCGCTCAGCAACTTATGGTGGTGATAGGCGGGTGACGGCAGGCCAAGCAGCGCTTGCAGCAGCCGGTGCAGGTCCGCCGCCGCCTCAAGGTCCGCGCCGCGCACCACATGCGTCACGCCTTGCAGCGCATCATCGGCGACGACGGACAGATGGTAGCTCGTGGGCGTCTCCTTGCGCACGATCACCGCATCGCCCCAGCGGGCCGGACCGGCCTTGTGTTGCGCAAGCTGCGACGGCGCAGCCGGATCAAAGCGGCTCCAGGCCAGCGGCCCACCCGCAGCCTCCAGCGCCCGCGCCATGTCGAGCCGCATCGCGAACGGCTCGCCCGCCTGCTTGCGGCGGCGCAACTCGGCGGGATCGGCTCCGCGCCAGAGGCCGGGATAAAGCGGCGCGCCGTCGGGATCGGTTTTGGGCGACGGCCCGGCGGCGGCCTCGATTTCGGTGCGGCTGGCAAAGCAGGGATAGAGCAGCCCCATCGCCTCCAGCTTCGCCGCCGCCGCCTGGTACTCCGCAAAGTGCTCCGACTGGCGGCGCACCGGCTCTTCCCAGGCAAGCCCGAGCCAGCGCAGATCCGCAAGGATCGCCTCGACAAAGCGGGGCTGGCTGCGGGCGAGGTCGATGTCCTCGATCCGCAGCAGGAAGCGGCCGCCGATTTGCCGCGCGAGATCGAAGTTGAGCAGCGCCGAATAGGCGTGCCCCAGATGCAGCAAGCCGTTGGGGCTGGGGGCGAAGCGCAGGACCGGGGCTGAGGCGGGCGGCGGCACCATCGTTATCCACAAGATTTCCACAGCCGTCCCTTGCCCAAACCATGGCGAATCAGGCGGCGTATCTGGCGATTACACCCTACCCAAACCGGAGGCCCGATCCATGGCCAATTTCCCCACCCACCTGGCGGTCGGCATCGTCAGCAGCGGCGCGCTGGCGACGCTCACGCTCGCCTCGGGCATGGTGGCGCCCGCCGACATCGTGACGCTGGCCTTTGCCGGCGCGGTCGGCGGCGTGCTGCCCGACATCGACCTCGGCAATTCGCGCCCCTCGCAGGCGCTGTTCACCGGCCTCGGCATCATGCTGGCCTTCGCCATGCTGTTCAATGTGGGGTTCAAATACTCCATCGCCGAGATGTTCCTGCTCTGGACGGCGACATTCCTGGCCGTGCGCTACATCGGCCACAACATCTTCCACCACCTCTCGCACCATCGCGGCATTTTCCACTCGCTGCTGGCGGGCCTGATGTTCGCGTGCCTGACGGCGATCTTCTATGTGCGTGGGCTCGGCCATGGGCCAGGGCTGGCGTGGCTGGCCGGATCGTTCGTGCTGATCGGCTTCATCACCCATCTGGTGCTCGATGAGATCTACAGCGTCGATGTCGCCAACGAGAAGATCAAGGCCTCGTTCGGCACGGCGCTGAAGGTGGCCGACTTCAGGCATCCGGGCGCATCGCTGGCGATGGCGGCCGCGCTAGGCGTCGCCTTCGTCTTTGCCCCGCCGATGCACGACTTCATCGCCGTGATCGGCACCAAGCCCCTGTGGGTCGCCTTCCAGGACAAGCTCGTCCCGCACGACCACAACTGGTTCGGAGTTACGGCTGACCTGCAAAACGCCGTGCTCGCCTGGCTGGGCAAGCGCTGATCGTCAGCCAACAGCCAGGCGCAGCTCGGCATCGCGCCTTGACTTGGCGGCCAGGCTCTCTGGCAGCGGGCGGCTGACGAAGGCGGGAACGTCGGGCTGGGCGACGGGCGCGCCGTAGAGATAGCCCTGCACCAGATCGCAGCGCATGGCGCGCAGAACGGCGGCCTGCGCCTCGGTCTCCACCCCCTCGGCGGTGACGCGCAAGTCGAGCGCGCGGCCCAGCGCCACGATGGTGCGGATGATGTCCGAAACGTTGTCGTTGGTGCCGATGGCCCTGACGAAGGACTGGTCGATCTTGATCTTGTCGAAGCGGAACTGCCAGAGATAGCTGAGGCTGGAATAGCCGGTGCCGAAATCATCGAGTACGATGGCGACGCCCAACTTCTTCAGCCCGTCGATGGTCTTGCGCGTGGTGTCGGTATCGGCCAGCAGCACGCCCTCGGTCACCTCGATCTCGAGCCGCTCGGGGTCGAGCCCGGACTTGGCCAGCGCCGCCGCCACCCGCTGCACCACGTCGCCGGCCCGGAACTCGTCGGGCGAGATGTTGACGGCCACCGTCAAGTCGCTAGGCCAGGTCGCCGCCTGCTCGCAGGCCGTCTCCAGCACATAGGCGCCGATCTTGGCGACCAGCCCAAGTTCCTCGGCCACCGGCACGAATTCGGCCGGCGAGATCATCGCGCCGTCCTCGCAGGGCAACCGCACCAGGGCCTCGAAGCCGGCCAAGAGGCCCGTGCCGAGGCTGAAGACGGGCTGGAAGTTGAGCCGGAAGCCGGCCGTCTCGCAGGCGAGGCGCACCTGCTCGGCAACGTGCCTGCGCCGCTGCTGAAGCTGGTCCATCGAGCCTTCAAAGAAGCGGAAGGTGCCGCGCCCCTCGGATTTGACCACATGCAGCGCCAGATCGGCGTTGCGGGCAATGACCTGGGCGTCCGCGCCATCGTCCGGGCCGATGGCGACGCCGATGCTGGGGCCGATGCGCAGCGTGTGATCGCCGAAGGTGAATGGCCGCGAGAACACGTTGAGCAGCCGTGTGGCAAGGCCGGCGGCGTCCTCGCGCGAGGCGATGCCCTCCTGCAACAGAATGAACTCATCGCCGCCGGCGCGGGCCACATGCTCGTTTGGTTTCAAGACCTGGCGCAGCCGCACCGCCACTTCCTTCAGCAGCAGATCGCCCGTCTCGTGGCCCAGCGCGTCGTTGACGTCCTTGAAGTGGTCCAGGTCCATGCACAGCACCGCGAGCTTTTTGGCCTCGGGCGAGGGCGCGCTCAGCACCTCTTCCAGCCGGGCGATCAGCGCGCCGCGATTGGCCAGCTCGGTCAAGGCGTCGTGCTTGGACAGGAACAAGAGCTGCCCCTCGGCCTTCTCCTTCTGGCGGGTGCGCAGCCAATAGCCGAAGCCGGGAATTCCGAAGGCGACGGCCAGCACCAGGCCGAACGAGATCGCCGCGCCGGTCAGGATGCCGACCAGGGCGTGATAGCTGGCCGACATGTCGATGTAGATATGCAACAGGCCAATGGCGGCCTTGCCGTCCATCACCGGCAGCAGCACGTCGGCGAGATAGGCCGGCTCATTGCCACCATCGCCATGCCTGGCCATCAGCTCCAACATGCCCTGCTTGGCATGTTGTATCGCCTGCTGGCGCTCCTCGTTGCTCTCGTCGGAATGCAGCAGCACGCTGTTGCGGGCCTGCGAGACGAACCGGGACTTGCCGTCCAGGTCGAGCACCTCGATCAGGAACACGCTGCCCGAGCCATGCGCCCGCTCGAACAGCGACACCGAGAGCTGCGAAGGCTTCTTGCCGGCCGCGATGGCGCGCAGGTCGGGCACATTGGTGGTCAGATAGTCGGCCCAGCCCTTGGCGGTGGTTTCGGCCTGCGAGCGCAGGATCTGCTGGGCCGCGCCGCTGACAATGCCGAGGCTGACGGCGATCAGCGCGCTCAGCAGCAGCGCCACCAGCACCGTCCTCAGACTGTCCGGCAGCTTTGGCAGCGTCCAGGAGGCCGGCGCGCCGCCCTCGGCCGTGTCCAGCTGGGATGGCGCGTCAGGCACCTTGATAGGCTGACCGGCCAGTAACGCAGCCGTTTTCACGTTGGACCCGCCCATGCCGGAATGACGCCCCACACCAGGGCGAACGCAATGCTCCGGACTTTAGCTGGGGATGTCTAACGCTGCGTTAAGCAGGACTGCGGGTTCCACCAGGCGCCGGTAGCCTGCTTGCGGTGGAAGCGGGCAGATCCAGTAACCATGCCCTGTGAAAGGCGCCACCGGAGGCGCCAATTCTCGCCACACGGCAACCATTTGAGGCCATATTTCCGCTGGAAACCGCGACTATCCCTCTGCTTGGCAAGCGTGATTCGTAGCGGCGGCGTCCGCCAGGATTTTGCGGTACTGGCTATCAGGGCTGTGCTCATGGGTATGCAATTC
>Ga0209069_10001666_pt1 | contig 11379 bp, 12 predicted proteins | sample Str013_2_FD_187202 | JGI IMG/M metagenome (GOLD analysis project Ga0209069, IMG submission 187202) | Freshwater sediment microbial communities in response to fracking from Pennsylvania, USA - Straight Creek_MetaG_SC_2013 (SPAdes) (version 2) | ecosystem: Environmental > Aquatic > Freshwater >...
AGTCGTCACCGAGTTCAAGCTTCATGTGCCAGGAAATTACACGATCGTCGATCATGCACTGGCCCGCGTGGAGCGAGGGCTTGCCGGTCTTTTGATCGTCGAGGGAGCACCAAATCCGTACATCTACAACGGCACTGTGATGCCCGGTATGGGGCACTGAAGGGCATCAGAGCCCTGGGAACTATTCGGAATCCTTCAGCCGCGCTTGGCAGCCGCGACGTATCCGGCGGTGACCTCGTCTTTGTGAGCTGCGAAGGCCGCCAGGACTTCGGCCTTCTCGGGCTTCGGGACCTTGAAGAAGTCCAGGGTCCGTCCGAGTTCGGCTGCGACCTCATCGAATTCCGCGGGGGAGATCCGGAGGTTTCGGTGGGCCTCCTCAAGGCCGAGCGGCGTCTTGCCAGGTTTGGTGGCCGTGAACTGGAAGGGTCCGCCCGAAACGTTGCAGACCCACAGCGTCCGCATGAACTTGAGGCCAGGCAGCCTTTCCAGGTTCTTGGTGTGCCATTCCCGCAGCTGCGGGTTCTCGGACTTCTGGCCGACGATGGGATTCTTGACGACGGCGTCGCTGAAGTGATCCACCACCGCTGCGATGGCGAATACGCCGCCCAACCGCTCGTACAAACTTTTCTCAGGCTTGGCTTGCTTGGCCTGCGCGTACGCCTTATCCGCCCCGGCCAATACGGCCACCGATGCCGCGGTCAGCGTTAGCCCCGCAGCCACGCTTCGTCTTGTGAAAGAAGTCGAAACAGATTTTGCCATGGTAGCCTCTCCTCGGACGAGGCGGCAGGCTAAGCCCGTTCAGAGCAGGCCAACTGTTCAAAATTGACCACCCTATTCAGCATTAATTTTTCAGTCCCCTGGATCCAAACGGCGGCATCGGGGTTAAAGCATCCCGCATCCGATAAAAATAATCGAAGAACGTGGCTTGTTCGATCCGGAGAAAGATCACCGGAAATGAGGCGGGATATTGCGATGTCCAGTCGGTTCGCCAACGGAGGCGGCCTTACATTGGCGCTCGAAGTTGTCCCATAAGCCAACCGTTGGTCTTGCGCGATTTCATCGGATCGCCTAGCTCGACTACCGTTTGCTGGACATCATCGCACTCAGGGCACGCGAATGTCCGGATGTCAAAGCCCGAGGGGCCCGGTGTGACGGGCCAGCGTGGTCGTTGTTCGGCACTTTGGACATGATGGACTGTGAAACGTGAGCATGATTGTCGCCCTGGATCAGGCGGGAGCGTTACAGAACTCTCGGTCACCGGTAGATGCCGTGAGCGATCAGTGATGGAGTTACCGTGGGACCTGCGCCATCCCGGCGCTGTTCAATTCTGCTCATTCTCGAAAAATTCATGAAATAGCCCACCGCTAAAATCAAACTCGGCCATTGGAGGTCGAAACAGGCCAGCAACCCCGCGTCCCGGACTGATCGCGCGAACCGAGAGAACTCACGCTCCGTACAATTGTCGGGTCACCTGAAGATGCCGCCAACCACGCCGCCAATCAGGCCACCCGGACCGCCGCCGCCGCCACTGCGGTGATGGCGAGCGCCACCTCCGCTGGGATGACGGGTCGGATCGCCGTCATCGGATTTGTCGCTGCTCGTGAATCTTGCCTGCGCCACCGAGACGAACTCGGTCTGTAGTGCCTGATGCTGCAGCGTGTTGAGGAAACCCGACCTGGGATAGCCCCGCGCCCCCTGCCAGCGCGTGATGACGGCGCGGGTCTGCTCGTCGAACCTGCCGTTGACCTTGGTGTCAAAGCCGAGACCGGTCAGCCGGCGCTGCACGTCGCGCCGCTTTCGCTTGTCGAGGCCGATCTGATCCTCGGTTTCCTGAGTTGCTTCGTCGGCAAAGATCGACGGATCGACGGATGCCGACAGATCGCGGGTAGCCGTGCTCGGACCGGCCTTGCCGGCATCGGCACTGACGAATATTGCCAGGACCGACAATGCGAGGATCAAGACACGCATAGCCTATATCTCCCCTTGATCTGAAAGCTTCTCGATGATTTCGCTTTGAAGACCGATGTCGGTTCAAATACACGGCCGCGAACCAGAACTTCCGGCGGCATCTAAATCAAAGGTCAACTCAGGTTCGTCATTGGCAACTGTTATCGGGATCGCTTGTTCCACAGCGCACGCCGGTTGTTACACCGCATTGCACTGAGAGTGCCTTACAGGAGAAACACAGCCCAGGCCGCAGGTTGGGCGAGGCTTACAGGTTCGTTGGGAACAATAGCCTGAAGGCGCCGTTGAATACTTCGGCGCGGCGAATACCCGCCGGCCTCAGCGGAGAATTCCGATGGAATTGATCCTGATTATTGTTGTCGTGGTGCTGTTGTTCGGTGGTGGCGGATATTGGGGTCGGCGGCGCGGCCACTGGTGAAAATCACGATGATCGACTTTCCGAACCATAGTCGCTCCTACGACGTCTCCCGGCACGCCGTGCGGTTCTGGGGATATGACAGCGCGATCGAAGCATCGTTCTTCATCGACGAAGATGCGCTGGCACGAATCCAGCCGGGGGTTCGGCCCGATGAATCAGGTTTCCTGAGTGCCTTCGACGCCAACCGGGATAAGATATGCGCCGCGGCCGCCAGTGTTTACGTCCGCGGGAGCCAGGGCTCTTACGATCTGGGCGCGTCCAACTTTTGATGCGGTCGGCCTCAATCCGCCGGGCAGAGACCTTCATCAATCGCGACCGCGTGCAATTTGCCGGCGTCGGTGACGCCGTCGGCGGCGGTCGCAAGGATGCGCGACGCCACGCTGACGTGGCGGGCTTGCCCGACGCGTTGTCGATATAGGCCGAAGCCCTCTCCAGCACGGACTTCATCATCGAGACCAATTCCGGCTTGAAGTCGATTGGCAAAATCTTGTCATGCGCACTCCCGTTGCACGCTCATTGGGCCAGTCGATGGTGATTTTCTGTTAGCGATCACGGATAACTCGTTGCTACCGAATTTGTTCGATGCGCTCTGAAGGACCTTGCTGGCTTACAACCGCGAGCTCACCGCTTTCTCGACCGGAGAGCGTCCACACAGACTCTAACTCCAAGCATCCGCCAAGCAGTCAGCAGATTTATTCACCCGTTAGCGCGCCCCCAAACCATCATCGGCGGCGGGCGACGGCAATTCCCAGCAGGAACGCAACTAACAGCGAACCAAGAGGCGCTTCACGCGCAATGGCACTCAAGATGCTCAACGGCGTCCCAGGCTTTCGACCCGCTTCTATCGCGCCGCTAACTCGATGGACTGCCCCTGCCATTCCAAGAGGTGCTGGGAAAGCGTATGGTGCTCCGATTATCCGCTGAACCTGGGAGGCAATCATGCTGTTCAGGACGACCGGACTACTGTTGCTCGGCGCGATGGCGCTTCCCGCCTCCGGGACCGCACAAACTACTGCCGCCCCACCGGCAATTACACGAACGGTGGTCGCCGCAACCAAACTGCCGACCGTCACGGACGCGCCGCTCCATTTCAAAGCGGTGAGCGGCACCCTTCAGCCGGGCCAGAAGAGCGGCCTCTCGGCGGCCAGCGGCATCCTCTACCAGATGTCAGGATCGACCGAGGTCGCGCTCGATGGCGAGGCCAAAATGCTCAACGCCGGAGAGGGGCTGTTCATCGCCGGCGAAAAGACCGCGGCGCTAATGGCGGGCAGCGGAGGACCATCGACTTTCCTCCACTTCTTCCTTGCTCCCGCTGTGGACCGTGGTCGGCCTGGCGAGACGGCCGCTGCCGTCGTGAGAGAATTATATCGCACAGCGAATCCGATCCCCGACCTGAAGCCAGGCGCTTATGATCTCAATCTCACGCGAGTCACATTTCCGGCGGGGATGCCCTCCAACCCGCCACACCATCGGTCAGGCGCGGCTCTATACTTTATCATCTCCGGCACCGGGGCCAACACGGTCGACGGCAAGACAGAAGCAAGGGGACCGGGTTCCCTGATCTATGAACCGTACGACCTCGTGCACCAATGGGGAAACCCAGGCAACGAGCCGTTGATATTCTTGGCTTTCAACATCAATCCGGAAGGTGCGGCAGCCGTACTTCCGGGCGCGCCTGCAAAATAATCAATAGCTAACGGCGGGTGGCCCACAGCATCCGGAGGACCGCTCGATTCCACAAATTGGGGAAGCGCCCGACTTTATTCAGGAAGTTGCTGAGCTTGCCGAAAGAGAAAGCCATCGCCCTGACATCAGCTTCGGCTCAGGTCATGCGATTGTCTCCCTGAACACCGAGAAGGTCAAAGCTTGTGAAAGACTTCATCATGGCGAGTGGTTGCTCGATCGCCCGTACAGATCCCTCGACTTCAAGCAGTGAGAAGCTACAACATAAATCGGCGAATTTGAACCATGGTGGTAACGAACGGTCGCACCGTCACCGTGTTCGGCGGAACCGGCTTTCTAGGCCGCCGCATCGTTCGGCATCTGCGCTCTCAAGGATTTTCCGTCTGGATCGCGTCAAGGCGTCCGGATCGGGGGCACAGACTGTTTGGTCCCGATGATCCGCAACTTCAATCCGTAGGGGCCAACATTCACGACGAGCGGTCAGTCGCGGATGCGCTTGCCGGCGCCTACGGAGTTGTAAATGCGGTTAGCCTTTACGTCGAGCACGGACAGGAGACTTTTCATTCCGTTCACGTCGAGTCTGGCCAACGGGTAGCGGCTCAAGCACACCGTGCCGGAGTCGATCGGCTCATTCACATTTCAGGAATCGGCGCCGACGCCACCTCACAATCACGGTATATCCGAAAGCGCGGCGAAGACGAACTGGCGGTCCGGACCGCGTTCGTCGAGGCACTTATCGTCCGCCCGGCGGTGATGTTCGGATCGGACGACGCGTTTCTCACTACCATCCTCAAGCTCCTCCACCAGCTTCCCGTCTATCCGATGTTCGGCCGCGGCGTGACAAGATTGCAGCCGGCCTATGTGGAGGATGTTGCGGAGGCGATTGGCCGGACCATGCAGCGAGCGGAAACGCCTTCAGCGATCTTCGAGTTCGGCGGCCCTCGCGTCTACTCTTATGAGGAGTTTCTTAGAGCCGTGGCGCACCAAGCTGGACTTGCGCCCCGACTGATTCCAATCCCGCTTGCCGTTTGGCATGCACTCGCATGGGCCTCCGAAATGCTCCCGAGTCCGCTCCTCACGCGCAATCAAGTGGAGCTCATGCAAATCGACACCGTGTCATCGCCGGAGATGCCTGGATTTGTTGAACTTGGGATTTCGCCGCACTCGGTCGAGGCAATACTTCAGAAGATGCTGTCGAATTGCGGATGAAGGAGGTTCCTCGATTAATCCGCTTCGACGGATGAAATCCCAGTTGGTCTATCTCGACCAGCGCCCGGCTTTTTGGCGGCCCTGGAGCCTAGGCAGGTGAACCAGAAGGCGCGTGAATTAACTCGCATTTGAGATCCTTGCGGCGCATACTTGCACTATCACCGCCCCGCCTCCCAGGCATTACCGGTGACAGAGAGTGTTGCGCTCCCGCCTGTTCGAGGGGAAGCGTCATATGCCCCAATCTCAACGCTCGTCGTCCGCCATTCCGCCGGTAGCATTTGGGCGCCCCGCCTGTCCGAAGTGCAAGGCCGAGATGATGCTCACCAGCATCGAGCCAGCACGCCCAGGCGTCGATTTGCATACGTTTGAATGTGCTGTCTGCCATCACGAACTTACGGCCCTCGCCGCGTATGAAGATCCTATGAAGTCCAAGGCCCTTGGACGCTGGCTTCAAGGCGATTTGCACTGGCGGACGTAAGGCCGCTTTCAGTGAAGCGGTTTATTTGTCTCGGTTGGACAGGCAATAAATCGAAATCGGGGAACCCAAGCCGAGTTCCAATTCTCGATTGTTTCGCCACAGACAGCGCATTCAAAGCTGCTGATCTCACGGTGCTCCACGACATGCTCGCTGCGATCATAAACCGCGCCGCATTTACCCGTTCGATGCACACTAATCATTGTCAGAATATGCGCTCGAATCGGGCTGAGTTCTAGGCAGTTTTCGATAGCCTTCGACTCGACGCGAAAGGATCCGCATTGGGGCAAGCGAAAGCTGAAGCGCGACGAATAACTGATCAACCCAGCCGTAAGTTTCCGGCCGATTCCTTGCCGCGATCGGCGACAATCTCGTAACTCACCTTGGCGCCCTCAGCGAGCGAACTGAAACCGGCTTTCTCAACCGCGGAGATATGGACGAACACGTCCTTGCCGCCGCCATCCGGTTGTATAAATCCAAAGCCCTTGGTTGCGTTAAACCACTTCACAGTACCTGTCGCCACGGTCGTCGTCTCTCAAACATTTGTGGACTTCTATCCCATGGCAATTGATGATCGAAAGCAAGAAAAACCCGCGGGCGTGAACTGGCGGGGCTTGGGGGAGGACTGGCGTGGGATCGCGTTATTGGATTGCCGTCTTGATCGGCTCAACGATCGGCGGCGTCGTTCCCGCGCTGTGGGGCGGCGAGCTGCTGTCCTACGCTGGAGTCCTGTTCAGCGGCGTCGGAGGCGCGGTCGGATTATGGATTGCCGACAGAATGAGGTAGTCAACCCCACCGCAAAGGTGGGATCAAGGCTCGCCGGCGTGAACCGGCCCTGTAGATGATCCCAAAGGTGGGTGGGGACTGCCGATCTTTTCCGCAAAAGACCAAACCGAGGTTGAGCGTCTGACAGCCGCCGACCCGATAATTCTGGATGATGTCGGTGCTAGGTATGAAATTCTTCCGATGAAACAACTTTGGATGAAGGGAGCGAACTGATCGTGGCGGCGGAAATGGGGTTGATCAGTCTCCCCGAAGGGACATATTCGTAGGATGCTACCGGAGTACGATCCTTTTGACTTAAAGATTTCCGTCAGTCCTCATGGCGGCATTGACGAATGGCAATGGACTTTATCAATTGGGGATAACGCACCCATTGAGAGCGGTGTGGTGAAAGGGTCGCGCATGGATGGAATCAGAGCGGCCCGTGAGGAGCGAATGAGACTGATCGTCAGGGCAGTGGAAGCCACCCGATGACCCACCACCCCAAAACGCGGCACTGGGCAGCGTATTGATCTAGATTAAGCCGAACGGTTAATCTAGGTCAGCACGGCTCACTTGATTTTTTTCCAGCCTCGCTCATTTCTAAGTTGGGTTTGATCGATAAGGTTCTCGCACCGGCTAGCACCAATAAGAGACCAGTCCCATAGTGGCACTGTCCATACGGCTAGAGCAAAGTCGAGCGCATCAACCCCAACGGACATGCATGTCAACGAAAGGACCGTCGGTCGATTTGGCGGTCTTTTTGTTTGGGCTCCAACCGGCGGCTGGCGCTATCATGAGTGAAGAAAGAGTTCGTCAATGTCCTGGAAGCGTCCCCATCGACTGACATCATAGACCAGGATGTGATCGAAATCCGCATGACCCGAGCAAACATCGTCGATAAGCTGGGTGAGGCCTGCCCTCCCCTTGATCCTGAGACCGCTGCGCCCTTCGTCCACGTAGGTCCGAACGATCGTGAGGTTCTTTTGTTGCGCGAACGCCGCAATGGCGGCGGCCTGGTTCTTTATCGAATATCGCTGATAGTCGGTCGACATCGGAACATACTGCGCGGCTCGAAGTGCTTTGCTGCGCTTCGCTAAACTCGTACCTTTGCGTACAACCAGCGAGTTGGTCATCAGCCCGACGTCCAGATTGGGGCTGGATTGTTCTAGCAAAGTCCCGGAGCCGCAACAACGGCTCACTTTGGCCTTGAAGTAACTTCTTCAAGCTTGTTGTTGCGTCTAACGATCCCGATCTGGATTGGTCTTTTGTACCCGAGAATGTCGCCTTCCATGGTCCATCGGCCGTAGCAACCGTGCGGTCCGTGCCACCCCTTGTCGAGCAGCATCGATAGGCGCTTGCCGTACGACTTCATCACGCGCTTGTAGCCTTCCCAGAGAAACGAATATAGATTCCGCTCCTGCTTAGTTTCCTCGATTGTCAATGCACAGGGATACCGAAACCAAGACTCCAATCCGGACTCGAAGGCTTCCAGCACCTCGAGATACTGCCGTCTGTACGGCACGAGATTGGCGTTCTTCTGCAGCTGGGTCAGGCTATGTGTCTTGAGGTTCTTTGCAAGCCTCCCGTTCGAGATCCACGTCGGATTTTCGTACACAAGAAACGCTTTCAGTGCGTTCTCGAGGGCAAACCCGCCCAACATGAAGACCGACTTATCGATGAGCACCTTCTGTTCAAGGATCACACCCTGCGGATGCTCCGCTGCTTGCAACCAAGAGCGAGGGTTGGCGTAGTCTTCAACGAACCGCCGGCTGTCACCGATCGACGCTTTCATTTGTCTTCACTCCTTCATTCTGCTTTCACCGATACCTGAGGTACGTTGAAGATGATCTGGCCGCGCTCGGCCACACGGCGCTCACAATGGTTTTCGTAATTGGCACTCGTGTGTTCCTGCCGCTCGAGGCTCGCGGCATGACCCAATATGCCTTTTTGCGATTGGAGAGCGACCACACCAGCTTAATCTGTCCAAAAAAGGCGCCTGCGTCCCGAACGCAGTGAACATCTTCTAAGTTGTTGATTTTTCTTGCCGTGGCAGGCGTTTCCGCCACGTTTTGTTCACGGTCGTTTCACCCAATTCGTTGCGATTTCGTTGCGGCGTTCTCAGGCAGAACAGCGCTCGCTGCGGCCATGGTTTGTCTCAGAAGCACGCGTGTTTGAACGCGCGGTATGCTTGCTGGGCTCAGATTAGCCGCTGCATATCCGGTGACCGGTGACAGTCACAGGTCCTTTTCGGCGAGCTCGCGAAATTCGTCAGGAACGGAACGAGAGATGCCCAGCGCTACCGAGCCATAGCCAATAGCGTCCCATCCGAAGCGATCGCGGATCGTATCGACGGCACGGTCCGCCGCCCAACGGGACATGCCAATCTTGCTGCCGGGGCGGCGGGGTTCATCTTGAAGTCCGAGCGGGAGTTCCAACTCGAGATCCCGGTGCTCCTCAAGATGCGACACGGAGATCGCCAGGAGCGAGATAGTCTTCTCATCAGGGTGTTCTGCGAGGACGGCGCGCACTAGCTCCTCGGCAAGCTCCGCGAGGATCACGGTCGCCGAGATTGGTGCGTCGAGCGTTACCGAGCGAGTAACTGAGTTTAGATTGGCGAAGCGAACGCGGACCGTCACGGTGCGGCCAAGCCTGGACTTGGCACGGAGCCGGGTGCCGATTCGGTCTGCAAGGTGAAACAGGGTGGGCCGAAAAACTTGCTCTTCGGCTGGCTTCCTGCCAATCGCCGACGAGACAGCGCGACCGGACAGGCCTAAGTTATTGTCCATTCTTCGGCGCTGGCGCCGGCTAAGGCACGGACCCGCGCTTCGTCGGCGGCGAGTTCGCGGGCCGGCCCTGAATAGACGACGATGCCATCATCAAGCACATAGGCATTGTCGGCGATTTCTAGACTCATCCGTGCATTCTGTTCGACCAGCAGTACGGAAATACCCTCGGCCTTCATCTGCTGAACGATGCGGAATACCTCGCGCACGATCAGCGGCGCCAGCCCTTGCGAAGGCTCATCGAGAATGAGAAGCCTCGGATTGAGCAGCAGCGCCCTGCCGATCGACAGCATCTCCTGTTCTCCGCCGGAAAGCTGACGGCCGCGATTAAGCTTGCGCTCCCCAAGGCGCGGGAACAGGGCGTAGATCCGCTCGACCGTCCACGGGCCCCCGCGCTCCAGCGGAACCTTGAGATTTTCCTCGACGCTGAGGTTGGCGAAGATACGCCGGCCTTCCGGTACGTAGCCGACCCCGCCGGCGGCGATGCGGAAGGTCGGCCATTGCGTGGTATCCTTTCCGAAGATAGTGATCTTGCCTTCGCGCGCCGGGGTTAGGCCCATCAGGCTGCGCAGTGTCGTGGTTTTGCCCGCACCATTACGTCCGAGCAGAGCCGTGATCTTGCCTTCGGCAACCTCAAGGCCGACGCCTTGCAGGATGTGGCTCTTGCCGTAGTAGGTGTGCAGGCCTTCGGCGATCAATGCTGCAGTCATGCGGCATTACCTAGATAAGCGGCCTGAACGGTCTCGTTGGCGGCGATTTCCTGTGGCGTGCCTTGCGCCAGCATCTTGCCCTGGTCGAGCACACAGATGCGGTCGGCCAGATGGAACACCACGCGCATGTCGTGTTCAATCAGCACGATGGTGTAGTTGCTGTCGCGGTGCAGCCGGCGAATCAACTGGGTGATCTGGTAGGTCTCCTGGTCTCCCATCCCAGCGGTCGGCTCGTCGAGCAGCAGGAGATGCGGCTTCAAGGCCAGCGCCATGGCGATCTCGGCGGCGCGCTGATCACCGTGCGCGAGCTCGCCAACCAACCGATCCGTCTTGGTTTCGAGCGATACCAATTTCAGCGTCTCCTCGACGCGCGCATGAATTTGGGCGGCTTCCGCGCGGTTGATCCAAGGCCTTAGACGATATCCACCGGCCACTTCGGCGGCGATGCGGACGTTTTCGAACACGGTGAGTTCCGGAAAAATTTCGGTGATTTGGAAGGTTCGGGCCATACCGAGCGTGACGCGCTCATGCGTCGAGAGCTTTGTGATATCGCGGCCGTCAAAGGCGATCGCGCCTGCAGTTGGCGGAAAAAAGCCGCTGATCAGGTTGAAGAAGGTAGTCTTGCCGGCTCCGTTCGGCCCGATGATCGCGCATAATTCGCCCTTCGCCACGCTCAGCGAGACGTCGCGTACCGCAACGAGATTCCCGAATCTCTTGGTGACTTTGCTGATTTCTAGAACGTTCATGCCTTGCTCCTTTGAATGAAGCCAAGCAATCCGCGCGGGAAAAACAGGACAACCATGACAAACAGCAGGCCGACGAACGACATCCAGTTGACGGTGACGCTCGACAGATAGTCCTGCAGCACCACGAACACGGCTGCACCTAGCAGCGGGCCCCAGAAGCTTCGCATGCCGCCCATGACGGCCATCATGACGAAATCGCCGGACTGGCTGTAATGCAGGCCCTTCGGATCAGCGAAGTTGTTGACGAGTGCATAGAGTGCACCGGAAAATCCCATGAAGAAGCAGGACAAGGTGAACGCGATCCAGATGTGACGCTCGATCGGAATGCCGAGAAAGCGAGAGCGGCGCTCGTTTTCGCGGATCGCGATCATGGTGCGGCCGAACGGCGAGCGCAAGATGAAGCCCATGACGGCGACGACCAGCGCAAAACAGAACAAGACAAAGAAATAGAAGTTGTTGGCGTTAGAGAGAATGTCAAGCTTGTAGACGCCGAAGTCGATCGGCTGGCGCGAGAAGCCGCGCAGTCCGTCATCACCGCCGGTCAGTGAGCTCCACTGGAAGGCTATGTAATAAAACACCTGACCGAATGCTATCGTCACCATGGCGAAATAGACGCCGCGGCGTC
>Ga0209069_10001668_pt1 | contig 11375 bp, 7 predicted proteins | sample Str013_2_FD_187202 | JGI IMG/M metagenome (GOLD analysis project Ga0209069, IMG submission 187202) | Freshwater sediment microbial communities in response to fracking from Pennsylvania, USA - Straight Creek_MetaG_SC_2013 (SPAdes) (version 2) | ecosystem: Environmental > Aquatic > Freshwater >...
CCCTGGTTGGTCCTTCGCAGAAATGCATCTGCTTCATAATTTAAGCGTACCCCCCGGCGGATAAGCCTGGAAGCAGCTATTGGGGGATATCAAACTTGCTCAATACTTGCTGGGTCTTGGAAGAATTTGGCGCGGGTAGCGCAAGCTATTTACGTTTGCACTACCCGGTAACTAATAGAATTATGAATATTAATTTTGTTGTATCTTATCCGGTGCAAACCAGGCTTCAATAGATGTCCTTACTACCCTGCTGATAACTATTTTGATGGCCATTTGCCGGGATGTTAAACCCTCTATTTTGGGTTGTTCAAAAACACAATAATTCTGTATGACTGCACAGCGTATAAAAACCTGTTTAATCTTTATTGCGCTGTGTTATTGCTATGCGATAACCAACTCACAAAACAGGAGACAATATTTTACAGGTGATAATACCAGTGAATCGGAATTTAATAAGATTGCCAAATCGGCTAAGCGTGCTTCCAGGGACCTGGATAACCTTCCGGACGCTGTTTCGCTTAAAATCTACACTCCCGAACCGCAGGACCAGGGCAGGCATGGTACCTGTGTAGCCTGGAGTACTTCTTATGCAGCCCGTACCATTAGCTATTGTATTCAGCACCAGATTAAGGATCCCATCCAAATAAAATCAGTGACATTTTCCCCAGCCTACCTGTATTATTACATCAAACCAGCTGGTGATGACAGTTGCGCTGCCGGCTCCAGGATAGAGCCCGCCCTGAAAGTTTTATCAGACAAGGGTGATGCGCTGCTTTCTGACAATATTCCTGATTGTGTTGGAAACATGGATAATGCTATCAGCAATAAAGCAAAGGATTATACCATCAAGGCCTATACTTCCCTGTCGAATGCATTTGGCAGAATTGATAAGAACGATCTGATTTCCATCAGAAAAAGCATTTCGGAAAATAAGCCGGTAATATTCAGTCTTAAATGCCTGAGCAGTCTTTTCAATGTAGGAAAGGATGGGGTATGGAACCCATCGCCTAATGATACCATCGTGGGAAACCATGCTGTATGTATTGTTGGGTATGACAAAAAGAGACTAAATGGATCATTTGAAGTAATGAACAGCTGGGGCAAGGATTGGGGAAATAGTGGTTTCTTCTGGCTTACCGATGACCAGATGAAACAATACGGCAGTTATGCACTGGAATTAATGGACAAGGAATCTTATGATCCAAAAATAACCAGGAGCCTCGGCGATCCTCAAATAAAGGGAAGCCTTGACTTTGTTCTGGCAGATGAGTTTGGAAATGACCTGTCTGCGATGCCGGTTCAACGGGCAGCCCTATCTTCTAACAGTAATATAAAATTTTCAAATTACAGTCTTACAAAGGCTTATTCTGATCAAACAATGTTTAAAATAAAATTCACCACCAATGCCCCAGCGTTTGTGTATATTTTTTCGGTTGACGACAATAACCAGGTTTCCACCATGTTTCCCTATGCCGACAATATCAGTCCGGCGGTTAATTCCACCAATGCAACCATTTATCTGCCTTCCGAAACAAAACATTATACGCTGAATGCTGATGCACGAAAAGAGAAGATTTGTGTACTCTATTCGAAATCTCCGATTGATTTCAATGAATTGAAAGCAGTCATTGGCAAAACAACAGCTGGTTTGGCTTCACCCATTTTATCTTTATATGGGCAAAGAATAATTCCATTGGACAGGATAAATTATAAAGACGATTCCATCGGCTTTGGTTCCAAAGCTGGTGAAAACGAAATTATTTGCTTTTTTATAGACTTAAATCATCAATAAAACTGAAATTTGTTTTATGAAAATCAGGTTAAAGCTTATTAGTACTTCATTTTATTGCGTATTGTTCTTGTTTGGTTTTATTGCAGCCAATGCACAAACAGCTACAGATTATTACAACAAAGGGCTCGACTTATTTAGAAAAAAACAATACAATGATGCCATAGACAATTACAACCGGGCCATTAAGCTTGATCCTAATAATGCTTACTATCTTTACTCACGTGGTTATGCCTACTATATGCTGACCCAGTTTGAACTGGCGGCTGGAGATTATACCAATGCAATAGGACTAAAACCAAATGAGCCGGCCAATTACACAGGAAGGGGTAATTGTTATTTTTCAACAAAACAATATGACCTGGCCCTGCAGGATTATTTCAAAGCCGTTAGCCTTGATCCCAATAATGCCATGAATTATTACAACCGGGCCATGGTCTATGGGGTAAAGAATAAGTATGATGATGCCATAAAGGATTATAGCCAGACTATCAGCATAAATCCAAATTATACATATGCCTACCAGGGCAGGGGAAATAGTTATTTCAGCAAAAAAATGTACGACCTGGCGCAGCGTGATTACAATAAAGCAATAACCCTGGAGCCAAACAGTGCCATCAATTATTACAATATGGGGAACCTGCTCAATGCAATTAAGCAATACGATCAGGCCATAGATTCCTATACCAAATCCATAAGCCTAAACCCAAGCTACGCCATGGCCTATTCGGCCAGGGGAGTAGTACAAAATAACAGAAAAGCCTATACCCTGGCCATCGATGACTTATCAAAAAGTATTGCTATTGACGGCAATTCACAGTTTGCTTATAACAGTCGTGGTTTTGCCTATCTCTTTACCGGCAACTATCAAAACTCCATAACAGATTTTCAGAAAGCAATGGCATTGGACCAATACAGGGAGCATCCCAATGTAGTCATCAACATCATAGAGCCATTGGCCCACCTGCATAATTTCACCGATGCAGCTTACTATTACAATATGTACCGCGAAAGTAATACCAATGCCTTTATCGATAACCCATCCTGGGCATTTTTTAAGAAATACATGGAGGCCATTTCGCAAAACCTTACGAAGAATGATTATTCCACTGCGTTGAAAAATTTAAATGATGCTGAAAAATTATACAGTACAAAAAGCAAGGAAGATGGTGAAGATGATTTTCAGCGAAGGGGTTATTCATCTATACTTGCATTGAAAGGATTTGTACTGGAACAGCTTAATAACATTGAAGGTGCGAGGCAGGCATATGAGCAGGCATTGCTCATCAATCCAAATCAGCCCGACGTTACTATTGCTGTACAAAACCTATCTAAAAAAGCAGATGCGTTAATACAAACAGATAAAACAGACCCTGTAATTAATATCCTCGAGCCTTCAACAAATAACAGATCAATTTCTGTGGAAGATGATAAAGTGGCTGGCACTACACAACATATACGCGGAAGGGCGATCGATCCCAGCGGTATCAGGAGCGTTAAACTGAACAATAAGCCATTGCACATTGAAGAGAATGGTTATTTCGATACGGTGGTGACAGTTGTTCCGGGCAGAAACAGTTTCGTTATTGTTGCTGCCGATAACAATGCCAACACGACATCAACGAATGTGGATATAATGGCTGGAAAGGCCGCCACTGCAAATCCCGATAAACCTGTAGCACAAACTGCCGCAACGCTTAATTATAACCCGTCGTATTATGGAATTCTTATAGCTGAACAAAATTACAAGGACGCCAATATAAATGAATTGACGGGGCCGGTGAGCGACATGAATAAAGTGTACCGCGTACTGACAGCCAAATATAATTTTTCACCGGAGAATATGGACACCCTGGTAAATGCCACACGCGCCAATATTCTTGAAACCATCATCAAGAAAGCCAATGCGATGGGTGAAAACGACAACCTGTTTATCTTTTATGCAGGCCATGGAGAAATGATCACCAATCCCGATAAATCGGAAGAGGGATTCCTTGTACCACAGGATGCAAGTGTTGGAATGGTAAGTTCCTATATAAGCAGTGAGGATTTATTAAGAACAATAAAATATTCGAATGCCAAACATATTTTGTTTGTAGTGGATGCCTGCTTTTCCGGCACGCTGTTTCGTGACCTTCCGAAAGATGCACCTGCGGATGTTACCGAAACCTATAACGACAAGAGCCGGAAATACCTGTCCAGTGGCAATCGCAAACCCGTGCCCGATCAAAGTGCTTTTATTGAAGACTTTGTATCGGCCCTCCAGGAAAATCGTACTCCCTATATTACTGCAGAGCAATTGATTGATGTATTCAAAAGTGATTACAGGAAAACAGGTTTGCAATTACAGTACAACCCAATCAAAAATACCGACGACCAGGGTGGGCAATTTGTATTTAAGAAAAAATGATTTATTTAATTAAAGGTGTACCCACCAGGTTATATTTTAGTCTTTTGGGATCAGCATACATGGTCGGTGTCTGATCCTTGTGAAAAGTATCCATATCTTCTTTTATTTTCTGGAATAATATGTCTACTGCCGTATTACCAGGATATTTTGCCATTACCCGCATTATAGATGCTGTAAACATTCCATGTACTATTTTATTCTCGTCCCGGAATTCAAGACCAGGTTGCCTGTCGGTAGTTGCTGCCATAAAAAGGAACCTTGAATTTTTTCGATCTGCCGGGCGGGGTATGGTATCTTTTTCGGATATAGAAATGGCCTGCATAGCAGTGGCATGCCGGAACGCCACATTGTTATCGCCTGGAGACAGTTTCTTTGATAGCTCGGCGCCATCAAATTCATTTAACGCCTTTTGAAGTGCAAGATTTATATGACATTTCCCGACCCCGTCCTGGTCTACCGGGAAGCATCCCTTACTGGTGTTCTTCTCTTTATCTTTGCAATCAGGCACTCCATCTCCATCGGTATCAGTATTATCTTTTAATTCACCGTTATCATTTATTGCGCAACCAGGAGGCTTTGTGATACCCGCAATACTATCGATAAACTGGTTGGTATCGTCAACATTTTCTGTAAGCCTTCCCATTAATTCATTAAAATCAATGGCCTTCCCTTTTTCTAAATTAGCGTTGGCATCATTGCCAGCCCTTGCAAGGTTACCGCTATAACAGCAATCAAAAATAGTAGTGAGGATTACCTTTTTATCAACAAACTTATTGAAATAGGTTTTTAAGGTAAAATCACGGAGGAAGCATTTAAACTTATTTTTAAAATTGTACAGGTCACTGGTTACCATTGCCTGGTTCATTCCATCTTTAATGGAATCTTTTTTTTCTTCTGTATTGTTCATCCAGATACCATGACCCGAATAATAAAAAAACATGTAATCACCCGGCTTACATTGCCTGATTTTCTTTTCTATCCCTGCAGTAATATTATCCCTTGTGGCTGTGGCATTGTAGATAGTATCTATATTGGTGGCTTTAAAACCAAACTTATTGATGAGAATATTCCTGATGGCATTGGCATCGTTCACAGGACCATTGAGGCAATCATCAGCGCTTTTTGCTGCAGGGGTTTCATAATAATCATTGATACCAATTACAAGGGCATATTTCTGTTGTGTTCTGGCATTGTCTGCGATCAAAATAAGACTGGCAGCAAAAACTAAACATTTAAGTATTGCCATATTATCAATTTTAGTCTTATATTTTCATAACAAAATAACCAAAATTATACTCATAACCGGATGAAAATTCCAGCCTGCCTGATTTGTCTGCTATTTATTGCTTCAATTGCCTTTTCGCAGAAAAAGCTGGTTGATAGTTTATCGGCTGCACTTCAATTGGAGCAAACGGATACTGGTAAAATACTGATACTGTATAATCTTAGTTTTGCCTACCAGGAATCGAAGCCGGATTCTGCCTTGCTGATAGCCCAGCAAGCTTACTTTATGGCGAAAAAAGCGAATTTCATTATTGGTGAGTCATGGGCGCTAAACCAGATGGCAGTTGCCTATAATAACCTGGGCAATTTCCCAAAAGCCCTTGGTTATTATATCCAGCAATTAAAGATTGAGGAAATAAGGGGAATCCCGGAAAATGTGGCCATAGTATACATTGATATTGCAATGCTATATGAAGACGCAAAAGACTATAAGCAGGCGATTAATTATGCAAAGAAGGCAGATTCAATTATTAATACAAATAAGATTGAAGCCTATTCCATGTACAGCCTGCAGGATATTGGAGAAATTTATGAAAGAGAAAACAAACTTGACTCAGCACTTTTTTACACAAAAGGGTTTTATAATAAAGCTGTCAAGGCTAATTATCCGCTTGCAATTGGCAATGCCCTCAAAGAACTTGGCGTTATTTATTTTAAAATAGGGGATTTGAGCAATGCGGCTGCCAATTACCGAGCAAGCGTTCCCTATCTTGAATCCTCCAACGACAATTCACATACATCGGAAAGTATATTGGGCCTGGCGAAAATATTTGAACAAACCAGACAATATGATTCCGCTACTTATTATGGTAAAAAATCATTCGACATTGCATCTGCCAATCAGTTTCAGTTAAAATCCTTAGACGCCAGCCAGTTCTTAACCAGCCTGTACAAACAACAAAAGAATATTGACAGTGCCTTCGTATTCCAGGAAATATTTGTAAAATTAAAAGACTCTGTTGACAGCAGGGAGAAAATAAAAGATGTTCAAAATATCACTACTGAAGAAGAATTGAGGCAGAAAGAAATTGCTGAACAAAAACTGGAGGAATTAAAGGACAGAAGAGAGAAACTGCAATTATTACTGATTGGTATCATCATTCCTATTTTCTTCTTATTGAGCATTATTATCAGCAGAAAAAAAGTGCATAAGAGACTTATCGAGTTCTCAGGTATTATTTCAATTCTTTTATTATTCGAGTATATTACCCTTTTGCTGCACCCTTTTATAGCTGAAAAAACAAACCACTCCCCCTTTATTGAAATAATAATTTTTGTGAGTATTGCTGCGGTCATTACTCCCACACACCATCGCATAGAACGATGGTTAATTTCAAAATTAACCCAATACAATTTTTTAAAGCATCATAGGGAGCCTGTTCAGCCAAAAGAAAATGTCAATGAAGAAGATATCATATTATGACGCTTCTTAATTGACATAATAAAATTAAACCAGGCCTTTTTTGTTAACTCTTAGGTTTGTCAGCTGCATGTGCCGGCGGAGGAGGAATACCTTTGATAGTATCCTTCTTCGTAGTATCTGCAGGCATCATCTTCTTGGATGTGTCTACAGGAGCTGGCGCTGGCGAGTCTTTTGGCGTAGTAACGGCATCGTCTTTCTTGGTAGCATCAGTTGAGTTATTACAACTGTATGCAGCCGAAATGAGTAGTACCGTCAACACCATTAATAATGTAGAAAAGCGGTTTGGTTTGGTTTGGATAGCCATAACGAATATATTTTCACCTAATATAATCTAAATTTATATTTCTCCCATAAACATCTTTTCCGCAACTATTGACCGTTAGTAAATCCAGCCATTTTTATCAGGTCAAAAATTTGTAACTTCCCTATCTTCTCACTCACCTAAAATACTGCTATATGAAAAAGGATATTCACCAAAATGGTAACGCGCAGGATAATTCCAGCGACCAATCAAATAAAGTACCTCTTAAACAAAACGATATCAGCAGGCGGAAATTTGTACAGCTGGCTACCTCCTCTGCCATAGGTTTTACAATACTTCCAAGACATGTAATAGGAGGAAAGAATTTCATTGCCCCCAGTGATAAAATTACACTGGGTTATATTGGCATCGGAACACAGGGTATAAGGGAATTGTTGCCCTTGCTGGCCAATACGCAGTTCCAGGTGGTGGCTGTTTGTGATCCCAATAAGGAGGCTGTCGGCTATAAGGATTGGGGTAAGGATTGGTTGAGGAATGAAATCCGTACTGCCATCAAGAACCCTGATTGGGTATCCGGCGGAGACAATTCAATTCCCGGCGGAAGAGACAATGGGAAATCAATCGTAGATACATTTTATGCAAATGTTCATCCTGAATTGAATTATAAGGGCTGCACCGCCTATGCAGATGCCCGTGAATTATTGGATAAAGAAAAAGACCTGAATGCTGTGAAGATCATGACACCCGATCACCTGCATGGTATTCTCTCCATGGCCGCCATGAAAAGAGGCAAACATGTAATGGTACACAAGCCATTGTCGAACAGGCTGCTTGAAGGGAAGAAAGTAATTGAAATGGCACGCAACAGCAAAGTAATTACACACCTGATACCCTGGGATTCCAATGGATCGATGGAAACTGTAATGGCATGGGTAAATGGCGGTGCTATTGGTACGCTGACCGAAGTACATAACTGGACCAATCGCCCTGTATGGCCACAATATCCAACATTGCCCACAGATACCCCTACTGTTCCCAATGGCCTTGACTGGGATTTGTGGCTGGGACCAGAAGCAGCCCGTCCCTACCACCCCAATTATACCAATATGGTGTTCAGGGGCTGGTACGATTTCGGAGGTGGATCGATGGCTGATATGGGACATTATAGTTTATGGACCGTGTTTAATGCATTGCAGTTGGAAAGCCCCACTATCATTGAACCGAACCTGAGTCATGTATGTGGTATGCACGACCCTGTTCCCTTTCAAATTAACAACAACTTTTCATTTCCAATGGCCAGTTCGGTTCGCTTTAAATATCCGGCCAAAGGTTCAAGACCCGCTGTGGATCTTTGCTGGTACGATGGTGGCATGCGACCACCCATACCTGCTGAATTGATTGATGCCAATAAAGAATTGCCTGCAGAAGGTATGATGTTTGTGGGTGACAAGGGAAAAATTCTGGCTGGATTCAATGTGCAGAACCCACAGGTGATATCCGGTAAAAAGATGGACGCCTCTGCCAATAATAAAACAGATACGCGCAACCAGGTACAGCAATCCACCGCGGCATTACAATTATTCGTTGATGCATGCAAATCCGGTAAACAGTACCCTGGTAATTTTCGCGAGGCAGAATTTATTACCGAAGCCATTAATTTATATGCAGTAGCATTAAGAACAGGTAAGTTATTAAAATATGATGCCAGCAATGTTTCCATCACCAATAATGCAGATGCCAATAAGTTCCTTGCCCGTGAGTACCGCGCCGGCTGGGATCCTGCATCTATCTAACATCAAATGATAAACACAAAAAAATACTCCATTATGAAAAATACAACAAGGAGAGCATTTATTGGTAAAGCTGCCATGGGATTGGGCGCTACCATTTTTTTAAATCAGTTACCGGAAGACCTGCTGGCTTTTTCTAATTCAAGTAATATACCTGTCGGTTTCCAGACCTTTCCAATAAGAGATATCCTTGCAAAAGATTTCGCGGGCACCCTTAAAATGATGGCGGGGCTGGGTTATCAACTTACAGAGATGTGTTCACCTCCTGGCTATGCATCCATTGGCTATGGTCCATTGGTAAGTATGAAGGCAGCGGATATGAAAAAAATCATCACAGATTCAGGACTTACCTGCCCCAGTTGCCATTTTGGGTTTGCAGAATTAACAACTGATAAGCTGGATGAGCGCATAGAATTTTCACAGCAATTGGGATTAACGCAAATGATATGTTCCACCTTCTGGCTACCGGCTACAGCCAAATTGAGTGATTACCAGGAAGCGGCCGACAAACTCAATAAGGGTGCAGAAAAAATAAAAAAAGCGGGCATGCAGGCAGGGTTCCACAACCATGAATTTGAATTCAAAAACCTGGAAGGCCAATTAATCTATGATGCGTTAATGAGTCGTTTTGATCCCAATCTTGTTAAGATGCAGTTCCAGACAGAAGTGATCAATCTTGGATACAAAGCTGCTGACTATTTTAAAAAATACCCGGGAAGGTTTATTTCTGCACACTTATCAGATTGGACAACCGATAAAAAAGAAGTGCCGGTTGGGAAGGGTGTGATTGACTGGAAAGAATTCTTTGCGGCTGCTAAAACAGGTGGGGTAAAGAATTTCTTTGTTGAGATGGCATTGGACAATTTTAAAGACAGCGCAACATATATTCATTCCTTATAACTATTGGTAAAATTCTGAGTTGTGATTTATAATAAAAAACTCAACTACACAGTAATTAAGAATGTATAACTTTTCAATACAGGTTTTTTAAAAATGTCTCTTATAAAATGACCTGGGAAACTATTAGATATGTCAAGCGGGAATAATGCATCTTCTTATAATGTTTTGACATTATCGGGAAATGGTTTATTTTGTATTAAGTCTGTTATAAAATAATTTTAATAGCAGTTGGTTCATAGCAATGAATGTAATTCTTTTCAAACCTTATTAAATGAAATCACTTACCCTTATCCAATTATTTATTTCCTTATTCGCATATAATAATATTTCTGCCCAATCATGGGTATGGGCCAAAAATAGCCCTGTTTACGATGGCATCCCAACACTACCCCGTCAAACAAAAATTGACAGCAGGGGTAATACCATTATACTTTCTTCGAAACTTCACGAAGAGGTAATTTCGAAATTCGATATTAATGGTGTTTTACTCTGGAAAAGAGGTTTTTCGATCGTAAACCCTCTTGGACCAGGTCTTACTACCATTTGTATCGACGCCTATGATAATATATATATTGCCATCTCTGCTTTCAATAAATTAGATACAGTAACGGTAAGTTCCCCCGCCCCTTACTCACTTGTAAAGCTTAACCAGAATGGCCGGCTATTATGGGCAAATAAAATAGATTATTCCCCGATGATTTTTGCACCTGGTCTTATTTCCAGCGGTGACAAACTATTCCTGCTATTATCCATACCTGCGTTTACCAGCCTTTCCTATAAGTCAATAATCTATACAAATATAGCGGGCAATACACCCTGTAGTTTTGTTGCCTCACTTGATACTGCAGGTAACCTTATTTGGTCAAAAAGAATTTATTCAGCCCTGTCTCCTTCATGCATCGTTGATGATACATACCCGAATTTAAGTACCAATAGCAACAACGAACTATTGCTAACTGGTTGGGCAACGAATAAACTAGTAATGGAAACTGTACCTCTGATAAATTATCCATTAGACTGCAGGGAATATAAATACGGCGTATTACTGGATGGCAATACCGCAAACGTAAAATGGGCCAAAGAATTAATCCTTGATTCCCTTACAAAGAAGCCAAATCTGGACATTTTCCCTTTTAAACCATTATCTACTGTTTTACAAAATGGTTATTCAATCATTTATGATTTTACTACACAGGATACAGGCTTAGGAACAAATTTTCAAAGACATGTTGAAATGACCAATAAAATTTACCTGTATAATGGAAATGGTGACATGGTTCGCAAAGATTCCCTTGGGCGATTGGATACCGGGTATTATGCCATCAACCAATTATGCGCAGGGGAAGCTGTCAATTTTTATACAGCCGGATTATATATCGGTTTTTCTCCGGGGCGAATTATAGAAACACGCATTTTTGAAGCAAGGAAGTGGGATACAACTTTTTCAACCATCTGGAAACACAATACCGTTTACACAAATTACTTCCCCTATTTCCAACCTGTATATAATATAGACT
>Ga0209069_10001669_pt1 | contig 11375 bp, 8 predicted proteins | sample Str013_2_FD_187202 | JGI IMG/M metagenome (GOLD analysis project Ga0209069, IMG submission 187202) | Freshwater sediment microbial communities in response to fracking from Pennsylvania, USA - Straight Creek_MetaG_SC_2013 (SPAdes) (version 2) | ecosystem: Environmental > Aquatic > Freshwater >...
TAGCGCTTGTTCCAGGCGCCGTTGACCAGGAATTGCAGGGAGCCCGCGGCCTGGCTGCCGGAAACGCCGAACGCCGCCACGATCCGGTCCTGCGACAGTCCGAATAATTTCCCGGCCGCGGCCGCGGCGCCATAGGTCCCCGCGGTCGCGGTCGGGTGGAAGCCGCGCGCATAATGCGAGGTCGGGTCGAGCGCGTTGCCGAGCCGGCAGCAGACCTCATAGCCCGCGACGATCGCGGTCAGCACTTCGCGGCCGGACGCGCCGACCATCTCGCCGATCGCGAACGCCGCCGGCACCACCGGCGCGCTCGGATGCAGCGAAGAATCCGCGTGGGTGTCGTCGAAATCCAGCGAATGGCCGAGCGCGCCATTGAGCAGGGCCGCCACCGCCGGCGTCCAGGTCCTGCTGTCGCCGAACACGGTGGAGGAGCCCTGGCCGTCCAGCGCGAGGGCTTCGAGCATCTTGAGCAGCGAGGGTGTCGATTCCGCATCGCGCCGCGCGCGGACCGCGCTGCCGAGAAAGTCGAGCGTCAATACCTTGGCGCGCTCCAGCACTTCGGGCGGGATGTCCTCGAATTTCAGCTTGGCGACATAACCGGCGAGCGTTGCGGTTTCGTGGGCCATGGCGTCGCCTCGCTTGTTTGTGTCGAGGCTTGGTACGGCGGCGGCGGGGGCGCCGTCAACATCCGTTGCGGCGGGTCAGACCCTTGCTTTCCATGCCCGGGTTTACGCAGCCACTTGCCGCAGCATGGTGCGGACGATCAGGCGGTGGAACGGCAGAATGATCGCCAGATAAATTCGGCCGAGCCAGTTATGTGTCAATACCAGCGTGGTTGCGGTCACGACCTGGGTTGCGCCGGAGGTCGCGACATCAACCACGAAGCGAAAATCCAGGTGCTTGTCGTTGAGACCGGCGACCAGCCGGTCCGGTGTTTCGCTGAGCAGCGGAAAAATCCCGATCATCTCTCTCGGTTCGGTTTTGCTCGCGCCGGACGTTTTCAGACCGAATGGGGCAACCAGCCTGTTGCGCAGGGCGAGGAGCGTGTCGACCCAGCGCGGCAATCGGCCGATCATTCGTTTCGCGGCGCGCCGTGCGTTGACGGCTGGACATTTTGCTTCAAGACGAAAGGCGTCGATGAACTGCGCGCCGGCCAGTAGCGCGTTGGCGTCGACTTCGGGCGTGATCTCGCGGACATTCATCGAGTCAAAGCCTGCGCGCGAGCAGGCGGAAACGCAAGACAAGAAGAATTGCATAGACCGCGGTCCCGCAGGACAGCCCGATCCAGACGCCGACCGCACCCCAGGCGGTCCAGAAGCCGAGCGCGCAAGCGCAGGGGAATCCGATCAGCCAGTAGCTGATGACGGCGAACAGCAACGGCACCCGCGTGTCGTTCATGCCGCGAAGCGACCCGGCGGCGACGGTCTGGATACCGTCGGCGACGAAGAACGTGGCGCCGACCAGCAGCAGCGTCGCGGTGAGTTGTCCCGCGGGACCGTTGGCATCGCCAAGGAAAAGGACGGCGATGGCAGATCGGCTCACGATCACCGCAAGCGTCAACGCGGCGACCAGGACGATGCCGAGCAGCGTCGCAACCAAACCGGCCCGTCGCACCGCGCCGGCGTCGTTGCGACCGATGGCGTGGCCGACCCGGACGGTCGCCGCCATTCCGATGCCAAGGGGAACCATAAACAGAATGGCGGTGATCTGCAGCGCAATCTGGTGGGCCGCCAGCGCCGTGGTGCTGATCAGGCCCATCAGCAGGGCGGCGGCGCCGAACAGGCCATATTCCAGCAGGAAGGCCATCGAAATCGGCGCGCCGATCAGGATGAGCTGCCGCATCAAATGCCAGTCGATGCGCCAGACATGGCCTAGCACGGCGAATTTTCGGAACGGCCGGCGCCGCGCCGCGAACCACAGGCCTGCCAGAAACATCCCGACATTGATGATCGAGGTCGCGAGCCCGGCACCGAACAGGCCGAGCCGGGGCAGGCCGAACTCGCCGTATAGCAAGAGATAAACCAGCAGCGCATTGGCCGGAATCGCGGCGAGCGTGATCCACAGGATCGGCTCCGGCCGGTTGACCGCGCTCATGAAGCCCCGGATTGCCATGAACCACAGCGCCGGCAGAATGCTCCAGGCGAGGCCGAGCAGATAGGGTTGGGCGAGAGCGGCGACCGTCGGCGATTGACCGAGCGCCAGCAGGATCTGCTCGCCGCGAAGCGGAAACGCCATCATCGGCAGCGAGATCAACAGCGCGGCCCACAGGCCGGTACGCAACGCCCGCCGCACCCCATGCGGGTTGCGCGCGCCAAAGGCCTGGGCCGCCAGTGGCGCCACCGCCGACACCAGCCCCATGCCGAAGGTGAAGCTGACGAAGTAGACGGTATGTGCCAGCGCGGCGGCAGCCACCGCGTCGCCGCCGAGATGTCCGATGAAGGCGAGGTCAGTCGTCATCATCGCGATCTGCCCGAGCTGGGTCAGTGCGAGGGGGGCGGCGAGCTTGAGCGTCTCCGTCAGTTCGAGGACGAGATGGTTGCCGGGCGCCGCCGCCGCGCGCGGCGCGACCGACGCGCGTTCGATTTTAGCGAGGGAGGTCATGCAAAAAAGACTCTAGCACTGCCGCGGTTCAAAAACGTGACCGCGTTGCCGCGGCCTATCGATCATCCCCGCGCGGGCACCCGCGTGATCTTCGCCCCAAGCGCATTAAGCCGTTCGTCGATGCGCTCATAGCCACGCTCGATCTGGTCGGCGTTGTTGATGGTTGAGGTACCTTCCGCGGCCACCGCGGCCAGCAGCATGGCCATGCCGGCGCGGATGTCAGGGGAGGTCATCAACGCGCCACGCAGCCGACTCGGGCCCGCCACGATGGCGCGGTGCGGGTCGCACAGCACGATGCGGGCGCCCATCGAGATCAGCTTGTCGACAAAGAACATCCGCGATTCGAACATCTTCTCGAACATCAGGATGACGCCGTCGCACTGGGTCGCGGTGACGATCGCGATCGACATCAGGTCGGCGGGGAAGGCCGGCCACGGCTGATCCTCGAGCTTCGGCACATGGCCGCCGAAATCGTCATGGATCTTCATGGCCTGGCCGGACGGTACCACGAGATCGTCGTCTTCGACGCCGCAGACGATGCCGAGCCGTTCAAAACCCATCCGGATCGAGCGCAAATGCTCGATGCCGGCGCGCGCGATGCGCAACGGCGAGCGCGTCACCGCGGCAAGCCCGACCAGCGAGCCCACCTCGATGTGGTCGGGCTGGATGGCGTAGCGCGCTCCGCCCAGTGTCGCCGGACCATGCACGATGATGGTGTTGGTGCCGACGCCCTCGATTTTGGCGCCGAGCGCGACCAGAAAATGCGCGAGATCCTGGACATGCGGCTCGGAGGCGGCATTGCGCAGATGAGTGGTGCCGTGGGCGCCCACGGCGGCGACCAGCGCGTTTTCGGTGGCGGTCACGCTCGGCTCATCGAGGAACACGTCGGCGCCCTTCAGGCGCGCGGCGCGGAATTCCAGCCGATGGGTGGCGGTCACGGTGGCGCCGAGCTGTTCGAAGGCGAGGAAATGCGTATCGAGGCGCCGACGGCCGATCACGTCGCCGCCGGGCGGCGGCAAGGCGACCTCGCCGCAGCGGGCCAGCAACGGTCCCGCCAGCAGGATCGAGGCGCGGATCCGCGCGCACAGCTCTGGATCGAGATCGGCGGCGCGGATATTCTTGGCGTGGATCGCCAGCGTATTTCGCCCGAGCCATTCTGCCGACGCGCCGACCGACCGGATCAGTTCGACCAGCGTCTCGGTATCGCGGATGCGCGGCACGTTCTCCAGCGTGACCGGATGTTCCGTAAGAAGCGCGGCGGCGATGATCGGCAAGGCCGCGTTTTTGTTGCCGGACGGCTCGATCGTGCCCGCGAGACGATGGCCGCCTTCAACAATGTATTGAATGGGCGCCATGAGAGCCTTGCGCCTCACACGTCGACGTTGGCGCTGAGCGAATTGTCCTGGATGAATTCACGGCGCGGCTCGACCACGTCGCCCATCAGCTTGGTGAAGATGTCATCGGCCTCGTCGACCTCCTTGATCTTCACCTGCAGCAGCGAGCGCTCGTTGACGTCGAGCGTGGTTTCCCAGAGCTGGCCCGGGTTCATTTCGCCGAGACCTTTGTAGCGCTGCAGAGTCACTCCCTTGCGGCCGGAATCGGTCACTGCCTCGAACAGGCTGACCGGGCCGTGAATGGCGGTTTCGGTATCCTTGCGGCGCAACAGGCCAGGCTTCGGATAGGCCTCCTGCAGCCTGGCGGCATAGTCGTCGAGCTTGCGGGCGTCGGCGGAGCCGAGCAAGGCATCGTCGATGATGGCGACATCCTTGACGCCGCGGACGGTGCGCTCGAACAGGAACCCCTGGCCTTCGGTGAAGCGCCCGGTCCAGCCGCGCTCGACTTCATCGGCCAAGGCGTCGAGCCGGCGGGCGATATAATCCGCCGCGGCGTTGGCGGTCGCGATGTCGCCGGTGATTTTCGGACTGAGCACGCCGGCAATCGCCGCCTGCTCGATCACCTTGCGGTTATAGCGGCTGTGCAAATTGTTCAGGATACCGCGGATCACGCGGGCGTCCTCGACCAGCGCGTGCAGGTCGCGACCGCCGCGGTCTTCGCCCGACGCCAACTTGAAGATGCAGTCGTCCAGCCCGGTCGCGATCAGGTAATCTTCCAGCGCGCGTTCGTCCTTCAGGTACTGCTCGGACTTGCCGCGCATCACCTTGTAGAGCGGCGGCTGCGCGATATAGAGGTGGCCGCGATCGATCAATTCGCGCATCTGTCGATAGAAGAATGTCAGCAGCAGGGTGCGGATATGGGCGCCGTCGACGTCGGCGTCGGTCATCACGATGATCTTGTGATAGCGCAGCTTGTCGACGCTGAAATCATCGCTGATGCCGGTGCCGAGCGCGGTGATCAGCGTGCCGATCTGCTCGCTGGATAGCATCTTGTCGGGGCGGACGCGCTCGACGTTGAGTATCTTGCCGCGCAGCGGCAGCACCGCCTGGAATTCGCGGTTGCGGCCCATTTTGGCGCTGCCGCCGGCCGAATCGCCCTCGACGATGAACAGTTCGGACTTGGCGGGATCCTTCTCCTGGCAGTCAGCGAGCTTACCGGGCAGCGAGGACACGCTGAGGGGATTTTTCCGCGTCAGCTCACGCGCCTTGCGCGCGGCCTCACGCGCGGCTGCCGCCTGGATCACCTTGCCGACGATCACCTTGGCCTCGGTCGGATGCTCCTCGAACCACGCCGCCAGCGCCTCGTTGAGAACGTTCTCGACCACCGGGCGCACTTCCGAGGATACCAGCTTGTCCTTGGTCTGCGACGAGAATTTCGGATCCGGTACTTTCACCGACAGCACTGCTGTCAGGCCTTCGCGGCAATCGTCACCGGTGAGCGCGATTTTTTCCTTCTTGGCGTGGGCGTCGGCATAGCCGTTGACCTGACGCGTCAGCGCGCCGCGGAAGCCCGCGAGATGGGTGCCGCCGTCGCGCTGCGGGATGTTGTTGGTGAAGCACAGCACGTTCTCATGGTAGCTGTCGTTCCACCACAGCGCGGCCTCGACGCCGATGCCGTTCATGTCCGAACGCACCATGATCGGGGCCGGCACCATCGCCTTCTTGTTGCGGTCGAGATATTTGACGAATTCCTCGACGCCGCCGACGTAACGCATCTCCTCGCGCTTCTCGACCGCATGGCGCATGTCCGACAGCACGATGTTGACGCCGGAATTCAGGAACGCGAGCTCGCGCAGGCGGTGCTCCAGCGTCGCGAAGTCATATTCGACATTGGTGAAGGTTTCGGTGGAGGCGAGGAATGTCACCTCGGTGCCGCGCTTGCCACCGGCCTCGCCCACAACTTCGAGCGGCGCCACCGCATCACCATGGGCGAATTCGATGAAATGCTCCTTGCCATCGCGCCAGACCCGCAATTGCAGCTTGCTCGACAGCGCGTTGACCACGGAAACGCCGACACCGTGCAGGCCGCCCGACACCTTGTAGGAGTTCTGGTCGAATTTTCCGCCGGCGTGCAACTGCGTCATGATGACTTCGGCCGCCGAAATGCCTTCGCCCTTGTGGATGTCGACGGGAATGCCGCGGCCGTCGTCGCGCACGGTGACGGAGCCGTCGGCGTTGAGCACGACTTCCACCGCGGTGGCGTGACCTGCGAGCGCCTCGTCGATGGCGTTGTCGACGACCTCATAAACCATGTGATGCAGGCCGGAACCGTCGTCGGTGTCGCCGATATACATGCCCGGCCGCTTGCGCACGGCATCGAGGCCCTTCAGGACCCGGATCGATTCCGCGCCGTATTCAACGGGAACGGGATGCTCAGTATCGGCAGGTGTCCGCCGGGCAGGTTCTGTCATATGAGGCCTTCGAGGATGTCCCGAATCAGCTGCGCAATATGAGGCGCTGATTGATTTATTTGTGCCATGAAAGGGGCGATGCGCCTAGCGCAAAGTCCTGTGCTGCAAGCCATTGAACAGATGGGATTTTTGGGCTCGATTTCAAGCCGCCGAGGAGCCGATTCGGGGAGCCTCCAAAAGCGCGATACGGGGCTGATTGCCCGATCTCGTCGACAGCTCTTTTGACCGCGAATGTCAGGCCGTGGCGGACCCGCAAGACAAGAGAAGGCTCAGGGCCGCACGGGGTCATTGACGGCTGGCGATCCGGCCCGCCTCGACGTCGAAGATTTCGCCGTTCGAACCGACATCGGCGAAGGCCGCGGGATCGGCGCCGGTCATCCAGACCTGCGCCCCGAGTTTCGTCAACTCGTCGAACAGCGCTTTGCGCCTGGTCGGATCGAGGTGCGCGACGACCTCGTCGAGCAGCAGCAGCGGCACGATGCCGGTCATTTCGGCGACCAGCGTGGCATGCGCCAGCACCAGCCCGATCAGCAATGCTTTCTGTTCGCCGGTGGACGCGTCGCGCGCCGGTATACTCTTGGGGGCATAAATTACCTCCAGATCGGTGAGATGGGGTCCGTCGAGTGTTCGACCCGCCGCGGCGTCGCGGGCCCGGCTGTCGCGCAGGATATGACGGTAACGGTCTTCCACGGCGGTGGCGGGTTCGGCGATAAGGGCGTTTTCCATCCAGCCGTCGAGCAAGATCTGCGCGGAAGGAAAGGCGGACGCCCGGCCGCGTTCGCGCAGCATCGCCGCGAGCTTCGCGGCGGTCTGGCCGCGCGTCGCCGCCACCGCGACGGCGAGCTCGGCGGTTTCGCGTTCGATCGCATCACACCAGTGGTCGTCGTAGTTCCGCACTTCCAGCAGGCGGTTTCGCGAACGCAGGGACCGCTCCAGCGCCGCTACCCGGCTCGAATGCTCGCCGTCGATCGCCAGCACCAGCCGGTCGAAGAACCGCCGCCGCTCGGAAGCGGCGCCGAGAAACAATCCGTCCATCGCGGGCGTCAGCCACACCATGCGCAAATGATCGCCGAAGGCCGCGGCCGAATTCACCGGTTCGCGATCGATGCGGCAGCGCCGGCTGGCGGAGGCCCCTTCGCTGCCGGGCGCATCGATGCCGGTGCCGAGGGTCGCGAGGCCCAATGCGCCCTCGACCTCGGCGGATACCGCCCAGGAGCCGTCGCCCTGATTGTCGGCGACGTCGTCGAGCGTCGCGCGCCGCAGACCGCGTCCCGGGGAGAGAAACGAGATCGCTTCGAGGCAGTTGGTCTTGCCCGCACCATTCGGCCCCACCAGCACCACGACATCGCGGCGTGTCCGCAGATTCGCCGCGCGATAATTGCGGAAATGCGTCAGCGACAGCCGGTGGATGCGTGAGGGGATCATGCGGGAGGAGACGTCGATCTTTCTTCCCTCTCCCCCTGTGGGAGAGGGTGGCGCCTCACGAAGTGAGGCGACGGGTGAGGGGTTCTTACAGCTCGGCAAGCTTTACGAAAATGTCCTCCAGCACGACAGAGGGTTGTTGCAGCACATCATTGTTCCAGTAACGCGCGATACGGAATCCCTCGGCAATCAATACGGCTTCTCTCGCATCATCACGCTTGGATTCCACATGCTGACTACCATCGATTTCGATGATGAAGCGCCTTTCGAAGCAAACAAAGTCGAGTACGAAGCTTTGAAAGGGGACTTGCCGACGAAATTTGAAGGACGCCAATCGGCGATCCCGTAGCAATCGCCACATTGCGGCTTCAGCGTCGGTAGGCTCGCGGCGCATCTTTTTTGCGAAATGCCGGATACGCTTGGCGGTAGGCCGATGGTGTGGCGTCTGCGGCGCGAACCCCTCACCCGTCGCCGAACTTCGTTCGGCGCCACCCTCTCCCACAGGGGGAGAGGGAAAGTCAGAGCGCGGCTTGCCGATACTCACACCCGCATCGGCATCAGCACGTAGAGTGCGCCCTTGTTGTCCTTGTCCTGCACCAGCGTCGGCGAACCCGGGTCGGCGAGGCGTAGCACGGCTACCTCGCCCTCGATCTGGGCCGCGATATCCAGCAGATAGCGCGAGTTGAACCCGATATCGAGCGCATCGGAGGCATATTCGACCTCGAGCTCCTCGGTAGCGCTGCCGGAATCCGGATTGGTGACGGACAGCAGCAGTTTGCCCGCCGACAGCGCCAGCTTCACGGCGCGGCCGCGCTCGCTCGAGATGGTCGAGACGCGGTCGACCGCGGCTTCGAAATCCTTTTTGTCGACGATGAGTTCCTTGTCGTTGTTCTGGGGAATGACACGGCCGTAATCCGGAAAGGTGCCATCGATCAGTTTGGAGGTCAGCACCACGTTGCCGATGGTGAAACGGATCTTGCCCTGCGAAAGTTCGATCGCAACCTCGGCCTCATTGTCTTCGATCAGTCGGAGCACCTCGCCGACGGTCTTGCGCGGCACGATGACGCCCGGCATGCCGGATGCGCCCTTCGGCATGGCCAGGTCGATCTGGGCCAGACGATGACCGTCGGTTGCCACCCCGCGCAAGGTCGCCGCGCTGGCGCTGCCGGCCGAATGCAGATAGATGCCGTTGAGATAATAGCGGGTTTCTTCGGTCGAGATCGCGAATTGCGTACGATCGATCAGTCGCTTGATGTCGGCGGCGGCCAGCGCAAACGAATGCGTCATGTCTCCGGCTGCAAGATCGGGAAAATCGCTCTCCGGCAAGGTCTGCAGCGTAAAGCGCGAGCGGCCCGCGCGGATCGCCAGCACTGAACGGTCGCCATCTGCTTCCAGTACGATCTGCGCGCCGTCCGGCAGCTTGCGGACGATGTCGTAGAACATGTGGGCGGGAACGGTGGTGGAGCCGCCGGTTCCGGTTTCCGCAGCCAGCGTTTCCGTTACCTCAAGATCGAGGTCGGTCGCCTTGAGCGACAGCCGGGCGTTTTCAGCGCGGATCAGCACATTTCCCAGGATCGGGATGGTGTTGCGACGCTCGACCACGCGATGCACGTGGCCCAGCGATTTCAGGAGTTGCGCACGTTCGACGGTGACCTTCATTGCAATACCCGCCTGATCCCTGAGATGGAAAAGCCGGGCGGCCCAGAAGGCGCGCCGCGGCCATTGACAGCCGAAAAGTTCGATCAAAACCGGATTTGATCAAACCCCCGGGGGGACCGCAAGGTGGCGCGGATGGGGCTCAAGTGCAAGGGACGCGAGGGCCGTTTCCCACGTTTGGATGAAGGAAATTTTCTGCTGCCCCCGAACAGCCGGGAGCGGATCGCGAATTCATTCCTGCAACTGTCGCTTCAGCGACTCGACCTCTTCTGACAATGACGTGTCCTTGGTCACCAGCGCCTCGATCTTGCGCACGGCGTGCAGCACCGTGGTGTGGTCGCGGCCGCCGAACCGCCGGCCGATCTCGGGCAGCGAGCGCAGCGTCAGGGTCTTCGCCAGATACATCGCGACCTGACGCGGGCGGACCACATTCGCGGTGCGGCGGGAAGACAACAGGTCGGAACGGCTCACATTATATTGCCGGGCCACCACCCGTTGAATGTCCTCGATCTTGATCCGCTTCGGTTCCTGCGGACGGATCAGGTCGCGCACCTCGCGCTCGGCCATCTCCAGCGTCACCGGCTGGGCATTGAGCTTGCTGTGCGCCAGCAGGCGGTTGATGGCGCCCTCAAGGTCGCGGCCATTATGGGTGATGGTCCGGGCCAGATAGTCCAGCACCGGTTCGGGCACGTCGAAGCTCGCATGATGGGCACGTGCAGCCGCGACGCGCGATTTCAGAATTCCCAGCCGCAGATCTTCGCCGAGCGACCCCATTTCGACGACCAGCCCGCCGGCAAGTCGCGAGCGCACGCGGTCATCGAGACTCTCGAGGTCGGATGGCGGACGGTCGGCGGCAATCACGACCTGGCGGCCGGCGTCGATCAGAGCGTTCAGCGTGTGACAGAATTCCGCCTGCGTCGATTTCCCCTGGAGGAATTGCAGATCATCGATTACGAGCACGTCGATGCCGCGCAACGCTTCCTTGAACGCCAGCGCCGTCTGCGTCTTCAGGGCGGCGACGAAGCCGTACATGAATTTCTCGGCGGTAAGGTAGAGCACCTTGCGCTCGCTGCCTGAATTCCCGGCCCATGTCACGGCTTGCAGGAGATGGGTTTTGCCGAGCCCGACGCCGGCATGAATGTACAGCGGGTTGAACATTACCGCGTCGCCGCGCCGCCCTTCGGCGACCTGGCGTGCAGCCGCATGGGCTAGCGTGTTCGAGCGCCCGATCACGAAACTTGCAAACGTCAGTCGCGGATCGAGCGGCGAGCCGCCGAGCGCGTCATGGCTGGCGGACACCGGCGCCGTCGCGGTCGCGCGCAATTCGGTCGCGGGCCGACTGTCGAGCCGCTCGGTGCGTCGTTGATCGCCGGGAGCGTGTGCCTCCTTTGCCGGGGTCGCACATCGCATTGCCGTACGCACGGTGAGGTCAATCCGATGCACGTTCGGTATCTCGGCCTGCCAGCAGGAGAGGACCCGATCGGCATAATGCGCCTGAATCCAGCTCTTGAGAAAGCGCGTCGGAACCGACAAATGCACGCTTTCATCGTGCACGCTTTCAAGGTCCATCCGAGCGAACCAGCTCGTATAGACATCCTCGCCCACAGTTGACCGCAACCTGCCCATTACGCGCGACCAGCGATCCTGTTCCATATTTGTCATTGCTTGAAAACTTCTCTGAATGAGTAATTGGCTCAATGAAAACGCCGTGCAGGATTCCTGCCAGCGTCATGACCTCACACGAAGCTTCAAAATCCGGGCAAAGCTCGGCCGAGCGGCGAAGACCACCAAAGTCAAATCGTCGGCCGGGATCAGCAAGGAACGAAGCGTCCGTTAGGTCAGTGCGTACTCGACGGACTTTCCGGAGATCGATAGGGCGGCTTCTTGGAAGAGA
>Ga0209069_10001670_pt1 | contig 11366 bp, 13 predicted proteins | sample Str013_2_FD_187202 | JGI IMG/M metagenome (GOLD analysis project Ga0209069, IMG submission 187202) | Freshwater sediment microbial communities in response to fracking from Pennsylvania, USA - Straight Creek_MetaG_SC_2013 (SPAdes) (version 2) | ecosystem: Environmental > Aquatic > Freshwater >...
CCTCTCGCCAATGTGCAAAGGCCCCTCCCCACAACGTCATCTCGAACGAGTGCGACGGAGTCGCACGAAGTGAGAGAACTGAGAGAGTGGAATAGTCAGGTTGTTAGAAATAGTTTATTGCAGGCAACAGTGATTCAGTTTTTAGTCGCTCAGTTTCCTCAGTCGCCATTGCGCAAACGGGATGACTTTTTTTAGGGTATACGAAATGCGCAAAGGCTCCTTCGGAATGACTATCGTAGGGTCCCTCGCTTTACCCGCCAGTGAAGTACATATCCTGTACCGCCAGGGAAATGTTTTGAACATTGATAAGGCTTAATTGCTAACGGGCATACCGGCTTCCTTCCAGGCTTTTAATCCGCCATCGAGGTGCGATACTTTATCATAACCCATTTCCTGCAGTGTTTTCACCGCCAGTGCCGACCTTCCACCCGATGCACAATGGATAATGATGCGTTTGTTTTTATCAAATTCAGGTTTGTGGTAAGGCAGGTCGCTATCGGCATAAAACTCCAGCATGCCACGGGGCGCGTGTACCGAGCCTGGGATTTTTCCATGCTGCGCCAGTTCATCCGCTTCGCGGATATCGATAAGCGTTACATTATTGGCAGACAATGCATCCTTTACCTGTTGGGGGCTCAGGTTTTCAATAATGGCTTTTGCCTCTTTCACCATTTCGGTGGCGGTTTTTACAGTCATAACAATAAAGTTTTTGGTTAAATGATGAATGACCGCACAAAACTACAGGTGGGCAATGCCAATCACCTTGCTGTAAAGTCCAGATATATGACTATTTAGCTCAAAAGAGCGAGTTCCTGTTTTGCAATGGAGGGAGGATAGCCAAAACGAAGGCGGAAGGCGCGACTGAAATGTGAACTGTTTTCAAATCCACTTTCAAAGGATGCCTCTGCTACCGATTTATTGTTATTGGTGAGTAAGTGCATAGCATATTGCAAACGCTTTTCCATCAGCCATTTGCCGGGCGCCATTTTGTAGATGCGCTGAAAGTCTCTTTTAAAAGCTGATACACTGCGGGAACATAATTTGGCGAAGTCTTCCTGTTTGAGGTTGAAACAGAAATTATCTTCCATCACCATTTGAATGGACAATTGTTGCGGTGTATGGAGCAGGGAATAAAAAAAGGAGAGCACTTCTGTATTGGCGCCATTGCTGCCTACTATCAGTATCAGTTCGCGAAACTTCAGGTCGAGCAGTAACTGGTCGGGTTCTGCTACTTCATCAAAATGGGCCATCATGGACTGGTAAAAGAGCTGTACGGCTGTATTGTTGTTCAGCGCCATCACCGGGTTGTATTTATGCCTGGCATGGTCGTTTGGTAACGTTTTTTGTTTCAGCACATCACATATAAATTCATCGGTAAGGAAAAACAGGAAGAAACAGAACTCTTTGTCGAAAAACTGTTCGATGATACAAGCGCCCTTTCTTACGAAAACAAAACTGCCTTCCTGCAAATCATAAGAGCCATTGGGCGTATGCCATATTTTTCTTCCTTTTACCACGTACACGATATAATTGTGGTGGCTCCACAAATCTTCATACTTGTTTCTCTCCCCGCAATTAAAAACAGTGAGCAGCGATTCGCCACAGGTAAAGCGCCTGAAGCGTTTTGCATTGCCGGAGATATGTGTATAGAGATTGTACAACTATAATAAATAAGGGACAAAAGTAATATCCTTGCTGGTAACAGCAAACAATTGTTATAAAGGTGTAAGGTTTGAGGTAAGAGGTTTGTGGTTAATTAATTAAGAATTAGGAATTAATAATTAATAATATTGTTAGAGGGTTTAATTTCACACTCCCAATCTCTACAGCTTTTGTATTCTACCTTTGTAATTTATTACTTACAACTTCCTCACGGTATCGTTACCGATGCAGGAGACAGGTTATTTACAAAAATATCATTGGGGTCGTGAATTAAATTATCGCCCAGGATATCGAGATAAGAATTGGAATAAAACGATTTAGGATAAACATTAAAGTACATCTTGTCGCCGGAACCCCAGCCATGAAACAATGAGGGACAGGTGAGGCAGAACCCATAGGTATTGTCGCCATTCTGAACTTTTGTCCAGTAATACCAGTATATTTTTGTTTTGTCTACATTACCGTAGTTCAGGCTGGCATTGTCCTTCTGGTAAATCATGAATACGTATTTATCGCCGGTAGTATTGGGAGAGGTAATATTACAATGAAAGAGTATTGAGTCACCTTTTATTTCTACAGAAAAAGTATTAATGGTAACTGTTGTCTTCTGACCGAGTATTGCAGTCCCTACATTTGTCTTCAACCAGCCCTGGTCCTTTACATAATTAAAGAGGGTATCACCTTTTTGCCTTTCCCAGAAATCTTTATAGGTACCATAACCGGGCTTTGAATATACCAGGGCAAATGATTTTAGTGAACGGGGAACTGGCAATGAAAAGAAACCATTGTTGTCTGTGGTGGTTTGTACAACGGGATTTGAGCCATCAATGGCAACGTTCATACCACTTCTGTCTACCGCCTTTTCTCCCTCATCAAACAACAATACTGATCCATTGATTTGTGTAAGCGTGGTATCTGGTGCTGGTGTGGAGCTCTTTTTACAAGAGGCAGTTACAATGCCTGCGAAGAGGCATAGGAATAACATAATTTTTTTCATAAGCTGAAGGTTTTATTTTGTTACAAATATTTTTACAATAAGGCTTAACAGAATGCAAGTTGTAATATTAGTAATTAATAATTTTTTTACCCGACCGACTGGGCGAGAATAACTTATAATAAACTATTGTGAATCCAGTTTGAATTCTAAACTTTAAAGCTTTCGCCTTTTACCTTTTTATGGTATCGTTATAGGCGACGGCGGCAGATCATGCACCGCATATAAATTGGGTAATTGAAGACTATTATCGCCAAGAATGTCTACGAACATATTGGAATAGTATGAATCGCCATATGCGGTAAAGTAAATTTTATCGCCAGTGATCCATAAAGGACATCTTTCGGCGCTATTCAGTTTCAATACAATAGTATTGTCTCCATTTTGTACGCCTCTTACGTACCACCAGTATAATTTTGTTTTATCAACAGTATTGATGGAGAGATTGGTATTGTCTTTTTGATAAATAATACGTATGGCTTTTTCGCCTGCTATATTCGGAGAACTGATATTACAGTGAAAAATCAATGAATCATTTTGTATTACTGTACTGAATGAATTTACAGTAACCGTACTTTTGGCGCCCAGTGAATGTGCGATGCCGTTACCCGCAGTCCAGCCGGGAAGGCCAATATAGTTATAATACAATGTATCGCCGGTGCGCCTTTGCCAGTAATCTTTGAATGTACCATACCCGGGTTTGCTATAGCTGACTGAAAACGTTTTTAGTGAACGGGGTACTGGTAATACGAAATTGCCCTGCGCATCGGTAGTAGTCATTACAAGCGGGATAGAACCATCAATGGTAATTATCATATCACTTTTGTCCACCATTTTGTTGCCCTCATCAAACAACAGTACAGTGCCATTGATTTGTGTAAGCGTGGTATCGGGTGCTGGTGCGGAGCTTTTTTTACAGGAGGCGAATGCAATGCCTGCGAGGAGGCATAGGAATAACATAATTTTTTTCATAAGCTGAAGGTTTGAGCCATTGCAACGTATTTTAATACCAGGTAATTGTGTATGTGGATAAGTTGTTTGGTAAGCTATGAGGTTTAAGGCAAAAGGTTAATTAATAATAAAAAATTATTGTGGGATACCAAACAGGCTGCAGATTTCTGCATAGCTCATTTGCTGGTATGTGTTCTTTTCCATGGGTGACCGTATTCCAGCTGCAGAAGAGAGTCCGCTTCCTCCGGAATTATTCATAGTACCTGTGGTCAGGCCGCCGCCAATAACCAGGTATCTTACAGAAATCGCATTTGCGGTATAGGGGCCCGGGTCAAATCCTCCAAGTGCAGGGCCATAGCCATAATCTATTTTCAGCGAGCCTACGCTGCTTTCATACCACCAGGTAAGTGAGGAGCGTGGGTCAACATAAGTTAATGGATATACCGCATTGTTGCTGGTAAATTTTATAAAAACAAGCACTGTTCCGGTGTCGAGTGTATTCTGTGTAATTTTTGCGGCAGGGAGTGTAAAACTATAGGCAGTATCGGTACCACCATATTCATCCGTATAAGTGAAATTGGTCCAGGTTGCCGGGGTCCATGCAGAATAATACACAGTTGCATTTGCATTTGGTGTTACCGGGGCGGGTGAGGAAGATTTACTGCAGGATAAAATCCCGGATACAGTAATAAATAAAATAATAATAAAGGGAATAAGCCATGAAGGTTGGACTGGTTTCAGTTGTTTGACTGTTTTCATAATTAATCGTATTTAAAATAAAAGATTAGAGAAATTAAAGATGGCTACCATCTATATGCTGGAGTTAAATCAGGGGATGCCTGAAATTACTATTAACGTTGGGCAGAAAGTGGTTATTCACGAATCGTTAACCAACCGGAAAGGGAACATGTGTCAGGGATAGTTCCGGAAGAATGAAGGATAGATTAAAACCCTATTATGTAGTTGGTTGTTTAATTTTTCCATTCGGAAAATTGAATTGAAGAAGGCATTCAAATTTTGATTTAACTTGCTGGAATGCAAGATAAACAAAGGCCCCGCATGCCCATTACCACATCAATTTCCCCCTGGTTATCAGTCAGCAGTACCAACCTGGCTTTAGCATTTTATCAGAAAGCCTTCAACGCCAAAGTTGTGTACAGAATGGATAACCCTGATGGAAGTTTTGTTGCGAGGTTATTTGTGGATGGCGCTGAATTTTGGATAAGCGAAGCCGCTCAGGAGCAAAAACACTTGCCGGTTGGTGGTGATACATTGAGAATAATTCTAACAGTAAGTGATCCCGACAAAATATTTCAGCAGGCAATTGATGCAGGCGCCACCATGGTTTTTCCCGTAGGAGAGGAGTATGGCTGGCGGTTGGGAAGACTGGTGGATCCTTTTGGATTGCATTGGGAAATTGGTCATGAACTGAATCATTAAATTATTTTTCCTATATAAAAATCCGGGTATGATGAAACAAATACTCAACAAACTGACCTTATCGCTTATACTTCTTATCCTGGTTCAGTTTAATATTCATGCACAATCCTCAGATTCAATTTCTATAAAAGGCATCCCTCATAAATTGTTTTGGGAGAATGTACCCAGGGCATATAAATTATACTCAGATAGCATTGTTATTGAATGCGGTGAGAAAACAGATATGTTTCGCGATCCCAATGTTACCTATAATACCGATAACGCGCCCAAGCTCTTATTTAGACCCGATGATAATTTTATACTGACTGCATCCATCCAACATTCATTTGCCAGTAAATGGGATGGGGGCGCCATCGTTATCAAGGCTGATAGTATGAACTGGATTAAATTTTGTTTTGAAAAAGATTATACAGGGGCACATCGTGTAGTAAGCGTTGTTACAAAAGATATATCTGATGATTGTAATTCTATATCGATAAGGGGAAATACGGTTTTTTATAAAGTAGCCAAGGCAGATAAGGTTATAACGCTGTACTGTTCGACCAATGGAAGGCATTGGTTCCTGGTTCGTCACCTGCAAATGAATACGAGCCTTCCTATTTATATTGGGTTTCTCTCTCAATCACCCACCGGAAAAAACAACAAAGTAACATTTGCAAGTATTCACTATTCAGCAAAGAAGATAAAGGATCCCTACCTGGGTGAATAGCAAGCCTGTCCTTCGCATTCAGACCGTCATATTTAAATCCCGGAATACGGCTAAAATAGCGTACCTTGACTATATGCGATCAGACAAAATTGTGCAGTTTGTAAGTTTTGAAACCAGTTTACCCAGGGAATTATTTATCAAACAATGGGAGCTATATAGCAGGTCGGTAAACAGTGATGCAGATGTTACATTACAGCAAACAGAAAAGAAAGGGGTATTTAAATACATGGCGCAGCACCGATGTGCATCAGGTGAATTCCAATTTTTATTTTCAAAAGCTGGTCGTTCCTCCAGGGTTCCGGAAGTTGAAATAAAGGCAAAACAAGCCGGTGGTTATTCAATGTTACAGGAAGAAAGGATGACTGATACTACTTCGGGTGAAAGTAAGATATTTGCCTTTATCGTCCCGGCGGTAACCGATTTGCAGCCTTATAAACAATTAACTGCGCATGCCGCACTGAATATTTACGAAGCCTATTTCGAAAATTGCCAGTATGCTTTTGTTTTGGAGTATTTTGTAAAAAACAACAATATAACAGCCCTCACGGAATTGTTAAAAGCTTTGTCCCCCTCCGAGATTGGTGTATATACCGAATGTGAATTACATATTGCCTAGGAAAACGAAGTTCAATCCGGAAGAAATATCTTGAACCTTTCATAGCAATATCTCGTAAGGTTTTCCCGATCACCGGGATGGGCAATGTCAATCAATGCCTTGGCGCGCTGGCGGAGGTTCTTCCCAAACAGAAAAGCACTCCCGTATTCAGTGGTAATATAATGAACGTGCCCCCTTGTGGTTACCACACCGGCACCTTCTTTAAGATGCGGTACAATCCTGGGAATGCCTTTGGCAGTCCTGCTACTGAGGGCTATGATGGGTTTACCTCCTTCACTCAACGCTGCACCACGCATGAAATCCATTTGCCCCCCTATACCACTATATTGCATTTGACCGATACTGTCGGCGCATACCTGCCCTGTTAAATCCACTTCAATGGCGCTGTTGATGGCAACTACCCGGGGATTGCGACGTATAACATGCGGGTCGTTTACATAGTCTATATCCAGAAATGCAAAAGAAGGATTGTCATTTACATAATCATACAATCTTCTCGTTCCAAGGGCAAAGGAGGTAACTGATTTATTAGGGTGAATTTTTTTCTTTTTGTTATTAATAACATCTTTTTCCACCAGGTCGATGATACCGTCACTGAGCATTTCGGTATGCACGCCCAGATTTTGGTGGTTTGACAGGTACCTCAATACCGCATCAGGAATAGTGCCAATGCCCATTTGAAGGGTACTGCCGTCTTCAATAAGTTCTGCTACATTTTTACCAATTATCATTTCAGTTTCCCCCACTTTACTGCTGTAATCCTCTTCGGTAAGTTCGGAAGAATGAAATACCATCTTGGCAAAACGATCGGTATGTATCATTCCATCTCCATGTGTGCGTGGCAGTAATGGATTTACAAGGGCAATTATTTTCTTTGCATTGTCAACTGCTGAACGGGCAATATCAATAGACAAACTGAGTGAACAATAACCATGTATATCTGGTTGTGAAACCTGCACGATGGCTACATCAATCGGAAGTATATTTCTTTTAAACAAATCTGGTATATCACTTAAAAATACGGGAGTAAAATCAGCACGCCCTTCCGCTACCGCCTGGCGAACGGGTGTAGATACAAATAGTGAATTGATATGAAAGGAAGGCTGGTATTGTGGTTTGTCCAATTCTATATTTCCCTTCAGGCTGATAGATACCAGTTCAACATCCTTAAGCCTGTCGCTTTCTTTGCCCAGTTCCTTTAAAAGATAGGTTGGAGTACAAACACCTCCGTGGATAAAAACTCTCTGTCCGCTCTGAATCAAAGATAAGGCTTCAGCAGCGGGCACATAGTTAAATGGATGGATCATGAATAAAGTGATTTAATTACAGCAAAATAAAGGGATTTAAAGTCGACTGTGATGGAGTTATATCATTATTAGGGATGATTTAGATAGGTGTTTTTTTAACCCTGACCAATATTAATCAAGAGGTCTGAATATTGCATATTCCCTTACCTAACTAAAGGGTTAGCATTATACTAATCATTGTCAACTTATTGACTGATAATAGTCACCTGCTAATTCACTGACCACAATCTTTTATAGTTATGATGATTGTCACTGATCCTGCTGCGCCCATGCGCTAGCTTGCACGCGGGATACAATTTTTCTTTCATCCAAAAATTACAACCATGAAAAAGCAATTTATTATAAAATATTGCATGGGCTTACTGCTGAATTTTGTGGTGGTAGGCCTTTATGCACAGGATACGATGCCGATAAAAACATTACCCATTGTTACCGTTTCAGCAACCCGCAAGGTAATACCCGAGAAAGTTTGGAAAAACTTTCGTAATTATTTTGCCAGAGCGGAAAACCCCAGATGGTTTATGGCCAATAAATCTTACCTGGTAAGATTTATGACGGATGAAAATCTAAACCATGCCTTATTTACCAAGCGCGGTAACCTTGTTTATCATATCAGCTATGGTTATGAGAATAACTTGCCGGATGATATCAGGAACCTGGTAAGAAGATATTACCCGGATTGTACCATTACGAAGGCTATTAAGGTGGAGGATGCTGACAGGTTGGTTTGGCTTATTAATTTAGTAGATGGTAAAAATTATTTAGTGGTACGGGTAGAAGCAGGAGAAATGGAAGAAGTAGAAAAACTCGATAAGGCATAAAAATCAGTTCAAACCATCAACTTTTACCGGGGATGAAACACATCTGTTTTATCCCCGGATATTCATTAATTGAACTTAGTGAAGAAAGTTGGGTACCTGTAGTGTTTACTTAAACATTTTTACATTTACGGCATTGGCGCCTTTGGGACCCATTTCCACTTCGAAAGTTACTTTGTTGTTTTCTTTGATAGCTTCTGTAAGTGAATTGATATGTACAAATACACTCTCCTGTGTTTCCATGTCCTTTATAAAACCATAACCCTTGGAATCATTAAAGAATGTAACTATACCGGTGCGAATCAGGTCTTCCGGGTTTACAGGTAATTGTTTAGGAACCCCTATCTCAATGTCTTCTACATTGACAATGATCTTTTTTCTTGGATCCGGTGGTTTGGAAGAAAGGTTGCCATTTTCATCCAGGTAGGCGAGCATGCTCTCCAGGTTGTTGCCATCTTTGCTGTTTTCCTTTCTTTCCTGCTTCTTTTCGGCTTTGTCTTTTTTCTTTTGTTCTTTTTTCTTTTCTCTTTCCTTTTTGTTCCATGTAGCTGCCATATATCTTTACAATTTTGATTTGATAATTGATGTGCAAACGGGGATGTTGAAGCGGGGTATTATCTGGAGAAACGGTGCTAAAGTTTACAACAGATTCTGTTAAAGGTAACGCAATATTACCAGCCTTTGGTGCAAGGCTCCAAAATACCCGCAATCCCTTGTCTGTGGTCGCTTTATTCCTGAAATAAACAGGTAGAAAACCTGGTTTTATTGTTTATCCACAGGCTTCCTTGTTCCCAGCCAAAGAATGGCGTCTTTTATAAAACGGTTCTGGATTTCGTTGTTAAACTGGAAGGACAATTCCTTGTTGGTTTTATTTTCATAATCTATGTCGTTATGACCCATGTTTGCATAAATCATGTTGTATTTCTTGTTGGTCCAGACAACAGGATAATAACCACTGTGCCATATTTCGTACAGTTTTGGCCCTGTACCCAGCGGGAAGCTGGTAGAATCAATAGAGAGTAATATTTGAATGTCTTTATTTAGTCTAATATCCTTCTCCCAACTATACCATTCATTGGGTGATGAAGAGAAGGTAAGAGGTAGGTGCCTGGTGGCAGGATGGTTCATTTCCTCAACACGCAAAATAGCAGAGGTAGGTCTCCAGGTATTTCCCTTGTATTGTCCGGCACCGATAAATTCGTTGTGGTACCAGTCCCAGTTCTGTGGAAAATCGGAGGGAGTGAGCGCAAACCCGGCAAAATGAAAGCCCATCCAACCGCCACCTTTTTCCATGTATTGCTGAAAAGCCTTTCGCTGTTCTGGTGCCTCCGGTCTTGTATCCAAAAATAAAACAACCTGGTACTGAGATAAAAATTCAGCGTTCATTTTGGTCCAGTCATTTGTTGAATCATAACTAAAATGATTGGCTGTCGCTAATTGAGGGAAGAACCTGTTTGCCTCGTGTACGAAACTGATATGCGCCTGGTCGCTTTTAGCTGTGTAAAATGCGATGACTTTAAAAGAAGGCGTTGCTGTTTGTGCAATACAACTATTTCCACATACTATTATTGAAATAGATAATAAGACAATTTTAAAATTTGTTTTAAGATGGATAAACATACGGGCAGCATTTAATGAAAGTAAATATAGGCTGAAAGCAAACAATTGGAATCTGGAATTAATTTTATGTACCTGTTGCAGACCTTTCCTTCATATTTTTCATTTCATTCCGGGTTAATTCGAACCAATAAGCATTGCTTCTTCTTTCCCGCGGGCTTAGATAGGAGTTTTCGCCCAGTATATCCGTAAATATTTGCTGTGCCTCAACGCTTCGGTTATTCCTTCTTAAAAACAGGCCATACTGGTACCTGGCTTCAAAATTGGCATAGCGTGCCTTCATCAGCAAAAATTCTTTTTCGGCGGCCTCAGGGTGACCTGTAAAATCAAGGGAAATGGCATACTTCACATGCACCGCCGACCGGTTGAATTTTAAAGAACCATATATTTTCTTCGCAAGCGGAATGACCCTTTCGTATTCTTTTAATTTGAAATAGCAATTGATAAGCTGAGTTAGTACGTGTTCGTTTTCAGTAAAGGCCCCGGTGAGACTGAATTCATACAATTCAATGGCTCTTTCAGTCTGACCCGCGGCCTGGTAGGCGTCTGCTAATTGTATTCTGTTATTAAAAGTATCAGAAAACCTGAGTTGTTCTTCAAGTCGGCGAATCCGGCCTGTGGGGTTAAGAAGGGCGCCGACACCCGATTGTACATTCTGAATATCGTTCTGGTTAATTATTTCCGTAAAAAAATAGGCGATACAGCCAATCAAAGGTAGAAATACAATTAACCAAATCCATTTGGTTTGGGTGTTGCGGCGAAGACAATGTATGACGCAAATGGCCTGAAGCCCGATAACGACATAATAGAAATAGGTATTACCGAAAAAATACATACTGTGGCGGATAGGTTATTTAACCTGCCAAAAATATACATCTGAACCGTATTTCCTGCATTTTTTTAAATATACTTCAGGTGGCAGAAAATTGATGGGAAGTAATAAAAAAAGTCACCCGTCAGGATGACCTTTGATTCATGGCTATAGTAATAACTTATAGTTTTAAGCTGCCAGTTTTCTTTTCTTTTTGCCACCACCGGATAATGCCGCCAGCAATATCTGTGTATCAATGTATTTGCCTTTCATAAAAAATATATTTAAAGTTTTTAATAACCTGATGATTGTTTTTCCCTGGTGAATCATCTTCTACACTGAATAAGACGCTGGTTTGTAAGCCATGTTACAGTAAGTAAAAAGATTTTTTGGAATTTATGCGGCAACCCTTCGGAAGCCTTTGTCGTAGAGGGTATTAAC
>Ga0209069_10001673_pt1 | contig 11359 bp, 9 predicted proteins | sample Str013_2_FD_187202 | JGI IMG/M metagenome (GOLD analysis project Ga0209069, IMG submission 187202) | Freshwater sediment microbial communities in response to fracking from Pennsylvania, USA - Straight Creek_MetaG_SC_2013 (SPAdes) (version 2) | ecosystem: Environmental > Aquatic > Freshwater >...
ATAGAATACAAATGTAACACTACATTCCCTACCTGTTCTAAGCGTGTGTAAATAATAATTTATATGCTGCTACCATCAATACTATGGCCAGCAAGTACCTGAGTATCGATTGGTTAAAACGCATGGAACCAAAATAGGCGCCGCATATTCCTCCGGCAAAAGCAACCCCAACATAGGCATACATATCTACACTGAAATGAATTCCTTTTGTCAGTTGCCCGGCCAGTCCTGATATGGAGTTTACAAAGATGAACAGGGCGCTGATGGCAGCAGCCTGTTTCATATTGGCCCATTTCAACAACAATAATACAGGCGATAATATAATTCCTCCGCCTATGCCAATCATCCCTGAAAGAAAGCCGATGGCAGCCCCAATCAGCAAAGACAAAACCATATTTGGTTTTTTTATTTCCGCTACACTGATATTACCAAAGAACAGGAATCGTACGATGGGGATAATTAATAATATGCCCAGTATTTTCTTATAATAGAAGGTGTCCAGTGTTATTCTTCCCCCAAAATAAGCCATGGGTACGGATGATAGGGCAAAAGGGAGGAATAATCGGAAATTAAAATGCTTGCCGCGATAATATTGAATGAAAGAAGTAAGGGAAACAAATAGATTAAGCAACAGCGCCGTTGGCTTCATTACCTCCGGCGTAATGCTGAATATGGCCATCAACGCCAGGTATCCGCTTGCACCTCCATGTCCCACTGATGCATACAAAAAAGCCACCAGGAACAATAAAAGATAAAATAAAAGTATACTCTCCATATTGCTGGTTAAACGGGTAATAAATGTACCTCTACTATCGCTCCCGTCCTGTATTCCTTTACTTCTTCATCTAATTTTACCAGGCAATTGGCGATGGCAAAAGACCGCATCTTATAGGATTCCTGCGCATCGAGAATAGTAACTGCCTTCCCATCGTAAGTGCCTTTTAAGAAACTGGTCAGTGCTACTTTCTTTTGAAATGATGCAGTCAATGGTGCATGCAATGTTATTAATCCTACTGATCGACTGGTAAGAATCGATAGGGCCGGAAGCACGTATTCATAAAAACAGGTAAGCACCGAAGAAGGATTTCCTGGCAACCCAAAAACAAGTTTGTTTCCCTGTTTTCCAAAATACAATGGCTTGCCGGGTCGTTGTTTTATTTTATGAAATAATTTTATTGCACCGCATTTTTCAGCCGCCTGCAGAACAAAATCATAATCGCCCGCACTAATACCACCGGTTAGCAATACCATATCGCTTTGTTGCAATGCCTTAGCGAGTGTGCTGGTTAATATATCCAGATCATCGTCAGCCCAGAGCATTTTAACGTCATTTATATGCAGGGCCTGCAAGGCGGAGGAAAGTGCAAAAGAATTGGATTCAAATACCTGTCCATGATCCAAATGATTACCGGGTTGTTGTAATTCCTTTCCCGTAATGATAATACTTACAGAAGGATTGGGAAATACTTTTATTGCCGCAATGCCAATACCCGCCAGGAATCCCACAGCAGCCGGACCAAGAAGCCTGTTCTTCTCCAGGGCAAGTTCTCCTTTTTTAATTTCACTTCCTGCAAGGCGAACATTTGTACCTTGTTGAATCTGATCATCATTTATCAGCAATTCTTTTTTACCAGCCGACGGTTCAGCAATAATTACTTTTTCCTGCATAACCACTGTATCGGCTCCTTGCGGTACCGGTGCCCCGGTAAAAATTCTTATGGCTTTTCCGCCCGGCAATGAAATAATATCATTATTACCCGCGGCTATTTCTCCATCAATGATCAAATTGGTCATATTCTTCCAGTCGGTATAGGAAAATGCATAGCCATCCATCGATGATTGCGGAAAGGCAGGAATATCCGCTGGGGCGTATACATCTTCTGCCAATAGTTGACCAGCTGCCTGTAAGAGTGGCGATTCTATTGGAGGCAATGAAACAACCTGCTGTGCAATTATTTTCCTGGCTTCTAATACTGAAATCATGATAAGAGTTAATCAATTTTTCAACCTCCAATTGTAATCATACTCCTGTTATGAATGTCTTCCGCGTGCAGGTGCTCAAAGTCAGTGGTAAACTGACCACCCAGTTCTTTCTTTTTATTAAATATACTTTCATGAATAAGAGCAGTTACATCTTTTCCTTCACGCAATGCAGACAACAAATCGGTTTCTTCCCCGGAGAATAAGCAATTTTTCATTTTCCCATCCGCAGTTAATCGCATGCGGTTGCAACCACTGCAAAAAGGTGCACTCATGGTACTGATGACCGCAAAGGTCCCTTTATGACCGGGAACGATATATGCTTTTGCGGTATCATGCACATCGTTCTTCAATGGGTTAAAGGAATATTGTTCTTCAATCACCTGCAACATCTCTTTCCAGGTCATTACTTTATTGCTTGTCCACCTGTTTCCTGAAAAAGGCATGAATTCAATAAATCGTATGTGAACAGGTTGTGCTTTTGTCCATTCGATAAAATCATTGATTTCTCCGTCGTTCAGGCCTTTCATAATGACTACGTTCACTTTTACATGAAAGTTTTTGCTGAGCAGTAATTGTATATTATCGTATACTGTTTTGAACTGGTTCCTCCGGGTAATAAGTTGAAATTTTTCCTCTTGTAATGTATCCAGGCTGATATTGAGTGATTTGATACCTGCGCTTTCCAGAACAGGAACAAACTCATGGAGTCTCGTACCATTGGTGGTGAGTGTTAGCTGAACAGGCAATTTTGACAAGGCCAGTATAATATCAGCAGCGTCTTTGCGAACAAGTGGCTCACCGCCTGTCAATCTTATTTTCTTTACACCCATCCGCACAAAAACCTTTGCCAGTTGTTCTATTTCTCCCGCTTTCATAAGATTGGAGGCAGGCGTAAAATCATATTCCTCTTCCGGCATACAATAAAAGCAACGAAAATTACAGTTATCCGTTAGCGATATACGCAGGTAATCGTGCACACGGTTATAAGTATCTTTGATCATGCCTTATTAGTGCTTTTTGAAAGTTCCTGGTAATCTGCTGCCGTATCAATATCTATATCTCCTTTTGAAAAGGCAACCACATCCATTTCATGGGTGTGTTGTTGTATAATGGACCTGGCGCCTACATCACCCTTTAATTGGAGCAGCTCTGGAAATATATTCTTATGAAACAATGCAGGAGCGCCAAAGGTATCGTTATAGCTGCTTGCAACAATGGGTTTACCCGTCTTTTGGTGTGCCAGCACTAATTCATTCAATAAGGAAGAGGTTACATAAGGCTGGTCGCACAACATAATAATAACACCCTCTACAAACGGATCTGCCTCAACCAATGCATGTATTCCACACCGGATGGATGAAGCCATCCCTTGCTGCCAGTCCGTATTTACAACTGTATGGGCAATATTGAAGTCCATATTTCTTTTGATGTTATTTTCATTAGCGCCCAGTACCACAATAATGGGGCGGGCACTTGAATCAAAGGCAACTTGTAACATGTGTTGCAAAAGTGTTTTTCCATCATACATCAAAAGCTGTTTTGGCGTACCCAGCCGCGATGAAGCCCCTGCAGCAAGTATAATAACAGCTATTTTTTTTTCGTGTTCCTTTATTTCCGCCATTATATATTAGTATGAATGCTGGTTCTGCTTTCATCCATTGAATTTACCGGGCGTGAATGAATGGCTTCCGGCCTCTCACGCAGGTTATTGCCCTGGTGCTCCGCTAATACTGCTTTTATTTCTGCAAGAATGGACAGTGCAATTTCTTCCGGTGTCTCTGCACCGATATCCAGGCCAGTCGGACCATAAATCCTTGCTTTTTGATCATCCGTTATTGTTATCCCCTTTCCCTGCAATTCTGTAAACATACGATCCAGTCGACTCTTTGGTCCTAAACAGCCAATGTACCTGCATTTCTTTTGCAACAACAATCGCAATACAGCAAGGTCGTAATTATAGTTGTGCGTCATCAATACAAATACTGTTCTATCATCTATCCCTATTTGCCGGATGGCTTCTTCCGGTTTCTCTGCAATAATTGAATGTGCTTTTGAAAATCTTTGTATGTTGGCATGCGTTGCTCTCCCATCCACTATAGTTACCTGCCAACCCAACACCGTTGCCATATCTACCAATGGCATGGCGTCATTGCCAGCTCCTACTGCAATCAACGAAACTGCTGGCTGAATTAATTCAATAAATCCGGAGATCACCTGCCCGCTGTATTGCTTCAAGAACGAAGATTTTTGTGTAAATGCAGTTGCCGCGTCATCCCTAACAATGTTTTCCAGGTCTTTATCTTCAATATTACTTTTCGTTTTTTCTCCATTACTAAAGAAACAAGTTCCGGGCTGGTGGCCATGAAAGTCTTTTAAGGAAAATAATGTAACCAGAACCACGTCCCTCCTTTGAGAACAACATGCTTCAAGCAAATCAATTGGGTTATCGGACTGATTGGGATCGATGGGTTCGAATAAAATATGAACAATGCCATTACATCCTAATTGCACGCCAAAAGAAACATCAGCGTCATTATCCATTGAGTTGTAGGTAACCAGTTTGTTTTGTTTTTGCAACATCACCAGCATGGCCTTTCGGTAAGCATCTCCTTCGAGGCAACCGCCACTGATAGCACCCGTCATCTTCCCGTTATCCTCCACCAGCATACGGGCACCGGGTCTTCGGTAAGAGGACCCTTCTACATGTATGACAGTGGCCAACGCTGTTTGACGCCCTTCTTGTTTTGCAACTTTAAATGCATTGAGTATATCGCGTATCTCTTTTGTCATTTTCTGTAATGATTGATTCTTCTTTGCTGCGGTGAATCAATTAAATTTAATTCTATGAATGCTTACAGCATTGCCAAGTTAAACGGGAGCTTTCTTATCCGCTTCCCTGTTAAATCATAAATAGCATTTGTCAGGGCCGGAGCAAGAGGAGGTAAACCAGGTTCTCCAACTCCTCCTGCATCAGCATTGTTCTCCATGATGTGTACTTCAATAGGTGGTATGTCGGTTATTCGGGGCATTTTGTAGGCATAAAAATTCTTTTCAACAACCATTCCGTCATTGAAGGTTATTTCATGAATTGTAGCTGCACCCAATGCCATAACAATGGATCCTTCTACCTGTGCTTTGATGGTATCAGGATTAACGTACCAGCCACAATCTATCACCGCCCAAACCTGGTCAATCTTTATTTTCCCATCTGCGCCTCTTGATACTTTTACCACTTCACCTACAGTAGTTCCAAAACATTCTGTGATAGCAACGCCATAACCCTCATGTTTTTTTCTGTTTCTCCAGCCTGATACTTCCTCTAATTTATCAATTTGCCTGTGAACACGATCATCATTCAGGTATTGTCTCCTTAAATCCAAGGGATCTTTACCGGACTCAACTGCCAATTCATCTATAAAACTCTCGTAGGCAAATCCATTGGTGGAAGCATATACGGAGCGCCACCACATGATGGGGATGGGTGTTTCAAACGGCACATCCGAAATACTCAAATTTTTTATGCTTTCATAATAGGGTTTTAAAAATCCTTCGGATGCACTATCGTTAGGTTGATCCTTTTTACCTCCGCTCCAATGGCCAATATTTTGTCCCGCTAACTTTACTTTAAAAGCATTAATCTCCCCATTAGTAATTACAGCCTGGCAACGGTAAGAAATACCAGGTCGGTAAGGTCCCTGGGTGGCATCATCTTCCCTGGTCCATACCACTTGTACCGGCCCACCTATTTCCTTAGAAATAATGGCAGCCTCGTACGGATAATCCAGGAAGGCTTTTCTTCCGAAGCCTCCGCCAAGAAAGGTCATGTTCACAATCACTTTTTCTCTCGGTAAGTTCATCTCTTTACTCATAAAATCCTGAACCCAATCAGGCGCCTGTATCGGCCCCCAGATTTCAAGTTTATCTCCCTGGTAATGGGCAACACAGTTCAGGGGTTCCATACAACTATGCGCCTGGTAAGGAGTCTGATATATCACATCAATCTTTTTTTCAGCCTGTTGTATAATACTATCAGGATCTCCCACCTTTTTGAAAGACAGACCCTCATTTGTCTTAAGTGCCTCCTCCTGGCGCCGATAAATTTCCGCAGTACTCAAATGTTCAAAGCCGCTATCGTCCCATTCAACTATCAGTGCCTTCCTGCCATGCATAGCAGCCCATGTTGAGTCGGCTACAACAGCAATACCTTCGCGGGTAGTATTAAAGACTTTCATCTGTACCTTAAAGACATTCTTTACACCTGGTATTTTGCGGGCAGCTGTATCATCAAAGCTTTTTACTTTACCACGCAGTCGGGGGTTGCGTTCTACGACCGCATACAACATCCCCGGAATTTTCTTATCCAATCCAAAGATGGCTGTTCCATTTGTTTTCAAAGCCGTATCCTGCCTCAATAGTGGTTTACCAATGAGTTTGTACTCAGAACGGGCTTTGAGCTTAACATTCTTTGGCGCTTCCAGTTTTGATGCGTCAATCACCAGCTCGCCATAATGAAATTTTCTTCCTGTCTGCCTGTGTATAATATGCCCGAATTCAGCATAGCATTCCGATGCAGGGACATTCCATTTTGTGGCAGCAGCAGTTATCAGCATTTCCCGGGCAATTGCACTCAGGTTCAATAAATTCTTATACGAACCACGGACAGTTGAACTGCCACCCGTTATCTGGCTTCCGTATTTCTTATTGTCACCGGGAGCAAAGATGATATTGATCTCATTTAAATTGACTTCCAGTTCTTCTGCGACAATCTGTGGTATTGCCTGGTATGCACCTTGTCCCATTTCGGCACGGTGACTCAATATGGTAACTTTACCGGATGTATCAATGCGTATCCAGGCGTTCAATTCAATCTCTGTGGCTTCCGCCGCTGCGGCATTTATAATTTTCGGTTCATTTGCGGTTGCGGGAAAATAGAAACCCAACCAGAGAGCAGTTCCTGTTACGCCAGAGACCCTCAGGAAATTCCTCCTGGATAGCGCGTTCGTTTTTCTTATTATTGACATATATGAGTGCTCTTTTAGTTTGTGCAGCCTCAGTTTATTTTGAGGTTATTTCTGTTGCTCTTTGAATGGTTACTCATTGCCCTTTACTTGTAAGTATAATTTAAATCATTTGGGAACATATGCTCCTTTATTTATCCAGGTAACCCATGCTTTTTTGAATTCCCCGTGACTCATTGGTGGAAGTGACCGGCCTTCACCTGGATTCCAGGCAGACATTACCAATTGGTCCGATGCATGGCTAATTAACTGTTCTTTGTTCTTAAACCCATTTTGTTTGGGATCGGATAATTGTTTAGCTAATTGATGAGCTGTCCTTCCCTGGAAAACCATTTTCATATCAGCCGATGGTAAATGCCAGTTAGGATTGCCCGGAGGTGTATGTAACCCCGCTGTATTAGTAGGCTGATGACAATTTGCACATTTCATCGCATATAAGCCTTTACCGTCTACACCTCTCTTGGGAAACATGGTGTGCAGGTGGCTATCGTCTCCCTGTAATGGCACATCTCCTGCAGGGTGACAGTTTACGCAGCGGGGACTCATCAATACCTTGTATACTTTCATAAAAGCCTGAACAGATTCGATGCTATCCTTGTTTTTATCCAGGTATTTTGCATGGTCAATGGGGAAAATAGTTTTACTCTTAAATGCGGTAGTCATAATCCCGATTATGGAAACTATTGTGGTTATGATTATAATCGTTTTTACAGGCAGAAAATAACGCATTCTATTTGCAGCAAAGTGTTTCATAATGTAAAATGAGTTTAAACGATATCAAATGAGGTATCTGTATTTACTGATGGTACGGCCCGTTATCCATTCTTAATTCCTTTTTGCTGGATTTCCGCTGCACGGTGAATGGCTTTACGAATGCGGAGATAAGTACCACACCTGCAAATATTACCCGCCATTGCATCGTCAATATCCTGGTCCGTCGGATTTGGATTTTCTCTGAGTAGCACAGCTGCAGATAACAGCTGACCGGATTGACAGTATCCGCATTGCGGCACATCTATTTCCTGCCAGGCCAGTTGCAACGGATGCTTATTATTTTCCGACAAACCTTCAATCGTCACAATCTTTTGTCCTTCGGCACGACTTACTTTGGTAACACAGGAACGCACAGCTTGCCCATTCATTAATACTACACAGGCACCGCATTGCGCTACACCACAACCATATTTTGTTCCGGTGAGGCCGACGATATCTCTTATGGCCCATAGCAAAGGCATATCAGGATTTACATCGATCTGGTATTCCTTCTGATTAATATTTAATGATATCATAAGTTAGAAATATAAGAGGTGATAATAATATTTTCTTTTCATTTTAAGCCAATCAGCATTTATCCTATTTCATTAAAATTTTAAACATTGCCTATATCGAATGGCATTTTACGAATCCGTTTACTACTGGCTGCAAAAATGGCGTTGGCCAAAGCAGGAGCAAATGGCGGCAACCCGGGTTCACCCACGCCTTTTACCTTTCCGCCCTCCGCAAGAATATGAACTTCAATTTCAGGCATTTCATTGATACGAATAAGCGGACTATCATAAAAATTGTGTTGCTGAACCATCCCCTTTTCCAATGTAATACCAGGTTTAATGGCTGCGCCAAGCGCCATTACAATGGCACCCTCTACCTGGTTTTTTACATTATCAGGGTTCACCACCTCACCCAGATCTATCACCGCAAAGACTTTATCTACTTTTATGGATTTATCGGGATTATAAGTTACTTCTACTGCCTGGGCACATAATCCGGCAAAAAACTCCCATTGTGCGATACCCCTGCCTTTGCCAACGGGTAAAGGATTATCCCAATTTGACACTTCTCTAAGTTTCAATAAAACCCTTTTTAAATCGGAAGATTTGGAAAGCATTCCAAGGCGGAAATCCAAAGGGTCTTTCTTTGCTTTATTAGCCAGTTCATCTATAAAACATTCATGCGCAAATGCAACCGTTGAGCTGGTTACAGACCGCCATGCAGCAACCGGAACGTGAAAGTCAGCCCTTACATATGAGGTCTTTATGTTAGGAATTTCGTAAGCCTGCTCACCAATCCCCTCCACCATGATGCCGTCTGCTTTAGTTTTATCAAAATCAGTTCTCATGGCCTCCTGGTAGGAAGGACTTATTACTTTATGCTGAAATGCAACCAGCTTTCCGTCTTCTGAAAAACCTCCCTTGAGTTGTGAAAACGTCATAGGTCTGTAAGGGCCTTTTTCGGTAGTATCCTCCCTTGACCAGATTACTTTTACCGGTTTGCTTATGAGTTTGGCAATATTTACTGCTTCAATTATGTAATCTATGTTGAGCCTTCTGCCAAAACCACCCCCGATGAATTTTGCATGCAGCTTAATATTGTCAGGCGCAAAACCTATATACTTGTGTAAGTCGTTTGCCCCGGTTCCTGTAATGGTACTTGGCACCTGTGTAGAAGTCCATATCTCCACCTTATCCCCTTGCACCTGTGCTACACAATTCATGGGTTCCAGTGGATGATGCGCAACCATCGGCGTTTCGTAAAAAGCTTCGACCATATTTTGTGGTTGCAAATGCAGAGCGTCAACTGAACCAATATTTTTATCAATTAAACCCTCCTCACTGGCGAGCGATCGCAAATGATTTTCATACTCCGAAGAATTAAACGTTTCAAACCCTTTGGTATCCCATTCAATCTTTAGCCTCTTCCGCGCCTGAAGGGCTGTCCAGTATGAATTGGCAATAACTGCCACGCCGATAGAATGATACCTCCCCATAATCCTTTCCACTTCAATTACCTTTTCCACTCCTGCTATTTTAAGTGCATCGCTGGCATCAAATCGTTTAAGCGTTCCTCCTATAACCGGACATCTTTCTATTGTGGCATACAGCATGCCGGGCAATTGCACATCAATACCAAACTCTGCCTTTCCATTAGTTTTCAAAGGCACATCCGGTCGCCTGATTGATTTTCCTAATATTTTAAAATCTTTAGGGTCTTTTAGTTTGGGTTCTTTGGGCAATTCCAATTTTGAGGCTTCTTCTACCAGGTCACCATAGGTAAATAACCTGCCGGTGGGTTTATGAATCACTTTACCATTTTCAGCATAACAGCTACCGGCATCCACCTGCCATTTTATGCTTGCTGCTTTAATAAAAACTTCTTTTGCGGAAGCGCCTACTTTTCTCAATTCAGTATAATTGGTCCTGATAGACGAACTGCCTCCTGCTCTTTGTTGAGTACCCAATTCCTTTTCACCGTTTGACTGTTTGATGGTTACCTGGTCAAGCGATACTTCAAATTCTTCAGCAATCAAAGCTGGAATAGATTGAAAAGTACCCTGACCCATTTCAGGTTTGATGTTAAATATTGTAATGCCACCGCTGGCTTCCACCAGGATATATGGTGTGAAATTTTTGGCTTCGGATATGTTCAGCATTTTACCAGCAAATCCCCGGTCGGAAACCCCCAACCAAATAGCCATGCCGGCTCCAGATGCATTTTTTATAAAATTGCGCCGGGAAACTTGTTTCATGATTATTTGAGTTTTATTTAATTAACCGCAGGGCTGACTTATTTAAAACTGGCATTATTAATTGGCCTGGTAGCTTTAGAGGTTTGATTACCTGTATTGAACAGGTTCAATAACAAGGTAATCCCATCCGCCGCCAGAGTCAAGGAAAATCTGAACGCGTTCAATACGAACGCTTTAGCGTGGCGTCCATGGCCCGAAACATCACCCCCGATATCCATTCGACCAGAACCGCATATGCTAAGCTAATCCTTTGTTAAACGTCAAAAATGTGCTTCTGACCGTGGCTTGGGGATTGACACCGTGAATCGTGTGTCGTGGCGCTTTCGCGTGAGTTGGGCACTGGCGGCACGCTTCACTCCCTGGTTACGCTCTTCGCAAGAAGCGTATTTTGCCACGGTGGAGTCCCTGATCCGACCCCAGATCCGGATGCTGGACATCGGGTGCGGAACTGAATTCCTGATGACGTGGCTGCGGCCTGACCTGCACAGCCGCTGGACCAAATCCATTGTGGATCGCGCCGAGATTTTCGGCATCGATCCGCATTTGCCCAGCCTGGTTCGGAACCATAGGCGCTTGATCGCCTGTGCGCTGGCGGACCAAATCCCATTCCCGGCCGCGAGCTTTGACCTGGTCACCGCCAACATGGTGGTGGAGCACCTTGCCGATCTCGTGCAGCGAGTAGGCGCGGATCGAGATCTCGACCTTGTTCTTCTCAAGCCATGCGGGATTGATTTCAAAATTGAACAGCCGAAGTTCCGTCGGTTTCAAGAGGAAGTTGGCACCCGGCTCATAACGACCAGACGCTGCGGGTGCGCCGTCAACAAACACTTTGAAG
>Ga0209069_10001674_pt1 | contig 11352 bp, 10 predicted proteins | sample Str013_2_FD_187202 | JGI IMG/M metagenome (GOLD analysis project Ga0209069, IMG submission 187202) | Freshwater sediment microbial communities in response to fracking from Pennsylvania, USA - Straight Creek_MetaG_SC_2013 (SPAdes) (version 2) | ecosystem: Environmental > Aquatic > Freshwater >...
CGACCTGCTCGACGAGCTCCGTCGTGAACGTCGCCTGAGCGTGTTGCTGATCACCCACGATCTCGGCATCGTCGCCGGCCGGGCGGACCGCGTCGCGGTGATGTATGCCGGCCGGATCGTCGAAGAAGGACCCGCAGCCGAGGTGCTCACGTCGCCGCGGATGCCGTACACGCGTGCCCTGCTCGATGCCGTGCCCCGGCTTGATCGACCGTCGCACACGCGCTTGACGGCGATCAGTGGCGCGCCGCCGATCCTGCCCGGCTACGAGACCGGCTGCGCTTTCCAACCGCGCTGCCCCCATGCCACCGACGAGTGCGCCTCGGCTCGCCCACCGCTAGACGGCAGTGACGCAGGCGACGTTGGCACGAGTGAGGAGCGGGCGTGGGCCTGCTGGCATCCGCTATCGAGCGCTACCGTCCAGCACTCGACGGTGTGATCATCTGCACCGCAGCAGGCATGAGCTCGCAGGTCCCGCGGAACGAACATCGTTGTAAGATACATAGATGTAGGTTGTCGCGAGCGGTGCGATCTCGTATCGATGGATCGTCCGCCGCGCTGACGCCGGCGTGTGCCTCTATGAGTTCAACTCGTCAGGAATGATCGACGGCGTCGCATCTTTGGGACGGGACGCGGCACCTCGGTTCTCAGCCGGCGAGTAGCACAACCGTTTCCGAGACAGTGACGTTCAACGCTGTCGCGATGTCACCCAACCTTGCGAGGCTGGCGCCTGTGTAGCGGGTCGCCTCGTAACGCTGCACCTGTTGCTCGGCAACACCGAGCGCGCCAGCGAGATCAGCCTGCGTCCAACCACGAGCAATACGGGCCTTGATGAGCGCGTCGGCCAAGCCTGCCAACGTCGACGATTCGATCGTTGTCGTCGAACCGGCGCGGAGCTCGTCGTAGTCGCCGAGCTCGCCGCGCAGGTCATCGAGTTGGCCCCGCAACGCGTCAGCCTGCAGATCACGGAACCCGTCGTCACCGGCTGTTCCATCTTGAACAGCGGCCAGGAGCCGTTCAAGCTCTGCAGCCTGCTTGCGTGTCTGCTGATACTGGCGGTCGTTCGCGATCATTCCCACGTCTCCTTACTGGGATCGATCACAACGATCCCTTTCGATGTTCCGTCTCGATCAGTTTGGAAGAACGCCGCGAACTGCGTACCGCTCGCACCCTCGACAACGTTCGGGAAGAACTCACCACCGAACCGCGCCTTCTGGGCTGCCCGGCGATCACTGAAGTCCAAGATCTCACCCGCTTCTTGTCCGAGTCGCAGGCGATCGACACCGCTCGGTGACCAGACCGCATCGAAGTCGCCCGGCTCCTCCTTGGCGGTGACGAAGCTTCCATTCAGCCAAACACACGAGCATCCGGAGGCACCAAGCGCGACCAAGCCTGCTGCAACCCGTCGAGCAGACGGCGTCGCAGCAGATTCCAACCGAACCGCTCACGAACCTCGTCCCAACTCGCAACGTGCTCGCCCGGCGGCAACAAGCCGGTCACCGGATCGAACGGTGGAATGGGCACCCACACAATATATCTGTTGTGTGCCACATCGGCAACGCGTCCTGCGGTGAGAAGCGAGGGAACAAGTGCGATTCGCGTCGGAGGGATCGCGGAGTACGTGTGCGATGCTGCGATCGTGGACGACGCGGCCGCTCGCGCTCTTCGGATCACGCGCCTGCGAGCAGCCGTCGAAGCCGAGCGCCGGCGCACGGCCGAGCGGATCGACGGGTTGCAGCAGAGCTATGCGGACATCGTCGAGGCGGCCGAGCTGACGTCGACGGACGATGAGCACGATCCCGACGGCGCGACCATCGCCTACGAGCGGGCGCAAGTGTGGGCGCTGTTGCGCCAGGCCCGAGCGGATCTTGTCGCTCTGGACGAGGCGATCGAACGGATCGACGACGGGACGGCTGCCGTGTGCGCGGTGTGCCATGGCCCGATCGCGTTGGAGCGCCTGTTGGCGCTGCCACAGACGCGGACGTGCATCCGCTGCGCAACGTGACGCTTGCTAGATCTGCTCCTCCGACCCAGGCTCGGTCAGTCGCCGAGCGTCAATGATTCGTCGGCTTCAGCGGGCGCCGCCGCGGCATTCGGTGCCGGTACGGCTGTCGCCGTCGGGCGCGGTAGCAAGCGATAGACGCACACCGACGCGACGATGGCCGCGCACGCACCGGTGATGGCGGCGGTGTGGAAGCCGGACACGTACGCCTCTTTGGCGGCATGGGCCAGTGCCTTGCCGCTCTCGCCGCCTAAGTCACGCGCCGCCCCGAGCGCACTAGCCAGACCGCCGGTCGAGACGCGTTGCACGTCGGCTGGTAGCCCAACGAGCGCGGGCGTGAGATGGCTCGTGAACCGGCTGGCGACGAGGCTGCCGAGCACGGCGACGCCGAGCGCGCCGCCCAGTTCGCGCGTCGTGTCGTTCATCGCCGAGCCGACACCCGCTCGCCCGAGTGGCACCGCCGACATGATCTGCGCTGTCAGCGGCGACATCGTCAGCGCCATGCCCGCCGGGAGCACCAGGAAGATCGGCAGCAGCTGCCAGTAGTGCGAGGTGCTCCGGCTCAACAGGGCGATGAACGTCAGGCCCAGCGCGACGAGACCGAGACCGGTGGCGACGACGGTGCCGGCGCCGTGGCGCGCCGCCAGCCGCGGTGTCTGCGGCGCGACGGCCATCATCACCAACGCGAACGGGAACTGCGAGATGCCCGCCGTCAACGTCGAGTAGCCGAGGACGAGTTGGAAGTACTGCGTCATCAAGAAGAAGACGCCGAACATGGCGAAGTACACGAGGCTCATGCCCGACGACGCGACGCTGAAGCGCCGATCGCGGAACAGCGCAAGGTCGAGCATCGGCTTTGGTGTGCGTCGCTCCCACAAGATGAAGGCGATGCCGAAGACGATCGCCAACCCGAAGCGCAGCAGCGTCGTCGAGCTGCCCCAACCCGACGCCGGCGCCTCGATGATGGCGTAGACGAGCGTCACCATCGTCGCGATCGACAACAGCGCGCCGACGACGTCGAGACGGGCCTGTTCGGGATCGCGCGATGTCGGCAAGAGGATCTGCCCGGCGACCAGCGCGACGAGGATGATCGGCACGTTGACGAGGAAGACCGATCCCCACCAGAAGTGGGCGAGCAGGAACCCGCTGGCGACCGGTCCGATGGCGGCGCCGCCGCCGGAGATACCGGCCCACACCGCGATTGCTTTCGTCCGCTCGTGGGCCGGGAAGACGTTGGAGAGGATTGACAACGTCGACGGCATCACGAACGCACCACCTACGCCCATGATGGCGCGCCCGGCGATGACCATGTTGGCGCCGCTGGCGAAGGTCGCCACGAGCGAACCGGCGAGGAAGACAAGCAGGCCCGCCTGCAGCGCGCCCTTGCGCCCGAAGCGATCACCGAGCGCGCCGGCGGTGAACAACAGGCCAGCGAAGATCAGGCCGTAGGCATCGACCATCCACTGCAGCTGGCGGGCGCTCGCACCGAGTTGTCGTGCGAGTGTTGGCAGGGCGATGTTCAGCGCGGTGTTGCCGACGATGACGATGATCAGGCTCGTGCACAACACGGCCAGGATCCACCAACGCTTCTCGGCGTTCTCACGCTGGAACGCGTTCATCGTCGTCGGCGGCTGACCGCCGACATCCGTAGATGACTTCGACATCGAGACCTACTTTCCTGCAAGCTCGGCGACGACGGGCGCGAACGGCTCCGCGTCTTCGGCGCCGACGATGACGTATGAGAACCCCCAGCGATCGCGACGGATGCGAAGGTCGTCGGCGATCTGCGCCGGCGTACCGATCAGCGCGAACGGTGTGTCGAGCACGGTCTGCGCGGAAAAGCCGAGGCTCTTGGCGATCGCCTCGGCTGTCGCCTGACGGCTGTCGGTGATGGCGACGAAGAAGGCACGCACGTTGATCTCGATCGAGGCCATCCGCTCGCCGGCGGCGGCGCGCACGATCGCGATCTTCGTGTCGACGGCATCGGCCGTCATCGACGCGAGCGCCCCAGCATCCACGGCGCCGGCCGCCATCGTCCCGTTGATCCCGACGATGTCGGCTTCGCGCGCCGCGATCGACAGGACGCGTTTGCCGCCACCGCCGATCAGGATCGGTGGCCACGGTCGTTGCGTCGGCTTCGGTGTTCCGTCGAGCTCGGTGATCGTGTAGTGCGACCCGGCGTAGGAGAACGTCCCGTCGGCGAAGCAACCCTTGATGATCGCCAGGCCCTCGACGAAGCGATCGACGCGCACGCCGGGTGTGTCATACGTCATGCCGGCAAGGTCGTAGTCGGTGCGCATCCAACCGGCCCCGAGGCCGATCTCGACGCGACCGTCGGAGAGCACATCCATCGTCGCCAGCTCCTTGGCCAGCACGACGGGGTGCTTGTAGTCGTTGTCCCACACCAGCGCCCCGACGCGCAGGCGGTCGGTGGCGTCGGCGGCGGACATCAGCGCTGGTACCGGCGCCAACTGGTCGCCGAAGTGGTCCGGCATCGTCAAGCTCGAGTAGCCGAGACGCTCGACGCGGCGGGCGAGTGCGACCCACGCCGTCCGGCTCTCGGCGTTCGCAGCCTGGACGCCGAAGCGGAACGGACGAGGGGGGATGACCGCTGCCGTCATGGGTTGGCACGCTACCGTGCAAGGCACCGTGCGCACGTTGCTCCGCCTCGCCGTCGTCGTGGTCGTTGCCGCCATCGGGCTCGCTGGGATCGTCGTCGCTGCCGTCCCTCCGCTGGCCAGAGTGGTCACCTCGCCCGAGTTGAAGGCCGGTCCGTTGCCGGCCTTGACGCCGCTGTCGCGCGCCTCGCTCGTCTACGACGCGGCCGGCAACTTGATCGACAGGTTGAACGTCGAGAACATCCAACCGTTCACGTTGGACCGTGTCCCGAAAGATGTCGTCACTGCTGTCCTCGCCGTCGAAGACGCGGGCTTCTACGAGCACCGCGGCGTCAACGCCAAAGGTCTGATCCGCGCTGGCCTGGCCAACGTCTCGGCCGGCGGCACGACGCAAGGCGGCTCGACGATCACGCAGCAGCTCGTCAAGAACGCGCTCGTCGGATCCAAGCGCGACGCGAACCGCAAGATCCTCGAAGCGTCCTATGCCGTCGAGCTCGAGAAGAAGCTGACCAAAGATCAGATCTTGGAGGAGTACCTCAACCGGATCTACCTCGGCAACAACGCCTACGGGTTGCAAGCCGCGGCGCAGACGTACTTCGGCAAGGACGTCGAGCAGCTCGATCTCGTCGAGGGTGCGTTCTTGGCCGGGATGATCCGCAACCCGGCCGGCTACGACCCGATCTACCGCTCGGAGCGCAGCCGGTTGCGGTTCAAAGAATCGTTGACCCGTCTCGTCAAGGTCGGGCGGTTGGCGCAGAGCGAGGCCGACCGCGTCGGTAGCAGTTGGCTGTTGCCCGATCGCATCCAACGCGGCGTCAAGGTCGATGTCGCTCGCACGTACTTCTCGGCCGAAGTTCGACAGCAGCTGCTCAACAAGACGACGATCCTCGGGTCCGACTACCAGACCCGCTACAACCAGATGTTCCGCGGTGGGCTGAAGATCTACACGACGCTCGATCCAAGGTTGCAGCAAGCGGCTGAGGACGCCCGCTCGTCCGACAAGGGCCAGCTGCCCGACACTGCCGGACGCTTCCAAGCCGCGATCGTCTCGCTCGACAATTCCTCAGGCGCGATCAGGGCGATGGTCGGTGGTCCCGGCTTCGACTCGACGCAGGTCAACTTGGCGACGACGGGACGCCAGACCGGATCGGCCGGCAAGGCGTTCATCCTCACCGCGGCGCTGGCGGCGGGGGTCCAGTCGAACGACTACGTCGATGGCTCCGCCGGGCGGAACTGCGAGTGGTGGTCGAAGGGACCGCCGTCGGACACGAACCCGTACACGCAGCAGAACGTCGAGTTCGAGGCCGGTCCGCTCGAGCGGATGACATGGAATTCGGTCAACTGCGCGTTCATCCGCTTGTACCTCTCGGTCGGCGGACCGCGCGTCGTCGCGATGGCGCACAACATGGGCGTCAAGGGCCCGTTGAAGGACATCTACTCCTTCGCCACTGGCGGCAACGCCATCTCGCCGCTCGACATGGCGGCCGGGTTCTCGACGTTGGCCAACCTCGGCACGCAGCGCGATCCCTACTACATCGATCGAATCGAAGATGGCGACGGTCGCGTCATCTACCAGCACGAGGTGCAGAACAACCCGGCGCTCGACCCTGCGGTGGCGGCGCGGGCCGTCGACATCTTGAAAGGCGTGCTCCGGCAGGGCACCGCGACTCGGGGCAAGCTCGCCGACGACCGTCCGGCAGCGGGCAAGACAGGCACGTACGAGAAGAACCTGCACGCCTGGTTCGTCGGTTTCACGCCGCAGTACACGACGTCGGTGTACCTCGGAAACCCGGCGCTGCCCGAACCGATGGACGACATCCCCGAGTTCACCGGCGCGAAGGCACCGCAACAAGCGTTCAACCGCGTCCAAGGCGGCACCTACCCGACGCTGATCTGGAAGCAGTACATGGACGCCATCCACGAAGGTCTCGAACCGCTCGACTGGCCGGCACCCGAAGCGAACGCTCGGGGACCGATGCGCGTCTACGCCCCCGGTCAGGATTGCATAGGCGCCGTCGTCGGCTCCGACGAAGAAGGCTTCAGCCTCGTTCCCGGCAAACAGCCGGCCTACGTGACGCCCGATCCCAACGACTTCGCCGCGCCCGCCGCGACCGTGCCGATGTCGCAGCGCACGTACAACTGCCACTACAAGGGAGGGTTCATCTCCGGACCAAAGCCGACGACCACCATCGCTGGCGATCCGGCGGCACCGGGTGCGCCCGCACCCGCTCCGGGCGCCGGACCGGCACCGACGGCGGCGCCTACGCCTCCGACGAAGAAACCATGAGATGATCGTGCGTGTGGGGACCGATGACTGACGCGATCACTGACTCGATGACCGACGCGGCGTCCAACTGATGAGCGGCGAGTTGAACGCAATGTTGGCGTTGCAAGACCACGACAGTGCTACCGACCACTTGCGCCATCGGTTGGCCTCGCTGCCTGAGCAGGCGCACGTCCACGAGCTGACGGCGACGGCGAGCAAGCAAGCGGCGCGCTTGGCCGAGCTGACCAGTGAGCGTGACTCGCTCGCAGGGCGCCAGGCGGCGATCGAGCGCGACGTCACCACGTCGCGGACCAAGCAGGCCGAGCTGAGCCGCAAGCTGCTGGCGACGTCGGTGTCACGCGAAGCGCAGACCCTGCAGCACGAGCTGGACGGCGCCAAGGATCGCCAACGCGCCCTCGAAGACGACGAGCTCGAGCTGATGGAAGCCCTCGAGCCGATCGACGCCGAGCTCGACCAGCTCGGGCGGAACCAGGCCGAGGTCGCCGAGCAGATCACCGTGGCGCAAGCAGAGCTGGCCGCAGCGGAGGAAGCGGGCGGACGCGAGCTCGACGAGCTGACTGCGGCGCGTCCGTCTGTCGCCGGTGCGGTGCCCGACGCGCTGCGGACGCGCTACGAAGCGTTGCGACCGAAGTTGAAAGGTGTCGCGGTGGCGCGCGTCGTCGCCGGGCATTGCAGCGGTTGCAACCTCGAGCTGCCCACGAGCGAGCTGCAACGCCTGCGCGGCCTGCCACCCGACGAGCTCACCGAGTGCGAGCAATGCGGGCGCATGCTCGTCCCCTGAGATGTTGTTCTGGTTCGCCGGCGGCGCCGTCGCGATCGTCTGGTTCGTGTTCCACGATCCGCAGTTCCCGATGCGTTGGTTGGTGGCGGGCGCGTTGTTGCCTGATGCCATTGATGCGCCGTTGGGCGGTGCCCGCGTCGCGCACTCCGTCGTCACGACGGTGGCGTTGCTCGCGGTAGTGATGTTGGCGACGATCGGGCGGCGGGCGCGCCGGCGCCGCTGGCTGGCGTTGGTGATCGGCGTGTTCTTGCACCTCGTGCTCGATGGCGCGTTCGCCAACGCCCGCACGTTCTGGTGGCCTGTCTCCGGTACGCGCTTGCCGGCGGCGCGCTTGCCGAGCATCGAACGCGGTTGGTGGAACGTTCCGTTGGAACTGCTCGGTCTCCTCGCCCTCGCTCGATGGTGGCCGCGCCCGGCGGTGTCGCCGCGTCGAGCGCGAGCACGGAACGGGCGCGCCGCATCGGCGCGGTAGGTTGCCGCCGTGCTGATCCTGGTGCGCCACGGCCGCACGCAGGCCAATGCCGAAGGTCGTTTGCAGGGTCACATCGACCTTCCACTCGACGAGCTCGGCCAACGGCAAGCGGCCGCCATCGGTGCCGCGCTCGGCCCGGTCGAGCTCGTCGTCAGCAGTCCGCTGGTGCGGGCGCGCCAGACGGCTGCGGCGATCGACGCCCCATGCCGGATCGACGAACGGTTGATCGAGCTCGACTACGGCAGCCTCGATGGCGCCCTACCCAGTGACATCCCGGCCGAGACATGGGCCCGGTTGCGGGCCGACGCCGACTACATCCCCGCTGGCGGTGGTGAGTCGATCAGCGCCGTCGGCCGGCGCGTCATCCCGCTGCTCGATGAGTTGTCGGCGATGGCGATCGACGCCGATGTCGTCGTCGTCAGCCACGTCTCACCGATCAAGGCCGCAGTGGCGTGGGCGCTCGGCGTCGGCCAGGAGATCGCCTGGCGCACGCATCTCGAGCAGGCATCGATCTCACGGATCCGCGTCTCGGCGCGCGGCCCCGTGCTCGTCACCTACAACGAGACCGCGCACTTGCGTTGATGCGTCACCCGTCGACGCCGCCATCGACGCAGATCAAACCTGACCGGACCTGGCCGATCAACCAACCGTCACGTTCCAAGCGCCATCGCCGGTGATGGCGACGATGGCAAAGCCAGCCGGCATCGGTGCGGTGCCGTTGAACGCGCCAGTGGTCTTGACCAGTTCGCTGGCCCCGGCGGCGGTCCGGGCCTCGACGCGGAAGTCCTTCTTCCCGTCGTGGAGGATGGTCGCCGTGCCGGCCGCGCCGGTGTAGATCAACACCTCTGGCCCGGAGCCGGCAACGGTGTTGGCGAACTGGCGGGCGCTCAGGACCGATCGCAGCTCGACGTGCCACGCGCCGTCGGCCGTGATCTGCAGCGACGCAACGTCGTCGACGAGCACCGAGCCAGTGAAGGCACCGATGTTGTTGACGGCGTTGAAGAGCTGCTTGCCCTTGGCATTGAGGACGTTGACGACGAAGTTCCGCTTCCCGGCGTGGGTCAGGTACATCAGCACCGGACCCGAATCGGGCATCGCCACCTTGATCGTCCGGTTGCCGCGACCGTCGTAGATGTTCGGACTCGGGATCGCCGCTGCCGGTGCCGTTGCTTCGGTTGTGGTCGGCGCCGCCGTCGTCGTCACCGTCGTCGGCGCGACGGTGGTGGCGACTGTCGTCGGCACGACGGTCGTCGGTGACGTCGTACGGGGCAGCACGGCCGTCGTCGGCACTGTCGTGGCCACCGTCGAGGCCGGGGTGGCCGCAGTCGTCGGCGCCGTTCCGACGACGGTCGTCGTCGCGGCGATCGACTCGGTCTTGTCGTTGTTCGAACGGGTGAGGGTGGCGAGCAACGCGAGGATGCCGATGAGGGCTAGCGCGGCGATCCCGAGGAGCAGTGGACGGCGCCAACGCGGATCTCCCAATGCCGCTCGCTTCGACCGCGCCGTTGGCGATGACGCGGCGGCGGCGTCTGCTGCTGGCGTTGCCGCGTCGACCGGCGTGATCACGACCCGCCCGACCTCGTCGCTGTCTTCGGGGGAGGGCGCGATGCGCGGCACAGATCCCGGTTCGAGCTTGCCGATCGGCGACACCGGGTCGACGACGACCACCGTCGCCGCCGATTCATCGGCGGGCAGCACGACGCGTTCGATCGGCGCCGCCGCCGGCGCGGCCGGCGCGGCGACGAGCTCGGGCGCATCACCGTTGCGATCCGGCTCGCGCCCGTGGTTGATCACGGGTGGGGGCAGGCTGGGCCACGGCGAGTGGCCGGGAGGAGGAGGTAGTCCGCTCACGTGCATAAAACGCTAGCCGACCAGCACGCCGAGCGGTCATGATCCCCGATGCTGCTACCGGCGGCGCCTACGCCAGCCGGTAGACGCGCCGAGCTGTGCCCGCGAACAGGGCCGCCCGTTCAGGCGCCGAGTACCCGGTGGAGACCTTCTTGAAGGCGTTCCACAGCACCACGTAGCTGCACGACTCCGCATCGACGGGGAAGTTCGACTCGAACATGCACCGATCGGGTCCAAACGTGTCGATGCACCAACGCAGCTCGTCACCCCAGGCGGCGACGAGGTCGTCGGATCCGGGCGGGCGGTCCCAACGCTCGAAGCCGACGCCGTAGCGCTTCATGCCGATACCGCCGACTTTGAGCACGACGTTGTCGAGCGCGGCGAGCTGGGCCATTGGCGGGCGCCAGGCGGCGAGCACCTCGGCCCGGCGGTCGGCGTAAGGCCCGTGACCGAGCGGTGCACCGATGTGGTTGACGATGATCGTCGCCTCGGGGCAGGCGCGGGCGAGGTCGACGACGTCGGGCAGCTGCGGGTGGAACTGCCAGGCCTCGAACGTCATGCCCTTGGCGGCCAGCACGCCGAGGCCACGGCGGAAGTCGGCCTGACCGTAGAGACCGGGTGGGGGATTGGTGTGCGAGCGCGGGATTCGCTCGTCGGCGTCCCACGCGCCGGCATGGCGGATGCCTCGAAAGCGATCGTCGGCGGCAGCGACGTGGGCGTCGAGCACGTCGCCGACGGCATCGCCGAGGGTCAGGTCGGCAAAGCTGACGATCGCCGTGATCCGCGCACCTGGCGTCTGGTCGCTCTCGGCGGCGCGGCTGGCGACCCATTCCGTCTCGCCGACCGGTCGCATCGACTGTGGCCCATCGGTGCGGTAGTTCGACGCGCAGTCGATGAAGACGGTCTCGACGACGTTGTGCCCGGCACCGGTGTCCCGACGCAGATCGGCGAGGTCGTAGCGCGGGTAGCGGTTCCCGACCGGCGCATCCCACAGGTGGTGGTGAGGATCGACGATCTCGAGGTCCGGTTCGAGCGCGTCCTCCGTTGTCAGCGACAGCCAGGCCAGATCCATGACGCCCGACCCTAGCGGCGCGTCGCTGACAGCTTGACGAGAACCTGAGGTCAGGGGGCAAACCGTCAGGGAACGCTCAAGTGAGCGTCTGGCGAGTCGATGAGAAACCAGAGAACAGCGAACGCTGGCCGGCAGAGTCGAACGGGGGTGTGGATGAACGAGATCGATGAGATCGTCGGCGAGTTCCTGGTCGAGAGCTACGAGAACCTCGAACGGCTCGACGAAGACTTCCTCGCCCTGGAGTCCGACCCATCGGAGAACGCGACGTTGGCCCG
>Ga0209069_10001675_pt1 | contig 11351 bp, 13 predicted proteins | sample Str013_2_FD_187202 | JGI IMG/M metagenome (GOLD analysis project Ga0209069, IMG submission 187202) | Freshwater sediment microbial communities in response to fracking from Pennsylvania, USA - Straight Creek_MetaG_SC_2013 (SPAdes) (version 2) | ecosystem: Environmental > Aquatic > Freshwater >...
CGCGCGCCGTCGTGGTGCAGCAAGCGGCCAGCACAGCGTTCAACCGATTCACGACCGAGTCGCGATGGAGGATCACAACGGGCCGCGCCTTCCCATCGGGCACCGGAAGCTGCGCCCACCAGACCTCGCCGCGATGCAGCGTCACCACGATGTCGGCACTGGTCCGTCCCACGGCGGAAGCGCGTCCCACGCCTGCGCGGCCTGCGTCCAATCCTCGACCTCGTTGCCTGTCGCGCCGAGCGCCCGCTCGTAGCTCGCCACGATCTCGCCCTCGCGGCGGCGGATGACGAAGTCGCGAACGACGCAGCGGACGGCGTCGGCTCGGCTCGTCGCCCTACCATCGGCCACGAGCCGGTCGATCATCTCGACCTCGTCGTCGTCTAGTCGCACCGCGATCTGCTTCACCGGGCTCACGATAGCGCTTGCGGTACCAGACGTGCTACCAGATGCGGTATCGCGATCGAGCCTCGCTCGTTCTGGCGTTGGAGATCGGGCTCTCGGCCAGTGTTTCAGCGCCGGAACGAAACGGCGGTTCTCAGTCGTCGGGGGCGAGGCGGGCGAGGAGGGCGGCAGCCTTGTACGCGGCTTCGGCGGGGCCGAGCTCGTCGGGGCGCAAGAGGTTCGCCATGATCCGCAGCACCCACTCCATGAGCGTCCGGCTGTGCATCCCGACGCGCGTCATCTCGCGCATCAGCGCCGGGCGGCCGATGATCTTGGCGAACAACCGGGCCACCTTGAAGTACTGGCCGTACTCGGCCTTCAACCGGCGCTCGTACTGTTGCAACGCCAACGGATCGTTGTTCGCCAACGCCTCGTGCAGGATCTCGGCGGCCATCCGCCCCGTCTCGTAGGCGTAGTCGATGCCCTCGCCGTTGAACGGGTTGACGGTCCCCGCGGCGTCGCCAACGACGAGGTACGTCGGGCCTGCCTTCGGTCCGACAGAGCCGCCCATCGGCAGGCGTCCGGCGGTCGGCTTGCCGCACAAACCCTCGTCGCTCAGCTCCCAGTAGTCGGGCGCAGTGGCGGCGTACTCGTTCAACAAGTGCGTCGTGTTGACGCTCTTGAAGTCGCGGAACGTCGACAGCAGTCCAACGCCGACGTTCACCGTGCCGTCGCCGACGGGGAAGATCCAGCCGTAGCCGGGCATCGGGTTGCCGTTGCGATCCTTGACGTCGAGGGCGGATTCGATCCATGGGTCGTCGTGGCGCGGGCTCGTCCAATAGCCGCGGATCGCCGTCCCGTACGGCCACTGCTTCGTGCGGCTCGTGCCCAACGCCCGACCGAAGCGGCTGTTGGCACCGTCGGCGACGATCACATAGCGAGCCCGGATCTCTTCCTCGCCGCTCGAACCGCTCGACGCGTCGTCGTAGCCCTTGCGCGTCACCGAAGCGCCACGCACGAAGCCACGATCGACGATCGGCTCGATCGCCTCGGTGCCTTGCCACAACGTGGCGCCGGCAGCGACGGCGTGGTCGGCGACCATCTGATCGAGATCACGACGACGGACGATGTAGCCGTGGCTCGGGAACGTCGGGTGCGACGGCCACTGCATCTCGAGGACGCGGCCGTGCGCCATCGCCCGCAGCCCTTCGTAGCGGTGGTACTTGGTGAGCCCGTCGGCCAAGCCCATCTCGGTCAGCTGGTGGACGGCGCGCGGTGTCAGCCCGTCGCCGCATGTCTTTTCGCGCGGGAACATCTTGCGCTCGACGATGCAGACGTCGTGACCGGCGCGGGCCAACCAGTAGCCGGCCGAGGCGCCCGCCGGGCCACCACCGACCACCAAGACGTCGAACACATGCTCAGCCACGAGCGCTCCAGCTCCAGGGGGACGGACCTCTTCACAGCATGACGCGAACAGCCATCAGCCCCAGCACCGGGTCGCAGCGCCGTTGGTCACGCCGCCGGGCGGCGCGTCGTCAAGCAGCCGATCGCGTCAGGCGGAAGCTGCAGCCGGTGATGGCAACGCGATGCTGGCGCTGACGTCGAGGCCGACCGCCTTGAAGCCGCCGTCTTGCACCTTCGCCCAGTTCTCCGAATCAGGCGAGCACCACGTGTTGAACTCGGTCTGGTACTTGCCGGCCGAGTCCGCGCCGGACAGCGTGTAGCGCTCGTGGCAGACGACGCCGAGGATCTGGGCATCGGTGATCTGTCCGCCCCAGGTCGGCATGGCCCCGGCGATGCCCTTCACGCCGCCGACGTGGGCGCCGCCGACGCGGTCGGCCGGGGTGTAGGTCTGGCCGATGTAGGCCTTGTTGCCGTTGTAGATGAAGCGGATCTGGTCTTCGATCTTCGGGAAGCTCTTCAGCACCTCGCCGTTGTAGAGCGGGTAACCGACGCCGCCGGAACCGTCGCCGCCATGGCAGCTGGCACAGTTGCTGTAGGCGCTGGCCCCACTGCGCAACGGTCCGGTGACCTGAACCGGCTGGCGGGTCATGGCGTTGACGTAGACGAACAACCACAGCGGCAACGCGGCGAGGACCGGCATCGCCCAGAACGGGATCCGTTGGCGAGTCTGGGCAGCAGCGACGTACGCCGGAACCGGCTTGGGAGCTTCGACCCTGGGAGCAGGGGCTGCCGCCGGTGTCGCTGGCGCCACTGCTGCGGTCGTCGCCGGAGTTGCCGTCCCCGCTGCCGGCGTGCTCGCCGCGGCATCGCCACCCTCGGTAGGTAACCCGGCGGCTGCACGCCGTTCGCGCGAACGCTGCAGCAGGTGCTCGGGGATCTCGGTCACGCAGATGCTCCTGGGGTCCGGTCACGTGGCGCGACGAAGCTGCGCCGCCAGGAACGATAGAGGGTTCGCGGCGGTCGCGGTGAATCCTTCGCGGTCGATCTTCGTGCCCGTCATCGGCCGCCGAGTGACGTTTGTCCGTCGCTGCTGGGACGCCGTCAGCGGTCGTGCTAGACACGTCGTCGGGTCGCCAGCGACCGATCTTCCGGACGAGCGAGCAGGATGATGACGACGACGGCAACCCGTTCGCACAGCGATTGGCGCGGAGAACTGGCCGATCCTGCACGTTCGGTGACTAGTGTTGTGAGCAGATTCACGAGCACGCCCAGCCGCCCCCGCCGACAGCACAGCCAACCGAGCCCGAACAAGACTTGACCACGGAGAACCAGGTTTGAGCGCCGCCATCTACGCCCACTACTTCATCCCCGGGCTCAACGTCGCCTTCCTGTTCTCGTTCGCAGCCACGGTGCTGATGACCCTGGCGATCATCCCGCTGGCCAAGCGTCGCCCGATCGGCACACCGCTGGCGTGGGGCGAGGCGATGTTCGGCGCTGTCTATGGGTTCTTCGTGATGTTCTTGGCCTACGGCGTCGTGCCCCACCAGTGGCTGACGCATGCCGACAACGAGCTGCAGTGGCGGGCCGACCGGATCGTCGTCGGCCCTACAGTCGGCCCCAGGCACCTGCTCAAGTACCTGCCGTTCACGATGACCAGGGTGGTGTTCCGCGACCTCGTCGTCGTCGGCATCTACGCCGTGTTGTTCGGCTTGAACGTCTACGTCTGGGTGTGGTGGCAGAAGCGGGGCAAGGCAGCCGCCAAGGCCACAGGCGAGCTGACCTCGTCGTACGGTCGTCCACTGGTCAGGCGAGGCTGACATGGCGCGCACCGATGCGAACCCGCCGATGCCGGAGTGGTCCGATCAGTACCAACTGGTCGAGGTCGATGCCGACTACCTCGGCAAGGCCGTCAAGCCGAAGCAGTTCATCCACATCGACCAGTCCGAATGCATCATGTGCGAAGGCTGCGTCGACATCTGCCCGTGGAAGTGCATCCACATGGTGCAGACCGACGCCATCGCCGAGGCCGTCAACACCGAGCTGCCCGGCGACGACCCGGCGGACCATGTGATCTTCATCATCGACGACGACGTTTGCACCCGTTGCGCCTTGTGCGTGGATCGGTGCCCGACCGGCGTGATCATCATGGGCAAGGCCGGCGCACCGGCCAAGACCGGTGACTCTCACGTTCGTACCAACAACCACGGCTACGCCTACGGCTTGCGGTTCTAGAGGAGACGCTGATGGCACGCACCATGGACGAACCTCGCCCGAGCGCGAAGGAACGTCTCGCCAAGATCACCGAGACCACGCAGGGTTCGCAGGCGTGGAACTCGATCTTCCGGCCGGGATCGATCTTCCGCAAGGGCTACACCGACAGCCCCCGTAACCGCTCGTACGTGATCATGAACTCGGTGCTGTACCACCTCCACCCGGTGAAGGTGAAGCGCCACGCCGTCAAGGTCAGCTACACGCTGTGCCTTGGCGGGCTCAGCTTCTTCTTGTTCATCATCCTCACGGTGACGGGCATCTTCCTGATGTTCTTCTACCGGCCGACGGCGGCGCAGGCGTGGAACGACATCTACAACCTGCAGACCGGGGTCACGTTCGGGTTGCTGGTGCGCAACATGCACAGATGGGGCGCGCACCTGATGGTGCTCAGCGTCTTCCTGCACATGGCCCGCGTCTTCTACCACGGTGCCTACAAGCCGCCGCGCGAGTTCAACTGGGTCATCGGTGTCATCTTGCTGACGCTGACGTTGCTGCTCTCGTTCACCGGCTACCTGTTGCCGTGGGACCAGCTCGCGCTGTGGGCCGTGACCGTCGGGACGAACATGATGGGGTACACGCCGGTCTTCGGCACCCAAGTGAGGTTCGCGCTACTTGGCGGCGCCGAGATAGGCAACGAAACGTTGTTGCGATGGTACGTGTTGCACGTCTTGATGCTCCCGTTCGTGATCGTCATCTTCATGGCGATCCACTTCTGGCGAGTGCGCAAAGACGGCGGGATCTCGGGGCCCCTCTGATGCTTCGCTCGTCGGCCCTTCGGTTCTCCTCGCTCAGCTGCGCCTCGTCGCTGGCGCTTCCCTCGGCGCGCGTGCGCAGGCCCGCCGGATCGACCGATGATGGGGGGAACTGCAGGAGCCGTTCCCTCCACGCCACTCCTACTGAATCCCACTCAATTGCGGCCGTTGCGGAAGGGCTGGTGATGGTGTGACTGAGATCCCGGAGCACTTGCGCAAGCGCGCTGAAGAGGCGCGGGCGAAGGCGCAGGCGGAGAGTGGCGGCGGGACTGAGGCGGCCGCGCCAGCGGCAGCGTCATCGACCGACGAGGTGGCGGCGGATCCGAGGATTCCGGCGCATTTGTTGGAGCGGTCGAAGTCGGCGAAGGCGAAGGCGCAGGGGGGTGGCGGCGACGCGGCCGCGCCTGCCTCTGGTGGCGGCGGAGTTGCCGTTGCCGAGCGGCCGGGGACTGTCGTCACGGCTGGCGCCGCGGCCGGCGGTCTGCCGGTTGGTGCCGGACCCGGCGGTCACACGCAACGTTTGTTGACGGTCGTCAAGTCGGGCTCGATACAAGAGGTCAAGGCGTCGCCGATCGACAAGGTCCACACGTGGCCGCACTTGCTCGTTGCCGAGTTCGTCGCCTCGCTGGCATGCACCGGGTTCTTGCTCATCTTCTCGACGTTCGTGCATGCGCCGTTGTTGCAACTAGCCAACGTCAACCGGACGCCGAACCCGTCGAAGGCGCCGTGGTACTTCCTCGGCCTGCAAGAACTGCTGACGATGTTCCACCCGATGGTCGCTGGCGTGACCATTCCGGGCATGGGTCTGTTCATGCTGATGCTCGCCCCGTACATCGACAAGAACACGTCGAACAAGCCGGAGGAACGGAAGTTCGCCATTTCGCTGTTCACGGTGTTCTTGATGTTCTGGGCCGTGCTCGTGATCATCGGCTCGTTCTTCCGTGGCCCCGGCTTCAACTTCGTCTTCCCGTGGCGAGACGGCATCTTCTTCGACCTATGAGGAACAGCGCATGAGTGCCCTTGCAATCCTCGGCATCGTCCTGGCCGCCGTCGTCCTCGGCGCGCTCGTCTTGTTCGCGACGTTGCGACGCAACGACGCCCGGCGCGGCGCGGGCTTCTTGTCGCGCGAGACCGTCCAGCGCGATCGCGACGCGGCCGAAGCGGCCGGCATCGATCGCCCGCTCACCGGGCGAGAGGTCGAGCGCGCTGCCGTCGTGTCGCGCTCGATGGCACTCGAGGCGGCCAGCGCGCTGCCCCCGGCGCCGTTCGTGCCACCCGACGCCGAGGCGATCGGCGTCAGCCGCCGGCACTTCTTCAACGTCTCGGCGATCAGCTTGATGGGCGTCGGCCTGTCCGGTTTCGGTGCCGCGTGCCTCGCGTTCTTGTGGCCGAAGCTCGGTGGCGGGTTCGGCGGCAAGATCAACGCCGGCAAGCTCGACGACATCAAGCAGGCGATCCGATCGAACCAGGGCTTCTACTACCTCGCCGAGGGTCGCACCTGGGTCACCGAGTACCCCGTCGAAGGCTTGACGAAGGCAAAGGCGAACTACACCGGCGGCGTCCTCGCCGGCATGACCGCCGGCATCAACGCGCTGTACCAGAAGTGCCCGCACCTCGGTTGCCGCGTCCCGAACTGCACGAGCTCGCAATGGTTCGAATGCCCGTGTCACGGCTCGCAGTACAACCGCGTCGGTGAGAAGAAGGGTGGCCCGGCGCCGCGCGGCATGGATCGGTTCGGCGTGACGCTGCTCGGCGATGGGAGCGTGATCATCGACACCTCGTCGCCGTCACCGGGGCCGCCGATCGGCACGAACACGACAGGTCAAGAAGCTGAAGGTCCGCACTGCATCAGCTCTGCCGGTGGAGAAGGGAAGCACTGATGTCCCTGGCGTTCATCGTCGCCAAGGCCGACACGCCGCGCGCCGTCGCCTGGGTGATCGCCATCGTCTTGGCGTTCGGCTGGGTGGTGTACCTGCTCGGCAACATGCGCAAGGGCCGCGTCGAAGCCGGCGCCGAGGTAGAGCTCGCTCCCAACCGCAAGCCGTACTTCGAAGACGAGGTCCTCGAAGGCAAGCGCCTCGAGCGCGTCCAGGTCCTCGGTTTGGCGATGTTGCTGATCAGCGCCGTCGGGCTACCGCTGTACTGGCTGGCCGAGCCTGGCCGGCAGGCGGGCGCCGTCGCCGGCTACAGCAAGCGCTTCGCGTCGTGGGGTCGCCAGACGTTCGCGCCCACTGCCGACGGTGGCTTCAACTGCGCTGGCTGCCATGGTGGCTTCGGCGCCACCGGCGGTGTCGCCCCGTACACGATCACCGACCCGACGACGGGTCTCGTCAAGGCCGTCAACTGGACGGCGCCGGCACTGAACACGGTGATGTACCGCTTCACGCCCGACGAGGTGCTCTACATCTTGACCTACGGTCGTCCGTTCTCGCCGATGTCACCGTGGGGCCTCGCCGGTGGTGGGCCGATGAACGACCAGCAGCTTCAGAACCTCATCAACTACTTGCAGAGCATCCAGCTCCCGCAAGAGGGCTGCACCAAGGCCAAGCCGTTGTGCAAGGGCGCAGCGGGCGTGTTGAACTCGACCGATCAAGCAACGATCGGCAAGGCGGCCGCCGACGCCGTCGCCAAGGGTCAGTACAAGACGCTCGGTGAGGCGTTGTTCAACTCGAGCCTCTCTAGTGGGGCGTACTCGTGCGCTCGTTGCCACACCAAAGGCTGGAGCTACGGCGATCCGCAGCAGACCGGCGGTGGCGCGCTCGGGCCGAACCTGACCGGTGGTTCGGAGACGCGCCAGTTCCCTAACACGGCCGACCAGACCACGTTCATCGGGTTGGGGAGCGAGCAGGGCAAGAAGTACGGCCAGCAGGGTCAAGGCTCAGGCCGGATGCCCGGCTTCGGTGGCCTGTTGACCGACGACGAGATCAAAGCGATCGTTGACTACGAGCGAGGGTTGTGATGGGTGTCGGGCTCACTCGATGCGGCGCCCGCCGGGGCATGGGAGCGACATGCATTCGTTGATGTTTGCGTTTGGTTGGTTCCCGGAGCTGAAGGGGATCACGGTTGTCGTCATCGCGGTGGCGACGTTGATCGGCGGCTCGTACCTGGTCGTGTCGACGAACGTCGGCGCCCGGCTCGGGCTGATGGTCGTGCTCGCCGCGTTCTTCGGCTGGATGGCGTCGATGGGGCTGATCTGGTGGAGCTATGGCATCGGCCTCAAGGGGCGCGACCCGTCGTGGAAGCCGCAGGAGATCGTCACCCAGGACCTCGGCAGTGCGGCGCACTCGGTGGCGCGTGACCCGAACTTGTTGACGGCGACGCAGACGAACCGAGTCTCGGGCTGGGTCCGCCTCGCCGACGACAACCCCGGCCGTGGTCAAGCTGTTGCCGCCGCCGACGAGATCATCCAAACCGCGGGTGTGTTTCGTGCTGCGAGCGCCGATGGTCCCGAGTACTTGCCCATTGCGGTGTACGACAGCGGCGGGTCGAAGTGGCCGAACAAGCGGATCCACAACGTCCACCTCTTCGGCAAGAAGTTCGGCAACACCGACCTCGACTACCTCGCCTTCTTCCACCACCCGCACTACGCACTGGTCCAACTGCAACCGACGATCAAGCAGGTCACCGAGCCGGGCAAGGCGCCACCGACAGCCAAGCTCGATCCGACGCAACCGGCGCGCTACGTGCTGATGATCCGCGACCAGGGCAGCCGGCGCCAACCGGCGGCGTTCATCACCATCGGATCGTCGATCATCTTCCTCATCCTGTGCCTTCGTCTCAACGCCCGTGATCGCGTCGTCGCAGGCAACCGAGCCGGGACGAGCCGCGTCCCCGTGCCCACGGCCGCCGACTGAGATCCATGGGCCAGTACCTTCCGATCGTCGCGCTGTTGATCGTGGCGGTGCTGTTCGCCGCGCTGTCGTTCGTGGCGTCGGGGTTCTTGAACAAGAGCAAGCCGAACTCGGCGAAGAACGCGCCGTACGAGTGCGGCATCGTGCCGAGCCGCGAACCACCGGAACGCTTCCCGGTCAGCTTCTACCTCGTCGCCATGCTGTTCATCATGTTCGACATCGAGATCATCTTCCTCTACCCGTACGTCATCGATCATGAGGAGCTCGGTGGGTACGGATTGGTGGAGGTGATCTCGTTCTCAGTCGTGTTCTTCTTGACGTTCGTCTACGTCGTCGCGAGGGGCGCGCTGGACTGGGGTCCGATGCATCGCTCATTGCGCCTCGAAGATGCTTCGATCTCGGCCGATCGCACGTCGGCGACCACCGTCAGGCGCGTCGGCGCCGAGGGTCGCGTCTACGAGCCCGAGACCGCGGCATGAGATGACAGGAGACGGCCATGGGTCTCAAGGACCTCGTTGACGACGGCATCGGCGGGCTGTCGCACGGCATCATCACCGGCAAGATCGAAGACCTCGTCAACTGGGCGCGAGCGCGTTCGAGTTGGCCGGCGACGTTCGGTCTCGCCTGCTGCGCGATCGAGATGATGGCCACCGGTGGTGCGCACTACGACATCTCCCGCTTCGGGATGGAGGTCTTCCGCGCCTCGCCCCGGCAGGCGGACATCATGATCGTCGCTGGCCGGGTCAGCCAGAAGATGGCTCCCGTGTTGCGTCAGGTCTACGACCAGATGATGGATCCGAAGTGGGTCATCTCGATGGGTGTATGTGCATCTAGTGGCGGCATGTTCAACAACTACGCCATCGTCCAAGGCGTCGATCAGATCGTGCCCGTCGACGTCTACGCGCCCGGCTGCCCGCCAACGCCCGAGACGTTGATCCATGCCATCGAAACGCTGCACGGACTGATCGAGAACGGCGAGATCCTGCGCCGTCGCAACTCGACTGGCGGCGGCGCCCACGTCCACGTTGAGGAAGCCGCTGGCGTTGGCGCGCCGGTCACCCTCGCGCTCACGAAGCGCTGATCTCGTGGCCGATACGACGGCAGCCGATGCTGCCACGACGGTGCCCGACGACGTGCCCGCCGAAACCGGGCCCGCGCTCGTTCACGATTGCCCGACGAGCGACAGCCGCGGCCAAGCCGTCGTCCACGTTGGACGTGATCGCTACGTCGAAGTGATGCGCCTCCTCGTCGCCGACGGGTTCACGATGTGCGCCGACTTGTGCGCCGTCGATTACCTCACCCACCCTGGACGTCCGTTGCCCGATGGTGTCGTCGCCGAACGGTTCGAGATCGTCGTCAACTTGTTGTCGGTGACGCGCAACGAGCGGCTGCGGGTGCGCGTCCAAGTGCCGGAGCTCGATGCGACGATGCCAAGTGCGTTCGACATCTGGCCCGGCACCGAGGCGATGGAACGCGAGGCCTACGACATGTTCGGCATCTCGTTCGATGGCCACCCCGATCTCTCCCGGATCTTGATGCCGGAAGACTGGGACGGCCATCCACTACGCAAGGACTACGAGATCGGGCGCATCCCAGTGCAGTTCAAGACCACGGGCGAACGGTGAGGACGTGACGTCATGGCGTTGACCGAGAACGTCGCGCGAACCGACGAAGGTTCGCAAGAGCTGCGACCGCGCCACGAGCTTGGCGCCGCCGAGCTACTGCGCGAGGTCGGCTCGGTGCTGCGCATGTCCGAAGCCGAAGCCGCCGCGCTCGGCCAGCAAGAGGTCGATCCGTCCGAAGATCAGACGATGATCATCAACATGGGGCCGCAGCACCCTTCGACGCATGGCGTGCTGCGGTTGATGTTGGAGCTGAAGGGCGAAGAAGTCCTGCGCTGCAAGCCGATCATCGGCTACCTGCACACCGGGATGGAGAAGCAGGGCGAAGAGCTGACGTACTTGCAGGGCGGTACCAACGTCACCCGCATGGACTACGCCAGCCCGCTCAACAACGAGCTCGTCTTCGCCATGGCCGTCGAGAAGCTGCTCGGCATCGACGACTCGATCCCCGAGCGCGCCGTGTGGATCCGGATGCTGATGTCGGAGCTGAACCGGATCAGCAGCCACCTGCTCTACCTCGCAACGAACGGTCTCGACCTCGGCGCCGTGTCGATGATCATCTACGGCTGGCGCGAGCGCGAGCAGGTGCTGCGCTTCTTCCAGAAGGTCACCGGACTGCGGATGAACCACAACTACATCCGCGTCGGCGGTGTCGCTGCTGACCTCCCTGCTGATTGGCGCGACGACGTGCGCACGCTGATGGACGTCCTCCCGCCCCGGCTCGAGGAGTACGACGTCTTGATGACCGGTCAGCCGATCTGGCGCGAGCGGTTGCAGGGCGTCGGCGTGATCACCGCGCAAGAGGCACTGGCGCTCGGTGCTACCGGTCCGATCCTTCGTTCGACCGGCATTGCGTGGGATCTGCGCCGGGGGATGCCGTACTTGCACTACGAAGATGTCGAGTTCGATGTCATCGTTGGTAGCTACGGCGACTCGTTCGACCGTTACGCCATCCGGCTCAACGAGATCCACGAGTCGATCCGCATCGTCCGCCAGATCTTGGACAAGCTGCCGGGCGGCGACTTCCGCATCCAAGACAAGAAGGTCACGCCGCCACCGCGCGCTCGCAT
>Ga0209069_10001677_pt1 | contig 11346 bp, 11 predicted proteins | sample Str013_2_FD_187202 | JGI IMG/M metagenome (GOLD analysis project Ga0209069, IMG submission 187202) | Freshwater sediment microbial communities in response to fracking from Pennsylvania, USA - Straight Creek_MetaG_SC_2013 (SPAdes) (version 2) | ecosystem: Environmental > Aquatic > Freshwater >...
AGATTGCGCTGACGGTCCAATTCCTCGAGCGGTTCGCCAAACGCTTCGGAGCGCGGCCGGCGGAGTGGCACTCCGATTTGACGCAAGCGCAGTGACGGCGCAACTGGCGCGCGGTGATGAACGGCGATGTGCGAGTGATCGTCGGCGCGCGTTCGGCCTTGTTTCTGCCGTTCAGCGATCTCGGCCTCATCGTCGTCGACGAGGAACACGATACCGCCTTCAAGCAAGAAGACGGGCTCATCTATCACGCGCGGGACATGGCCGTCGTGCGCGCACGCCTGGAAAGCTGCCCGATCGTGCTCGCCTCGGCGACACCGTCGCTCGAAACCTGGATCAACGCCGAGAGCGGGCGTTACGCGCATTTGAAATTGCCCGAGCGGCACGGCAAGGCGACCTTGCCTAAGGCGACGCTGATCGACCTGAAGCGCGAGGAGATGGGCGCGGGCGAATTCATCTCGCCGACATTGACCGAAGCCGTGCGCGAGGTGCTGGCCCAAAACGAGCAGGCGATGCTGTTCTTGAACCGGCGCGGCTTTGCGCCTTTGACCTTGTGCAAGGCCTGCGGTCACAAGATGAAGTGCTCGCGCTGCTCGGCGTGGCTCGTCGAGCATCGTTATCGCCGCAAGCTGGTGTGTCATCACTGCGGCGCGGATCGCAATATTCCACCCGCCTGCCCGGAGTGCAAAACCGCCAACGCGTTCATGGCGTGCGGTCCCGGCGTCGAGCGCGTGGCGGAAGAGGCGAAGGCGAAATTCCCGCAGGCACGCATTGCCATCGCCTCCAGCGACACGATGCATGGACCGCGGCAAATTCAAGCAGCGATCGAGGCGGTGGCGGAGCACGCGGTCGACCTTCTGATCGGCACGCAGATCATGGCGAAGGGGCACAATTTTCCGATGCTGACCTTGGTCGGCGTCGTCGACGGCGACATGGGGCTCGAGGGTGCCGACCTCCGCGCGCGCGAGCGAACGTTTCAATTGCTGCATCAAGTCTCGGGACGTGCTGGGCGCGCCGACCGCCCGGGCCGGGTCATGGTGCAAACGACCGACCCGCGCCATCAGGTGTTGATGGCGATCGCATCCGGGGATCGCGACGCTTTCTATCGAACCGAGGCCGGAAAGCGAGAGGCCGGCGGATTGCCGCCGTTCGCAAAACTTGCGGCGCTGATCCTATCGGGCTGGAAAGAAGACAGCGTCCGCCAGGCGGGGGAGGCTTTGGTTGCCGCGGCGCCGCTTGCGCACGGCGTGCAAGTGTGGGGACCGGCACCGGCGCCGCTGGCGATGATCCGCGGCCAAAGCCGCATGCGCATTGCGATCCACGCCGAGCGCAGCGTCAACCTGCAAGCCTATCTGCGCGTGTGGCTCGCCGCGCCGAAATTGCCATCCGGCATCGGGCTGTCGCTCGATGTCGATCCGCAGAGTTTTATGTAGCGAACCAGGCCGCGGATTGGAGCGCCGAAACGCTTGGTCATGTTGCGCTGCAATGGAGCCTATGCTACCACCCGGCCGCGGCGTTCACCGGGGTCGGAACACGCTCCCGTCCCACGCAAACACGTTTTGAATCAATGGCTTAGCCGCCCGGGCAACCGGCACCACGGCAACGCTTTCGTTTTGTCCGGAGTAGCAAAGAATCGTGGCGGGCGAATCCATCTCCTCATCCAGCCTGGCGGGGCGTTATGCCACAGCCCTGGTCGATCTCGCGCTCGAGAGCAAGACGATCGACACGGTCGCCGGCGAACTCAAGCGCCTGCAGGATTTGCTCAACGGCAGCGCGGATTTGAAGCGTCTCGTTCGCTCGCCGGTGTTCTCGCGCGAAGAGCAAGGCAAGGCGATGGCGGCGATCCTCATGCGGCTGAACGTCAGCGCGCTCACCAAGAATTTCGTCGGTCTGGTCGCGCAGAAGCGGCGCCTTTTCGCGCTCGGCGACATCATCCGCGCCTTCGAGAAGATCGTGGCGGCGCAGCGCGGCGAAATCTCGGCCGAGGTGACCAGTGCGCAGCCGCTGAAGCCCGAGCAACTCAATGCGCTCTCCGGCACGCTCAAGGACACATTCAAACGCGACGTTCGCCTTGCGACGCAAGTCGATCCGTCGCTGCTCGGCGGGCTCGTCGTCAAAGTCGGCTCGCGCCAAATCGATTCCTCACTCAAAGCCAAGCTCGTGCGCCTGACGCGCGCGATGAAAGGGGCCTAAAGACCCATGGACATCCAAGCCGCTGAAATCTCCGCCATCCTGAAACAGCAGATCAAGAACTTCGGCGCCGAAGCCGAGGTCAGCGAGATCGGGCAAGTACTCTCGGTCGGGGACGGGATCGCGCGCATCCATGGCCTCGATAAAGTGCAGGCCGGCGAGATGGTCGAGTTTCCCGGCGGCATCAAAGGCATGGCGCTGAACCTGGAGAGCGACAATGTCGGCGTCGTGATCTTCGGCAACGACCGCGATATCAAGGAAGGCGACATCGTCAAGCGCACGGGCTCGATCGTCGACGTGCCGGTCGGCAAGGGCTTGCTCGGCCGTGTGGTCGATCCGCTGGGCAATCCGCTCGACGGTAAGGGACCGATCGCTTCGAAAGAGCGCCGCCGCGTCGACGTCAAGGCGCCGGGCATCATTCCGCGCCGTTCGGTGCACGAGCCGATGCAAACGGGCCTCAAGTCGGTCGACTCGCTGATCCCGATCGGCCGCGGCCAGCGCGAACTCATCATCGGCGACCGCCAGACCGGCAAGACGGCGATCGCCATCGACACCATCATCAATCAGAAAACGGTGAATGCGTCGGGCGACGAAAAGCAAAAGCTCTATTGCATCTATGTCGCCATCGGCCAGAAGCGCTCGACGGTGGCGCAGATCGTCAAGACGCTCGAACAGTTCGGGGCGATGGAATACACGATCGTGGTGGCCGCGACCGCGTCCGATCCGGCGCCGCTGCAATTCCTGGCGCCGTTCGCCGGCTGCACGATGGGCGAATTCTTCCGCGACAACGGCATGCACGCGGTCATCATCTACGACGATCTGTCGAAGCAGGCCGTCGCCTATCGCCAGATGTCGCTGCTTTTGCGCCGCCCGCCCGGCCGTGAGGCCTATCCGGGCGACGTGTTCTACCTCCACTCGCGCCTGCTCGAGCGCGCGGCGAAATTGAACGACGCCAACGGCGCGGGCTCGCTGACGGCGCTGCCGGTGATCGAGACGCAAGCCAACGACGTATCGGCTTACATCCCGACCAACGTCATTTCGATCACCGACGGGCAGATCTTCCTCGAGACCGAATTGTTCTACCAAGGCATTCGCCCGGCGGTGAATGTCGGCATCTCGGTGTCGCGCGTCGGCTCGTCGGCGCAGATCAAGGCGATGAAGCAAGTCGCCGGCACGATGAAGTCGGACCTCGCGCAATATCGCGAGATGGCGGCCTTCGCACAGTTCGGTTCCGACCTCGATGCCGTGACACAGCGCATGTTGGCGCGCGGCGAGCGGCTGACGGAGCTCTTGAAGCAGCCGCAATTCACGCCGTTCCCGGTCGAGGAACAGGTCGTTTCCATTTTTGCCGGCACGCGCGGCTATCTCGACAAGCTGGCGGTCAACGCGATCGGACGCTTCGAGAAGCAGCTGTTGGCGCGGCTGCGCGCGAGCAACAAAGACATCCTCGACGGCATCCGCACGGCGCGCGAGCTGACCAAGGATCTGGAAGCAAAGCTGCGCGCCGTCCTCGACGACTTTTCAAAGAGCTTTGCGTAACGCCCGATGCCGAGCCTCAAAGACCTCCGCAACCGCATCGCCAGCGTGAAATCGACGCGCAAGATCACGCGCGCGATGCAGCTCGTCGCCGCGTCCAAACTGAAGCGGGCGCAAGAGGCGGCGGAAGCGGCGCGGCCCTATGCGGAGCGGATGCAGGCGGTGCTCGCCAACGTCGCCGCCAGCATGGGCAGCAACGGCAATGCACCGCGGTTGCTCGCCGGCACCGGCAGCGACGAGCGGCATTTGCTCGTGGTGATGACCGCCGATCGCGGGCTGTGCGGCGGGTTCAACACCAACATCGTGAAACTGGCGCGGCAACGGATCGAGGCGCTGACGCGCGACGGCAAGACCGTCAAAATTCTTTGTGTCGGGCGCAAGGGACGGGATCAGCTGAAGCGCCTCTATGGCGCGCTGATCGTCGACACCATCGAGTTCAGCGGCGTCCGGCGCATCGGCTTTGCCCAAGCGAGCGAGGTTTCCAAGCGCATCTTCGAACTCTTCGACGGGCGCGAGGTGGATGTTGTCACGATGTTCTTCGGACGCTTCAAGTCGGTGATCAGCCAAGTGCCGACGGCGCAGCGTCTGATCCCGGCCGAGATTCCCGCGGGCGCCAAGACCGCCGACCTCAAGGGCGGCGCATACGAATACGAGCCGGACGAGGCGGAGATTCTGGCCGAACTTTTGCCGCGCAATGTGACGGTACAGGTTTTCCGCGGCATCTTGGAGAACCAGGCCTCCGAGCAGGGCGCGCGCATGGCGGCGATGGATTCGGCGACGCGCAATGCGGGCGAGGTCATCGACGAATTGAGCCTGCGCTACAACCGCTCGCGCCAGGCGCAGATCACCAAGGAATTGATCGAGATTATTTCGGGCGCGGAAGCGCTCTAAGGACGAGACCCATGAACATCGCGACCAACATCACCGGCAAAGTCACGCAAGTCATCGGCGCCGTCGTCGACGTGCAGTTCGAAGGCCATCTGCCGGCCATTCTGAACGCGCTCGAGACGACCAATCGCGGCAGCCGCCTGGTGCTCGAAGTGGCGCAGCATCTGGGCGAGTCGATCGTGCGCACGGTTGCCATGGACTCGACCGAGGGCCTGGTGCGCGGCCAGGACGTGAAGGACACGGGCCAGGCGATTTCGGTGCCGGTCGGGCCGGGCACGCTCGGGCGCATCATAAACGTCATCGGCGAGCCGGTCGACGAAGCCGGCCCGGTGCAAGCGGTCGAGCGGCGCCCCATTCACGCCGACGCACCGTTGTTCACCGAGCAATCGACCGAAGCGCAAATTCTCGTAACCGGCATCAAGGTCGTCGATCTGCTCGCGCCCTATGCGCGTGGTGGCAAGATCGGATTGTTCGGCGGCGCCGGTGTCGGCAAAACGGTGATCATCCAAGAGCTGATCAACAACGTCGCCAAGAAGCACGGCGGCTTCTCCGTGTTCGCGGGCGTCGGCGAGCGGACGCGCGAAGGCAACGATCTCTATCACGAGATGATCGAATCCGGCGTCAACAAGAAGGGCGGCGGCGAGGGCTCGAAATGCGCGCTGATCTTCGGCCAGATGAACGAGCCGCCGGGGGCGCGCGCCCGCGTCGGCCTCGCCGGCCTGACGGTCGCCGAATATTTCCGCGACCAGGGCCAAGACGTGCTCTTCTTCGTCGACAACATCTTCCGCTTCACGCAAGCGGGCTCGGAAGTGTCGGCATTGCTCGGCCGCATGCCGTCGGCGGTCGGTTATCAGCCGACGCTGGCGACCGACATGGGCGCGCTGCAAGAGCGCATCACGACCACGACCAAGGGCTCGATCACCTCGATCCAGGCGATTTACGTGCCGGCCGACGACTATACCGACCCGGCACCGGCGACATCGTTCGCCCATCTCGACGCGACGACGAACCTCAACCGCGCGCTCTCGGAGAAGGGTATCTATCCGGCGGTCGATCCGCTCGACTCGACCTCGCGCATTTTGGATCCGCGCGTCGTCGGCGAGGAGCACTACCGCGTCGCACGCGAGGTGCAGCGCATCTTGCAGCGCTACAAATCGCTCCAGGACATCATCGCCATTCTGGGCATGGACGAGCTTTCCGAAGAGGACAAGATGCTGGTGGCGCGCGCCCGCAAGATCGAGCGCTTTCTGTCGCAACCCTTCCACGTCGCCGAAGTCTTCACCAACACGCCCGGCGTCTTCGTCGACATCAAGGACACGATCAAGGGCTTCGACGCGGTGTGCAAAGGCGAATACGACCATCTGCCGGAGCAGGCGTTCCTGATGGTCGGCACCATCGAGGAAGCGGTGAAGAAGGCCGAGCGCCTCGCGGCGGACGCGGCGTAATGAGCGCGCTGTCGGCGTTGCACAACTTCACTGTTACCGCCCCCGCTGTGGGGCGGTCGATACGGCGGAGCGTTTGCGACGCCGGATCGGGTGGGGGGACAGGGCCGGCGAGCGTCCCCCCACCCGATCCTTCTCGCCCTCGCGGGCTCGAACGATCGACCGCCCCACAGCGGGGGCGGTAACAGTGAAGTCGTGATGAAGGACTTGAGATATGGCAGCCAGTTTTCACTTCGATCTCGTTTCGCCGGAGCGGTTGCTGATGTCGGCGGATGTCGCCCAGGTCGACGTGCCGGGGTCGGAGGGCGATTTCGGCGTGCTCGCGGGGCACGCGCCGGTGATCACGACGCTCAAGCCCGGGGTGATCACGGTCAAGGTCCAAGGGGCGGCGGACGAGCGCATCTTCGTGCGCGGCGGCTTTGCCGAGGTCAATCTCCAGGGCCTGACGATCCTCGCCGAGGAGGCGATGCCGCTGGCCGACCTCGACGCGGCGGCGCTCGCGGCCCAGGTCAAGGACGCCGAGGAAGATCTGGGCGACGCCAAGGACGAGGCGGCGCGGCAAAAGGCCCAGGAAACCCTCGACCGCCTGCGTGAACTGCGCGTTGCAGTGACGCATTGAGTGATTTTTGCGCACCCGGGGCGGTAGGCAAGGCCCGGGGTTTTCGCTAGATTTTTTGGCCATGGGGCCGCCTTTCAGTCTTTGGAGTGCCGATCGTTGCGCAATCATTGGACGCTCGACACCATCGAATGGTCGAAATTCGACGCCGCGAAAGTCGAGCCGTCGATCCTGCGCGCGGTCAAAGCCGCCGCGCTGGTCGAATACAACGCCAAGGACTACGTCGAATATCAGCGCAAGGTATTTCGCGACGACGCCGAGACGGTCGCGGCGCTCGAGCAATGGGGCCTGGAAGAGGTTCAGCACGGCGACGCGCTCGCCCGCTGGGCCGAGACCGCCGACCCGAACTTCAAGTTCGACGAAGCGTTCAAACGCTTTCGTGAAGGCTATAAGCCGGCGCACTTCGCCAATGCCGACGGCTCGGTGCGCGGCAGCCCCAGCGGCGAGCTGATCGCGCGCTGTGTCGTGGAATGCGGCACGTCGTCGGCCTATACGGCGCTGCGCGATTCGACCGACGAGCCGGTACTGAAGCAGATCGCCGGGCTGATCGCCGCCGACGAGTTCCGGCACTACCGCTTGTTCTACGACCTGATGCACCGGCAAAAGGAACAGCCGCCGGCGTTTTGGCAGCGGTTGCGCATCGCCTTGACGCGGGTGAGCGAGGCCGAGGACGACGAACTCGCCTACGCCTATTATTGCGCCAACGTGCCGGCGGATCGCACGGGCGATGTCCAGTACGAGCGCAGGGCCTATTTCAATATGTATCAGGCCTGCTTGGTGAAGCTGTACCGCCGCCCGCATGTCGACCGCATGGCGGCGATGATCGGGCGCGCGATCGGTCTGCATCCGGAATCGCAGGTGGTGAAGTGGTCGGCGTGGGCCTTCTGGACCGTCGTGCGCTGGCGTGCCTGGGCGGCCGGCGACGATCAGTACGAACAACGGCTCGCGGCGTAAGACGGCGAAGCGCTCAAGCCTGTCATCCCGACCTTAGCGGAGCCAGATCGCGCGAGCGATCTGTCTGCGACGCTTAGAGCCGGGAACCAGGAGTGACGCCCTGAGCCTCATGATCCCTCGGTCCCGGATGTAAGGCTCGCGAACCAACTGCTAACGCAGTTGGGCTCGCCTAACTCCGGGATGACAGGTCTCTTTTTTGCGGCGCCAGTTCGCACACGCACCGCCAGTTGCGAACGAGAACCGGACACCCCATCACCCGTTGCGCAGGCGCTGCCGCTATTTCTGCTCGTCGGCGTGGAGCGCGTGGAGCACGCGGTGCAGCACCGGCGCCAGCACGATGGCGGTGACGCCGATCAGCAGCAGTCCCGAATAGAGCGCATAGAGGCCGGCGAAGATTTTCGCCGCGACGTTGTCCAAAGTCGCGACCGGCCCCATGCCGCCCAAGATCATCGCGGCGTTGAGAAAGGCGTCGACGAAGGAGAGGTGCGCGAAAATCATGTAGCCGGCGATGCCGACGGCGAGGGAGGCGGCGATCAGCGCAACGCCGGACAGCAACGAGCGCACGACGCGCTGCGCGAAGGCGGCGCGGGTGGCTAGCTTCTGGCGTTTGTGTTCGAAGCGAAACATGACCGACCTTAGCGCGTTGGGGAGTATATCCCAACCTTCAGCTGTGAGCGCTCGCTACCCGCCGCTCAGCGCGCCAAAGATATGCACCTCCGATTTCGGATTGGCTCTTACGCCAACCTCCCGCACCCGCTCGCCGTCGACGTAGATGCGCATGTGTTGGCGGATGCGGTTTTGTTCGTCGACGACGCGGAAGCGGATGCCGGGGTAGCGTTGGTCAATGTCGGCGAGGGCTTCGTCGACGGTTGTGCCCTCGGCCGGGACTTGGGTTGCGCCGTTGGTGTAGTTGCGCAGTTGAGTTGGGATGAAGACAGTGATGCTCATGTTCGCGGCGCACCCCCACCCTTGGTCCCTCCCCACAGGGGGGAGGGAAAGACCAAGCTGGCGATGCTTGTGCGCGACACGAGCTGCCTCAAAGACGTTCCACTGCTTCCACGGAATAAATCTCCGGCAAATGCGCGGCGATTTGGCTGAAGCGGGTGCCTTCGTTGGTGCTTGCCCAGACTTCGCCGCCTGTCGTGCCCAGATACAATCCGACGGGTTTGGTGTCGTCGCGGCAGAAGGCTTGGCGCTTGACGGTGAACCAGCCTTGCTTCTTGGGGAAGCCGCGGTCTTGACGCTCCCACGTCGCGCCGGCGTCGCGCGTGCGGTAGACGGCAGGCTTGCCGTCGGGGCTGGTGCGCGGCCATACCGTCGTGCCGTCCATCGGGAAGACCCAGGCGATGTCGGGCTCGCGAGGATGGGGCAGGATGGTGAAGCCGATGTCGCCGACCGCCTTGGGCATGGCGTTGCCGATGCGCTCCCACTTTTCATCCGGGCGGTCGAGGCGATAGATGCCGCAATGGTTCTGCTGATAGAGGCGGTCCGGCATCATCGGCGACAGCGCGATGTAATGCGCGTCCTGGCCGAATTCGGGATAGGGATCGGGCATAAAACTCGCCTCGACGTTTTTGTTCAACGGCCGCCAGCTCTTGGCGCGGTCGCGGCTTTCGAAGACGCCGCCGGTCGAGGTCGCGAGATACATGTGGCCGGCGTCGCGCGGATCGATGAGGACTTGATTAAGCAGCGCGCCGTCGGGGGTGCCGGCGTCGGGCGGATTCCATTTCGCGTACATCGGATTCTCGTTGAAGCCGTCGACGCTCTCCCAACTGACGCCGTCGTCGGTCGAGACGAAGAGCCCGGGCGGCGAGGTGCCGGCCCACCAAACGCGCGGCTCGCTCGCGTGGCCGGGCGAGAGCCAGAACGAATGATCGACGGCGCGGCCGTTGACGGCGCTGGTCTTGTGGAAGGCAGGCGGGCGCGCCGCCTCCTTCCAATTTTTACCCTTGTCGGTGGAGCGGAAAATGGTCGGGCCCAAATGCCCGGTCTTGGCCGCCATCAACAGCGTGCCGCCGCGCGGGTCGCGCACGATGTGATTGACGACGTTGCCGAGGAAATGCGGACCGTCGACGCGCCACGATTTGCGCGACGCGTCGGAGGAGAAGAACCAAGCGCCCTTGCGCGTGCCGACGAGAAGCGTGACGCCGCGCGGGATTTTCTTTTTTGTCGCTGCCTTCGATTTTTTTGCCGTGGTCTTTTTTGCCATTGGTCCTCGCAATATCCTCTTTTGTCATCCCGGCCTTAGCGGAGCCAAATCGCAGAGCGATTTGTTTGCGACGCTTAGAGCCGGGACCTAGGCGCGACGCGCTGAGATTCGCGATCCCTAGGTCCCGGATGTAAGGCTCGCGTTCCAATCGCGGTTCGCGATTGGGCTCGCCTAACTCCGGGATGACATGTTTATTGAGGCGAGCGACAGAGGCAAGCGGCTAGACGCCGATTTGCTTGAGCCAGGTTTTGACGTGGGCGGCGGTTTCTTCCCAGCCGGGTTCGCCGATCAGCCAGTGGCTGTGGTTTTCGACTTCGCGGAAATGGCCGTTGTCGCGATAGCGCTTGGCGATGCTTGCCACTGTCTTGGGCGGATTGACGCGGTCGTATTCGCCGGCGACGCAGAGCACGGGGCAAATGACGGCGCGGGCCTCGACGTGGCTGGCGCGGCGCAGATCCATCGGCCAGTGCATGATCTCGAACGTCGCCAAGCCCGATTCCGGCACGAAGCGGGCGAACACGGCTTCGCGTTCCTCGGGCGGCAGCAGATCGAGCGCGTGGCTGTCGGCGATCCATTGCGTCGGCTTCAGCGGCCGGTTCCAGAATTGGCCGGCGTAGTAGAGGCTGTGGGCGGAGGCGAGTTCCCACGGCGTCGTCGGCAACGTGCCCCAGGGCGGCGAGGGCGCGAGCAGCACCAAGGCGCGGGCCGGCAAGCGCGCGGCCAGCATCTGCGCCAGGAGGCCGCCCATCGAGTGACCGACGATCACCGGCGGCTCGCTCATCGCGCGCACCACGGGCTCGAGGTCGCGGACGAAATCGGTGAGGCTGGTGGTGCCGAGCGCTTGCGGCGCGCGCGTGCCGGGCACGGTGTCGTGATAGCGCAAGGTCGGCGCGGTGACGCTTGCGCCTTCGGCCTCGAAATAGGCGCGGTAATTGTCGAGCGCCCAGCTCGCGCAGAAGGCGCCGTGAAGCATCAGGAACGGGGGCATCTTGGAGCGTGCGATCGGAACGAGGCCTTGCTTAGACGGGTTCGGCGAATTTGCGGAATATGTTGACCACATTTTGGTAAACTTGGCGTTTGAAAGGCACGATCAAACGCACGACCTCGTCGATCTCGACCCAGCGAAAGGCGTCGAATTCGACGTGTTTGTGGGCTTTGAGGTCGATGCCGGTGTCGGGCCCGCGAAAGCGCACGGCGAACCATTTCTGGCGCTGGCCGCGATATTTGCCCTTCATGGCGATGCCGACGAGCTCGCGCGGCAAATCGTAGGCGTACCACTCCGGCGCCTCGGCGAGGATTTCGACCTCGGCGATGCCGGTCTCTTCCTCAAGCTCGCGTAGCGCGGCCCGGCGCACGTCTTCACCGTCGTCGATGCCGCCTTGCGGCATCTGCCAGGCTTCGCCCGCCTCTTGATCGACGCGGCGGCCGACGAAGACGAGACCCGCGCGGTTGAAGACCATGCAACCGACACAGGGGCGATAGGGCAGGGTTTGCGGATCGACGGGCTTCATGTC
>Ga0209069_10001678_pt1 | contig 11345 bp, 11 predicted proteins | sample Str013_2_FD_187202 | JGI IMG/M metagenome (GOLD analysis project Ga0209069, IMG submission 187202) | Freshwater sediment microbial communities in response to fracking from Pennsylvania, USA - Straight Creek_MetaG_SC_2013 (SPAdes) (version 2) | ecosystem: Environmental > Aquatic > Freshwater >...
ACCCGTGGAATGAGGTACGTTTCCCCAACCCACGATCCTTGGTCCTCTCCCGCCTCGATCACCGTCGCGAACGAAACCCCGGTGGAAGGAACGGTTCCGAAATGGCACGCCTAGGAATAGATGTCAAGGAATAAATTCAAAATACAGTTCAAAGGTCCACAATTTCAGTGCCGAAATAGATCTCATTCAGTGACTTGTGTTTGATCCGAAATTGGTTTCTTTTTTTGGACGTTGGTTTGCCGCCCGGCTGTTGCTCAAGTTTAAGCGCCGGATCAAGATAGATTAGCCCCGACGAAACTGCCTTAAGGAATTTCAGGAAATCAGTTCCCTCGCATAGTGTAACTCTGGCTCCGAAGCAGTATTCTGGCGGCGGTGTTCGAAAAAGTGATGGAACAAAAGCGGCCTTTGCATGTTTGAGATTCCAATGCGCGATGAGGTCAACAAACTGCCATTTTGCGGCAATGGTATCTTCGCTGTCCAGCAGCATAATGCTTCCCTGCATGCTGAGGATGGTATTGGCTTTCGCGTCAAATCCATTAATCAACATTCGCAGACCTGTGAGCTCATTCTGTTTTCGACCGCACCCATAGATGCCACCAAAATTCAGTCGGTTCGGTATTCCACTCTGGTCGGCATAACCGTAACGAGACATGAATTCTTCAAATCCGTGATCTTTGTAAACACCTCCGGTGGGCTCAGGCGTAAAAAGCGTCACGGGTGTCTTCGCCCGAAAATTTGTGAAGTCCCTCACACCGAATTGCTTAATCTCCCAACCTAAATAATCAGGTTCAGAAAAACCATTTGGCGAGATTCCAAGTTCAGCCTCAAGTGTGTATCCCCCACCATTTCGCGCTGAGTAGCCTTCACGAACGCCATGGCGGCTGAGTTTTTGTGACATTAGCCAGCGCTTTTCGTGAATCACCCTGAGCATTTTCAGAAGTTGCTCACGATTGTCTGAGCCACTTGAGAATTGCAGTTCCAAAAACACGCCGATTTGATTTAAGGTTCTGCCGCCTGTCAGGCCCTTTGCAACTGCGCTGTTTCCCTCCGCCGCGTAAGCCAAAACTTCTCCTGCATTAGTGACACCAAAAATCAAAACTCTACCAAATGCGCGACTTGACATCAGGGCTGAAGGCGCGCGTTCACAATTCTTGAGAAATCCAGACAAGCGAATTTCCGGATATTTGGGATAGAGGATCAATGTCGCGGCTGGCGCATGACATTTTCCATTTTGGTCAACCCAAAAAAAATTTACATGGGCCTTCACTCTATATCGGACACTTCCTGCCATGGAAGTGGAGTCTTCCGAAATTCTCTCATGGGGCAGAATATTGAGTGCGGAAAAGTTTCCACCTAAATAGATCTGATTTTTGGAGTTGTCATTCGGTGAAAGCAACTTTGCGTAACACCTAACTGCTCCATTTTTTTGGAGCATGGAAACCACTGAATCCATCGTGGCAGTCATGTATTCTTGTCCCCCATGACGAATTCATTCCGCTTTGACACTATCCACTTTGTGAGACCCGACAATTGGGTTACGCAATTTTGATCGTGCTTAGGCAGCGCACATTCCCAAACTTTGGCAACGCGCCAGCCCGCCAATTGCAGATTTTTGATGCTCAGTTCGTCACGCGACGCGTTGCCACGTATTTTCTTTCTCCACCATGCTGGCCGGGTCTTGGGCCAACGGAAATCCGGGCATTCATGCCCGTGCCAGAAGCATCCATGAACAAAGATCACGGCCTTGTATTTGCGCAATACGATGTCCGGTTTCCCTGGAAGTTTCTCGTCATGCAACCGAAATCGGAAACCTCGCGCGTGAAGCGCCTTGCGCACGGTGATTTCGGGTTTCGTGTTCTTGCCCTTGATTGCCGCCATCATTCGGCTTCGCGTGGCTTGGTCCACTTTGTCAACCAAACTTGCGTACCTCGGATCGTTCAAGAGCACGTTCAAGACACGGCTTCATATGCCTTGCAACCGCCTCTACTACTGGAACTGCAACAGAGTTTCCAAACTGGCGGTAGGCTTGCGTGTCTGACACTGGGATTTTGAAGTCGGCACCGCGCCGCTCTTCGAACCCCATGAGCCTTGCGCATTCACGTGGGGTGAGGCGACGCGGGTTTTTGCCGTTCTGTTGGACCAAAATCTCTGAGCCATCCTTGTAGTACCGGGCGGAAAGTGTACGGCTCGTGTCATCCGGCCCTACCACGCTGCAGCCAAAGCCATTGCCCTTGGCCTTGTGCTTGGCGGCGTAAGCCTGAAGATATTTCCACAAATGATCTGTCAAAGTGTATTTTGACGATACTGAACCAATGTTGCTAATCGTGTAACCATGGGGATCGGGAGCCTCTTCACCGTTTTCCGGGTGAAGGATAGAACCGAGGCGCGGAACCGCAGCTTTGCTAGGCAAGACCAACTTGTCAATTTCAAAACCGACATCTTCACGAAAGCCAACAATGATGATGCGTTCACGATGTTGTGGCAAGAAATGCAAGGCATCAATTACCCGGAATTGAACGTGGTAACCGAGTTCCTTTTCGAGCACTTGCCTAATGACCCTGAAGGTGTTGCCCTTGTCATGGCTGACGAGGTTTTTAACGTTCTCGAGCATGAAAGCAGCGGGGCGGTGATGTTCAATGATGCGTTGAACCTCAAAGAACAATGTGCCTTGAGTATCACAGGCAAATCCGTGGGGCCTGCCAAGCGCGTTCTTCTTGGAAACGCCCGCGATTGAAAACGGCTGGCAAGGAAAGCCTGCGAGCAGGACATCATGTTGGGGAATTTCCGCCGCATCAATTTGCCGGATATCTCCGGCGATCTCGTGGTCACATTTAAAGTTGGCCCGATATGTAGCCTGGGAATATTTGTCCCATTCAGATGTGAATACACACTTTCCGCCAATGGCCTCGAAACCGCGCCTCAGGCCGCCGATTCCCGCGAACAAATCTATAAACCTAAACCAGCCATCCGAAGTTCCCGCCTTGAGTTTGCGTCTGCCGTGCAAGAGCCCAAGAGTGCGCAAAACAGCGACTTCTGCTGCCCGAGGCATGCTTTCGCCGCTTTCATAGCGGTATGCCGTACTGGTAGAGATTTCCAAAGCCTCTGCCGATTCCTTGACGGTTAGCCCCGCTGCTTGTCGCAGGTCTGAAAAATCGAGTTCCACGGAATCGCCCTCCCTAGGCAGAATATTCTCAAATTGACATGAAGATGCCCGCGTTGTCAATTTGTTCCACTTAAGAATTTTGCTTGACATGTTCTGTTTTTGTTCTTATGCGTTGATGCATGAAAACACTTGATGCTTTGTTGGTTGCATTTGAACAGTTGGTTTTACCGCATGAGCGGTATTTCATTGCTCAGGGGTTTGTGACGCAGGCTTGGCGGGCGGAGGAATACTCGGCTTTTGAGGGAGCAGTTCATGAGATGAATGGTGCTTTTGCCGATCGGCGGGTGAGGGCACATCGATCGGTTTTGACGGCCTTTGGCTCTCTTGGGCGGCGTTATCATGCCCATGAGATCGAGCCGGAGATTTTGGGCCGCCTTGTGGCTTGGGCCATGGAAGAGTTGGCTTTGAACACTTTCTCCAGCTTCGCCAGTTTTGCCTTGTTGTTGCGCAGCCTGGGCGGCGACAAGGCTTTGCCCTTTGCGCCGCAGATTTTTGTGGCGGCGGTTCTGTCACCCCAAAAATTTCGGCCCGCGTTGCTCGATGAAGCAGCGCAGGCCGACATGGCTTTGTTGATGGCGGCTTTGGAGGCCGAAGCTATTCCAGCTTCAGCGCTGCCGTCAGATCGCCCATTGGAGGCTGGTTATTGGCCTTCAGCGCATCGTCACGGAGCTTCAGGCCTTCCAGCGTATCAAGCCCCCAGCGCTTGGTAATAAGCCGCAGGATCGAAGTTGTGTCATATTGGGTGTGATCCACCGTGCCGGCTTTGGCGAAAGGTGAGATGATGAGTGCAGGCACGCGGTTGCCGGGGCCCCAACGGTCAGCCTTTGGCGGGGCTGCGTGATCCCAGAAGCCGCCGTTTTCGTCATAAGTCACTACCACTACCATATTGGCCCACTGTGGGCTTTTCTCCAGATGGGCGATCACATCGGCGATGTGCTGATCGCCCGACAACTCATCAGTATAACCGGGGTGCTCGTTGAGATTACCTTGCGGCTTGTAGAATGAAACTGCTGGCAGCTTGCCTGAATCCACATCTTGCAGGAAGGCAGCGCCTGACATTCCGCCGTCTTTCAGATGTTCGCTGCGCGCTGGCGTGCCGGGGGCGTATTGTACCATGTAATTGAAGGGTTGATGGTGGGCCTGAAAGTTTGGCATCTTGTTGCCCATGCCACGGCCCGCCAGTGCTTCATCCCAAGCGCCCGCATACCAAGCCCAAGGCACGTTTTTGGCCGAAAGCACATCGCCAATCGAAGTGAGTTTTTGCGGGGGAAGGGTGAAGGGATCGTTCAAATCAGCCAGCGTGGCGTCTTGGCCTGCTGCTGGTTTTACGTAAGATGGCTGATAGGGCGGGGCCATGGTGTTCACGGCGTAGAAATCCGGGGTGAGCTGGCTGTCGTTGACAAATTTTGGTGCACCTTGCAGCGCTGAGGCGGGGCTTTCAGGAGCCAATTTCAGCGTTACACCATCGGCTTCGACGGCGGAGATCTTGGCTTTCTCCACCCCTTTGTCTGCATCAGGATATTGCGGCACACAGGCGCAGACCAGCATGAAGTGGTTGAGGAATGAGCCGCCGAAAGCGCCCAAGTAAAAATGATCGGCCAGCACATATTTCTGGGCCACCGCCCACATGGGAAGTTTGGAGCCATCATAATAGCCCATGACCGCGCCGCCGCCATCTGACCAAGCGGTGAATTTGTCATTCTTGCCACCGTTGATTTGCATCTGCTCTTGATAGAAGCGGTGCCAAAGATCTCGCGTCGGCACGGTGTTGGCGAGGTTGAGGCCTGCTGCCGCATCAATCTGGAACGGCGCGTTAGGAAGGTGGGCAGTTTGGTCTTCGGTGATGGCGGGTGTGGCACCCTTGGCTGTGAGGCCGCCCCATGAGGCGGGCAAATTGGCCATGGGCTTGCCGTCACGGTCAACTTGCAGGAACTGTTCTGGCTTCAGGTTTTGCACACCGTCAGCACCGGGGAACATGCCGTAGAGATTATCGAAGGAACGATTCTCGGCATAGATGACGACAACGTTCTTGATCTTGTTGAGGCCCGCTTCTTGCGCTTGGGCTGATGTAGCCAAGGCAGTTGCGGTGATTAGTAAACTGGCAATTTTCTTCATGTTCGACTCTCCGTCCATATAGGTGTGGTGCACCAGAGATTTGTGACAGTCAGATGATGGGTACTGGCGCTTCTGCGCAAAGTATTTATGGTGCAGTTATTATGATGCGGCAATATGAATTAGTTGAGCGGGTGCAGAAGTATGACCCGCTGGCGGACGAGGACCTGCTTAACCGCGCCTATGTCTATGCCATGAAGGCGCATGGGAGCCAGACGCGTGCTTCAGGCGAGGCCTATTTCAACCACCCGCTGGAAGTGGCGGCGATTCTCACCGACATGAAACTGGATTCCGCCACCATTGCTGCGGCGCTGTTGCATGATACGGTGGAGGACACCGAGGCCACCCATGCCGAGATTGTGGAGAAGTTTGGCTTTGAAATTGCCTCTCTGGTGGATGGGCTGACCAAGATCAAGAAACTTGATGTGGTGACCAAAGAGGCAACGCAAGCGGAAAACCTGCGCAAGTTGCTTCTTGCGATGGCCAAGGATGTGCGGGTGTTGTTGGTCAAGCTGGCTGACAGGCTGCATAACATGCGCACGCTGCACCATGTGAAGCCCGAAAAGCGGCAACGCATCGCACAGGAAACCATGGAGATTTATGCGCCACTGGCAGGCCGCATGGGCATGCAGTTGGTGCGCGAGGAGATGGAGGAGATTGCCTTCAGCGTTCTCAATCCATCCACAGCGAAATTCATCGATGAGCGGCTTGAGCGGCTGCGCGCCGAGAGCGGGGGCATATTAAGCGAGATTGAAACGGAGCTGCGATCCGCCCTGAGCCAGCATGGCATCAACGCCGAGGTGAGTGGGCGTGAGAAAAAGCCTTATTCGATTTACCGCAAGATGGAACGCAAGCATCTGTCACTTGATCAACTGTCTGACATTTTCGGGTTTCGGGTTTTGGTTGATACCATGGACGAATGTTATATGGCGCTGGGCGTTGTGCATCAAAAGTGGTTTGCTGTGCCCGGTCGGTTCAAGGACTATATTTCCAGCCCTAAAGCCAATGATTATCGTTCACTGCACACCACGGTGATTGGCCCGCATTCCCAGCGCGTGGAAATGCAAATCCGCACTCATGACATGCATGAGATTGCCGAACGCGGTGTGGCGGCCCACACGATTTACAAAGAGGGTGCAAGCTCAGCCTCTGCGGTTGAAGATTCCAGCGCCTATAAATGGCTCAGACATTTGGTGGAAACACTGCAGGAGGGCGATAGCCCGAAAGAGTTTTTGGAACATACACGCCTTGAGCTTTTTCACGATCAAGTGTTTTGTTTCACGCCCAAGGGTAAGCTGATTGCCTTGCCGCGAGGGGCCACACCCATTGATTTTGCCTATGCTTTGCACACTTCGATTGGTGACAGTTGTGTTGGCTGCAAAATCAATGGTCGTTCTGCCGCTTTGGTGACGCGGTTGGAGAATGGCGATGAAGTGGTGATCATTCGCTCCGATGTTGCATCACCGCCACCTGCCTGGGAAGCAATCGTTGTTACCGGCAAGGCAAAATCGGCCATCAGGCGGGCAACGCGTACTGATATTCGCAGGCAATATACCGGCATTGGCCGGGAGTTGGTTGAAAAGCTGCTTGCGCGGCAGAAAAAGAATTTCAATGAAAAGGAAATAGAGGAAGCTTTGCCCCGCGTGGGGCACCGAAATGTTGATGATGCGTTGGCCGCAATCGGGCGTGGGGATTTGGCGGTGGCAGATTTGTTGAAGGCCATGGGCGTTGTAGTTGAAACCAAAGACCTAAAAGAGGCGCGAAAGAAACTTGTCAAAGCAGATGACACAAAATTCGCCCTGCCAGTGCGCGGTGCAGCACCTGATATGGCATTGAAGATTTTTGCGCGCACTGGCGCTGTGCCCGGCGAGCGCATTGTGGGCATTGTGACACCCGGCGAGGGTATTACAATTTATCCCATTTTTGCAGATGCCTTGGAGCAGTTTGATCAAGAGCCGGAGCGCTGGGTTGACCTTGCTTGGGGGGTGATTGATGAAGGCCAGCGTTATCCGGCACGCATTGCCATTACCATTGCCAATGAGGTTGGGGCGTTGGCGCAAGTGGCGCAAGTGATTGGCGATCATGGTGGCAACATCGATGAACTTAATTTGCACGCCAGGCATGGTGCGCGTGATTTTTATGAGCTGGTGATATTGTTGGAAGTGAATGATATCCGACACTTGAATGTGATCATGAATGAGTTAAAGGCCAAGCCATTGGTTTCAGAAGTTGTTAGGGTGACAGGGTGATTTCATTGAATCAGGATCAAGTTTTGCAGGAATTCCGTGACGCAGGTGCGTTGCTGGAGGGGCATTTTATTTTGTCATCGGGATTGCATTCACCACGCTATTTGCAATGCGCCCGTGTGTTGATGGACCCGACGCGAGCGGCGCGTTTGTGCCAGGCATTGGCTGATCAAGTGCGGAATGGTGGGCATGGCAAGATTGATCTTGTGGCATCGCCTGCCATGGGCGGCGTTGTGGTTGGGTATGAAATGGCGCGGCAATTGGGTGTGCCTTCGATTTTCTTTGAGCGCGTGGATGGCAAGCTGGCCTTGCGGCGCGGGTTCAACATTGAAAAGGGCGCACGGGTTTTAATGGTAGAAGATATTGTCACCACTGGCCTGTCGTCACGTGAATGCATCGAGGGAATTGCAGAGGAGGGCGGCGTTACGGTTGCTGCGGCTTGCTTGATCAATCGCTCAGGCGGAAAGGCAGATGTGGGTGTGCCGCTTTATGCTTTGACGTCGCTTGATGTGCCGACATTTGCGGCTAATGCTTTGCCCCGTGAGTTGGCGGCCATTCCCGCGTATAAGCCGGGCAGCAGAGGGTTGAAAAAATGATTATCGGAATCGGCAATGACATTGTCGATATTCGCCGGATTGAGAAGGCACTTGAGCGCTGGGGCACGCGCTTCACTGAGCGCAGCTTCACCGAAATTGAACGACGGAAATCCGATCGGCGGGCGCAGCGCGCGGCTTCTTATGCCAAGAGGTTTGCCGCCAAAGAGGCTTGCTCCAAGGCGTTGGGCACCGGCTTTTCGCAGGGTGTTTTCATGAAAGACCTTGGCGTGGTAAACGAACCTTCTGGCAAGCCAACGATGGCCTTGACTGGTGGAGCGGCTGCTATCTTGGCTCGCCTTACGCCAGCGGGGATGACCGCCCGTGTGCATTTGACCATTACTGATGAATACCCCTATGCCCAAGCGATTGTGATGATTGAGGCATTGTCGTCAAGCCCTTAGGCTGATTTGCGCCTGTGCGTGGCGCGCAAGCCTGCCACGAAAGCGGCTTATTGCACTGCAAAGTGCTTGCTTCTATAGCACTCTCAAAGGAGGCCCGCGATTGGTGGGCTATGGCGGGATGAGCGATAAGACTTCAGTGGTGCACGAAAAGACGGCCGTCGGCGAAATCTGGGAGACGACAAAAGTTGTCGTTCAGGCATTGGCGATTGCTTTTGTGGTGCGGCTTTTCCTATTCCAGCCCTTCAATATCCCATCAGCGTCAATGTACCCAACGTTGAATATTGGGGATTATCTTTTTGTTTCAAAGCTTTCCTATGGATATGGGAAGTATAGCTTCAACTTTCAGTTCAGCGGATTTTCCAGTGAGCCCCTGATAAAATGCTGTTCATTTGTCAATTTTCCCGGGCGCAAGGTTTTTGCCAGCACACCTGAACGCGGTGATGTAGCTGTTTTCAAATACCCGGGGGATCTGAGCATCGACTACATCAAGCGGGTGATCGGTCTTCCGGGTGACCGAATCCAGATGAAGCATGGTGTGCTTTACATCAATGGCGATGCCGTCAAAAAAGACCGTGTTGAAGATTATATCGACCCGAACCGCGAGGCGAGCCCGGACGGCCGTGCTGGGCCTGCGATTGTTGCACAGTTCAAAGAAACCCTGCCAAATGGCGTTAGCTATAACGTGTTGGATTATGGTGAGCGCGATGTGGATAACACGGGAGAATATCTTGTGCCGCCCGGCCGCTATTTCATGATGGGTGACAACCGTGACAATTCAGCCGACAGCCGTTTTCTCGACGGGGTTGGTTATGTGCCTTTGGAAAACTTCGTAGGCAAAGCCAATATTCTGTTTTTCTCATTCAAACCCGAAGCTTCGCTGTTTCGGCCTTGGGAATGGCCATTTGAAATTCGCTGGTCGCGCTTTTTCAATTGGGTTCGTTGAGGCGACGGCTTGATGGCCGGATATGCGAAGTTGAACTTGGTGTTGGGGCACGTATTTGCCGACGAGGCACTGTTGGATGCTGCGCTGACACATGGCAGCAGCCACAATGGCAAGATCGACTATCAGAGGCTTGAATTTCTGGGTGACCGGGTTCTCAGCCTGGTGATTGCCGAAGAGCTTTATCACCGCTTTCCTAATGAGAAAGAGGGCCAGATGGCTGCGCGTCTGTCATTGTTGGTGCGAGCAGAGGCTTGCGCTGCCGTTGGTGAAAAACTTGAGTTGGGAAGTTATATTCAAGTCGGCTCAGTTGAAAAACGCAAAGGCGTGCAGAACATGTCTTCGGTTTTGGCCGATGTGATGGAGGCGCTGATTGGTGCAGTTTATATTGAAACAGGTTATGCTAAGACCCGCGAATTTGTTTTGCGGGTGTGGAAAGAGCTGATCGAAAAAGAGCCTTCCAGCCTGAAGGATGCCAAAACTTTTGTGCAAGAGTGGGCCTTGGGGCGTGCTATGGCACTTCCACATTATGTTGAGGTTGGCCGCGAAGGGCCGCAACATGCACCGGTGTTTACCATTGCGTTGAAGGTTGGCACACTTGCCCCTGCGTCGGGCAAGGGGGGCTCCAAGCAGCAAGCGGAGATGGATGCGGCACAGAATTTTATATCGCGAGAAGGATTGCGTTGATGACTGAAATTGAAAAGCGTTGCGGCTTTGCAGCCATTATCGGCGCGCCGAATGCTGGCAAGTCCACGCTGGTCAACAAACTTGTCGGCGCAAAGATTTCCATTGTTTCGCACAAAGTGCAAACCACACGGGCGCGCATTCGTGCCATTTATCTCAATGGCCGCTCACAGGTTATTCTGGTTGATACGCCGGGCATTTTCAAGCCACGCCGCAAACTGGACGAAGCCATGGTTGGCAATGCTTGGGGTGGTGCCACCGAGGCTGACGCCGTGTTGTTGCTGGTGGATGCAAGGCGCGGGGCAGACGAAGAGCTTCTGGCAATTATTGCAACCTTCAGGGCACAGCACATCAAGGCCATTCTGGTGATCAACAAGATTGACTTGTTGCCCGCTGAGAGCCTGTTGCCCTTGTCGCAAGAATTGAACGCGCTTTATGAGTTCACTGAAACTTTCATGGTGAGTGCCACCACCGGCTCTGGCGTGGTGAAGCTGGGTGAAAAACTGGCGGGCATGATGCCGGTTGGCGAATGGCTTTACCCTGAAGACCAAACCGCCGATGTGCATTTGCGTTTCATTGCCGCAGAAATCACACGCGAGAAAATCTATGAGCGGTTGCATGAGGAATTGCCCTATTCCTCGACTGTTGAAACTGAAGCTTGGGAAGAGCGCAAAGATGGGTCAGTGAAAATTTCACAGACCATATTTGTTGAGCGTGACGGCCAGAAAGCCATCGTGCTTGGCAAGCAGGGCGCGCAGATTAAAGTTTTGGGCCAATTGGCACGTGAGGAAATGCAAGAGTCTTTTGGCAGGAAAGTGCACTTGTTCTTGTTCGTGAAGGTGCGCGAGAACTGGGCGCAAGACCCGGAACGTTTGCGCATGATGGGGTTGGAGCTTTAAGCCCGATGGAATGGCGCGACGAGGCTGTGGTGATTGGGGTGCGCGCCCATGGCGAAAGCTCTGCCATTGCTGAATTGTTGACTGCTGAACATGGACGATTTCTCGGCATGGTGCGCGGTGGCAGATCGCGCCATATGCGGCCAGTTTTGCAGCCGGGCAACTTGATTATGGTGACGTGGCGGGCGCGGCTTGAAGAGCAGTCGCGACTTGCGGCCGAAGGAGACCCCGAGGCAATGGATCTCGACGAGTCCTTCCTGCGTGCGCTCGAGTACGGCATGCCTCCGGCCGGAGGCATGGGGATGGG
>Ga0209069_10001679_pt1 | contig 11343 bp, 13 predicted proteins | sample Str013_2_FD_187202 | JGI IMG/M metagenome (GOLD analysis project Ga0209069, IMG submission 187202) | Freshwater sediment microbial communities in response to fracking from Pennsylvania, USA - Straight Creek_MetaG_SC_2013 (SPAdes) (version 2) | ecosystem: Environmental > Aquatic > Freshwater >...
TATGTGGGATTTTCATTCTGTCTCACTCTAAGGGTGCACCTCAGGGAACCACTTGGCGAAAAACTAGGATTGGGATGATTTGCGATAAGTCCTTTAAACCTTGGGATGAAGAGAGAGGGGTAAGGGTAAACCAAACCATCAAACCCTGTCATGCTGAGCGGCGTGCGAGCCCCGGAAAGGGTGAGCAAGGAGTCGAAGCATCCCCAAGATATGTCCCCTTGAGATGGTGCTTCAGGGAGTTTTCTTGACGGACTCTGGGGGGAAGAGCATTTCGCGGCCCCAGTTCTCGGCCAAGTCTTCCCACCGTGGATTCATTTCCTCGATCAACGCGACCTTTTTTGCACGAGTCCAACCCTTTATTTGTTTTTCGCGGCGGATCGCCTTGCCTGCGTCGCTGTATTTTTCGTAATAGACGATGCGATGGCACTTGTACTTCTTGGTGAAACTTTCGAATGCGCCAGACTTGTGCTGATCAACGCGACGGTCAAGGAATCCGGTCATGCCGGTACAAAGAGTACCGGTGGGGCTGGCCATGATATACACCCAGAACTTGTAATACTGGCCGTCACGCATGGGAAAAGGCTAACACGGAGTTCTCGTTGAAACTCCCTGATGCGGTATGGCAGACGTTGCAGTACAGGGATGCTTCGACTCCCCCGTGCTCGCTGCGCTCACTCGGAATCGCTCAGCATGACAGGCGTTGGGTGGATGGAGGGTTGAAAGGAAGGGAAAATGCCGGCAGATTACGCCGCACTGAAAGGCCGCTCCGAAACCGATCCGCTGTTAGAAGCTCCGTTGTCGGAAGCCGCGTCAGAAGTCGCTACATGTTCCGGACGGGGCACCCACGATTCGTTGTGTGGTGCCGAGCGGCGGTTGGTGTGTACATAAAAGAGCGTAACGAGCAGAACGATGAGGACCAGAGGACGCAGCCACTTCATGGGTCACCTTTCAAAAGCCAGACGCTTGGCCAGGACCTTCAGCTCGGCTTGAATCCTTTCCACCTGCTGGCGAGTCCGGTCGAGCGGGCCGGAGTTATCAACCACGTAGTCGGCGCGGCGGACTTTTTCATCGTCAGAAAGCTGTGCTTTGCTGCGGCGTTCTACTTCCACGCGCGCGGCGGAGTCCGGCATTCCGGACCGCAATCCGTAGCGCACAACTTTTTGCTCCGGCTTGCACGTGACTACGATGATCTTATCAAAACGGTTCTTGGCGCCGGCTTCAATGATCAGCGCGGCTTCCACCATGGCCACGGCGTACTGATCCTTGCTGCCCACCTGGTGCATCCAAAGTTCCTGGCGCTTGAGCACCGCCGGATGGACGATCTGATTCAGCTCCTGCACGCGGCCGCCATCAAACGCGGCGGTGGCCAAACGAGGGCGGTCAATTTCACCGTCGGCGCGAACAATGTCCGGGCCAAACTTGTTCACCAGTTCCTGATATACCGGTTGGCCAGGACGGTAAAGCTCGTGAGCGATCGTGTCCGCTTCAATAATGTGCGCGCCCATTTCAGAAAACATCTTTCCCACGGTGGACTTGCCGCAGGCGATCCCTCCTGTAAGGCCGACGCGTACCACGCGTTACTTTCCCCCGCCGCGGCGCATTTGGCAGGCCTTTACCGTGTTGGCCATGAGCATGGCAATGGTCATCGGCCCAACGCCGCCGGGGACGGGCGTAAACGCTCCCGCCACGCGGACCACATGTGGGTCAACATCGCCGACGAGTACGGATCCTTTTTCGGTGAACGTCTTTTCGCGGGCGGCGTCGCCGGCAAAGAATTTGTCGAACTCCTTGCGGTCAGTAATTTTGTTGATGCCTACGTCGATCACTGCCGCGCCCGGCTTGACGAAGTCTTCGGTCACGAATCCTGCGCGTCCGATGGCGGCAACGATAATGTCCGCTTGCCGCGCAATGGCTGGAAGATTTTTCGTTTTGGAATGGCAGACCGTTACTGTGGCGTTGGCGTTGAGCAGCAGCATCGCCACCGGCTTGCCGACGATGTCGCTGCGTCCGATGACCACGGCATGTTGGCCTTCAATGGGAATGTTGCCGCGTTTCAGCATTTCAATCACGCCCGCGGGCGTACACGGCACCAATCCGGGACGCTGCGTGGAAAGATAGCCCACGTTCATGGGATGAAATCCGTCCACGTCTTTTTCCGGCGCCACGGCCATCAGGACTTTCTTCGAATCCACCTGCGGCGGCAACGGCAGTTGCACCAGGATGCCGTCAATTTCATCGCGCTGGTTGAGCTCGTGCACTATCTTGAGCAACTCGTCCGTGGAGACCGTATCGGGCGGCGTGATGTGCTCACTCAGCATGCCGAGCTCTTTGCACGTCTTCACCTTGTTGCGGACGTAAATTTCCGACGCCGGATTATGTCCGGCAAGAATCACCGCCAGTCCGGGACGGTGCCCGGCGGCGGTAAGCTTCTGCACCGCTTCGCCCGCTTCCGCTTTGATTTGCGCGCCGATCTTGTTGCCGTCAAGGATTGTGGCCGTGGTTGTAGTGGTCATGGGATTCAGGTTTATAGTAAACCGCTTTGGAATCGCCCGCAAAACCGACTTTCAACACAAAGGACGCAGACGAGCGCAGAGCGACAAAAAGCCAACCACAAAGGGACACGAAGGACCACGAAGTCGGCGAGATGTCCAGCCTGCTATTAATCGCCGAGCATTTCCGAGATGAAGGAAGAAGTTGTCAGGTACGAGGGCTCAAGTGGAGCGCAGTCAGACTGGCGGCAGCAGAACGCTGAATTTAGTGAGATCGCAAAATCGGTGATCCACGCCCCACTCAACCTTCGTGCTCCTTCGTGCCCTTTGTGGTTATGCTTTTGCCTCGGTGTTCCTCTGTGGTAAATGGGTTTCTCAAGCTAAAATCACTGGCATGATGCTGAAAGCCGTACTCGACATGCTGGCGTGCCCGGTAGAAACGTGCCGCAAGCCGCTCACCCTGTCCACCGACGAGAAGTCCCTGCAATGCACCGGCTGCGGCCGTATATATCCGGTGCGCGATGGAATTCCGATTTTGCTGGTGGAAGAAGCGAAGCCATAAGCACTCAGCGCGCAGTGTTCAGCCGGCGGCGAACCTTCCTCTCACGCTCTCAAAGAATGCTCAGGGGCTGAGTGCTGAAGGCTGACTGCTGAGTGCTTCGCGAAAAATCGTAAGTAAGCTTAGAGCTTCAGCGTCTTCAGATACTCCGCGAATTGTTTGCCCATGTCTTCGCGCTTCAACGCGAATTCCACGGTGGCTTTCAGGAAGCCTAGTTTGTCGCCGGTATCGTGGCGTTTACCTTCAAAGGCGTAGCCAAAAATCTTTTCGCCGGAGTGCAACAGTCCGCGCAGGCCGTCCGTGAGTTGCAGTTCGCCGCCGGCGCCTTGCTGCGTGTGTTCCAGGACCTCAAAAATTTTCGGCGTAAGAATATAGCGGCCAATAATCGCCAGGTTGGAAGGAGCGTCTTGCAGCTTGGGTTTTTCCACCAGGTTTTTCACTTCAGAAAGCCGGGTGTCGAATTTACTGGCAACGGGTTTTGCGTCCAGCACGCCGTAAGAAGAAATTGCCGGACCGTTGATTTCCATGGCGGCAATCACCGAAGACTGGGTTTCTTCAAACACTTCGATCATCTGCTTCAGCACCGGCCTTTTGGCGTCGATCACGTCATCGGCCAGCAGGACGGCGAAAGGCTCGTCGCCGACCAGTTCGCGGGCCATCAGCACGGCGTGTCCCAGTCCCAGCGCTTCTTTCTGCCGGACGTACGCCACGTGCATCATGTCGGAAATTTGCCGCACCACGGCCAGCAGTTCGGTCTTGCCGCGTTCTTCCAGCATTTTTTCCAGTTCGTAACTGGTGTCAAAGTGGTCTTCAATGGCTGTTTTGCCGCGTCCGGTGATGATAATGATCTGGTCGCAACCCGCGGCCATGGCCTCTTCCACGCCATACTGGATAATGGGTTTGTCGACCAAAGGCAGCATTTCTTTGGGTTGAGCTTTAGTGGCGGGAAGAAAACGTGTGCCCAGTCCGGCGGCGGGAAATACGGCCTTGCGAACGCGCATTTTCATTTTGAAGACAATCCTAAAATGACGTGATCTGAACTGGAAATTCTAGCATCCAGTGCTAAAAGATTGGGTTGCCGAGTGTTCAGTGTATCCCGCCCGTTTTCTTGAGCATCGATCGTGCCAACATCTCACACTCCCTTCTGGATTCATTCACGACCGTGCTAAAAGTGCCTAGTGGCCAAGAAACCTCGACAATTTCGGATTTTCTTTCTCGATAGATGAAGCGCTCGTTCGTCTCCTCTTCCACAAGGATCGCTTCCCAATCGTCGAAAAAAGGGCCAGTTAAGCGAGGAAGGACTTCAAAGCTAAATAGAAGTTCTTCTGCTCCCACGATTTTCTCCAAAACGGGATCAGGGTCTCCGTAGCGTGCCCACATTACCATCTCCAGAGCCTCTTTGGCGCTACGTGCGGAAACGATCGGACTAACCCTAGTTCCCGTCTCGGCTGCGGTTTCTGTAAGTGAATCCAGGCCCGTAAAGACCATTTCATATTCGCTTGGTCGGCCTACGATTCGCCCGTCCACCCAGAGCCATAGGTTGCCCCACCATTCATTCCAGATCTCTCGCGGGTTCTCATGGAGCTCGAATTCCAGAGCGAACTTGTTGCGGTTCCCGATCCTCTTTCCAAATCCTTGTTCACTCATTTTTTATTTTGGGCTTCGGCTGGGCCTTCAAATAATCAGATTAGGGCCAATCTCGGCCTCGTTGTTGCCCTTGGATACTTGCATGAACCTCATATAGGCTAAATCAGCATCTAAGGAATTGTTATGAACATATTCCAGTCCAAGAGTCTTTCATGTGTAGCGACGCTGCTTTCTCTGTTGCTGGTTGGCGCAATGCACGCGCAAAGCCGTGCGCCCAAGCCTGCCCGCGATCCCATTATCGGCAAGTGGAAGCTTGACGGTAAAAAGTCACGGTTTCTTGATCCGAAGACTCGCATCACCGCCATGACACGCGTCTACTCCGTGGACGGCGACGCCATCAAAGTCTGGTGGGACGCGCATCCGGCAACCGGCAAGGCCGTGAGCCGCAGCTTCGTTTCAAAGTGTGACGGCTCGGTGGAACCTGCGTATGACACGGCGCAGATCAAATGTGAATACAAAAACCGTTTCTGGGTGAACGGCGAACTGATGGACGAAAACGATCCTGCCCACAAGTATTACAGCCGCGTGGTCGCGCCGGATGCAAAGTCGATGAAGATCATCTGGTTCGCTGATCCTGAGCGCAAGCAGCTGAAAGAAGTTTTGCTGTTTGATAAAGACGAAACCGGCAAGAAGAAATAATTTTCTCCCTGCCGGTCTTTGAGTTTCTCGCGGAACTTCCCGCGAAGTTTGACTGAGTCTCGATAACTGCGTTTACAGCACCGGACTATCGTCTCCCAGCATTACTTTCCGCACCAGCTTCACCGGCGGAAATCCCTGCTTCAGAAAATCGTTGTGGAATTCTTCCAGGGAAAACTTGTTCCCCATCTTCTTCTTGTAGTCGTCGCGGAGTTTCAGGATTTCCAGCTTGCCCAGCGTGTAATAAAGATACGTCGGGTCGGACGTACCGCGCCGCGTTTCACGCAGTCCGTTGATGTGGGACTGGTAGCCTTCCTTCTGGAAGAACTCCACGCCCTCGTCGAAAGTCATTTTCCCGGTGTGCATCTGTATGCCCACGATGAATCGAGCGTTGCGCAGCAGAGCATCTTGCAACTGGCCCAGTCGGAGCTTCAGAAACGCCGTGTCGTGGTCGGCGTCCGTGCCAGGAGTGCGGCCATAGCCTTCGTCCAGCATCATCTGTTCGGAATAGTGCGCCCAGCCTTCAGCGTTGGAACTGCAACCCAGCAGCTTACGGACTTTTGACGGAGCATCCGGCACCCACAGAAATTGCGTGTAGTGGCCCGGATAAGCTTCATGCACGGCCGTGGAAATAATGGTGCCGCGGTTGAACCCGGCCATGTGTTCTTCCACTTCCTTGGCCGACCAGGTTGGTTCCGGCAGCGTGACGTTGAAATAGGCTTCTTTGGCTACTTTCTCGAACGGACCGGGCGTATCCATGCTGGCAAAAGTGAGCGCGCGCGCAAACGGCGGCGTTTCTTCAATGATCGGCAGCACTTCAGACGGCAGTTTCACGATATGTTTCTGTTGCAGAAAATTCTTCAGTCCGCCCAGCGTGTCGCGGAAGGATTGCAGCAGTTTGTCCGGATCAGGATGGTCTTTCTCTAACTCCGCCAATATTTGCTGCGGCGTCTTGCTGGGATCGATCTTGGCCGCCGCGTCCTTGAACGCCTGCTGGTTCAGCCGCAGGTTGGCCATGCCGATGTCCAGCAGCCGCGGCAGCGGGATGTCCACCATTTCGTCGTAGAGCAGTTTCTTGCGGTAGTTGTCGGCGCCAATGCGGAAGTCGCCATGAGAGAGGGGTTTCAGGTCTTTTTCCATCCACTCGCCGTAGCTCTTGAGTTCGTCCATGACCTTGGCATTGGTCGCGGCAAATTCCTTGAGCAGCGCCTGGTCTTTCGCGTCCTTGAAAGCTTCCGGCACGTCTTTCTGGAAGAAGCCGATCAGGCCGGGAATCTGTGAGGCTGCTACTTCCACGTAGATTGGCGGCGAGTTCTTCAGGTTTTCACGCGCTGCTTGAAACACCGCCGGGGCCTGCTTTTCGCGCGCGATCACCGATTTCAACCGCTCGTCCGGCGGCGCATATGTGCGCGACATGATCGTGAAAATGGAGCCGGTGATTCCGGAAGAATAAAAGTCCGGATTCTTTTCCCACGCGCGTATGTTTTCCAAGGCCAGCAGGCGGGCATTAATGTCATTGACGATAAGGTGGTAGTCCACGGCGTTGGCCCAGGAGAGAGTTGCCGGTTGAACCAGACTGAGCCGATCCTTGAATTTTTTGAGCGAACCAATCTGTTTCTGTATCGATGCTAGAGAATAGTCCTCAAGTTGTGAATCATATTCGTGGAAGCCGGCCTGTGTCCCCGATGACGGGTTGAACTTGAAGTAGTAGTCGGTAAAGTAAGTTTCAGCCAGCGCAACGAAGCCAGCTGTGGACGAAGGACGGTCTTTGGGTGAGCTGGGGAACGGAGTATCGGTCATTGGTTTTACCGGCGGAATCAGAGGAGGCGGCGTGCTCTGGGCAGAAACCACTACGGCAGACAAAATCACAAGGGCGGCAATCAGCTTCAAAAGGATTCTCCTGGTAAGCGGAACTATTACACCATAGGACGCACAGCGGATGGGAGGGTGAGCGGAAATTAGGACGCACCAGCCATCCGTGAAAGCAGAGTATTACCTATCGCGGATTTCGACGTCTGGCGCGGAGATGCCAAGAAAGTATCAACTTCCTTCCAATACTTGTCCTGCAGTCGAAATCGTTCCGGTGCTATTACCATGCGGGCTCGAAGACTTCTATCATCGGGACGTTCAGTCACGGCAATGAGTCCAATGCGCCCCATTCCATCCGGCGCATATAGAAGCGATTCGTTGACGGGCGGTAACCCGCTGCTTTCAAAGGTAGCCAGGTACTTGTAGTGAGCTGGGACGAGCATGAGTTCAGACACAACGTCCATGATTGCTTGCAGAGACGTCTTTACTTCCACTACGTGAATGTCACCGGCGCCAGCCCTGTCCATCGCCAAGACGTCTGTGCGTCGGTAATCGGGCCACGCGGCATCCAGAAAGATCTTGGGAACGATCAGTCTTTGCTGTAGGAAGTCCGCGGCCGCGTTTTTTAGCCGTCCCTCAAGTTGAGATGTGCTAAGACCTTCCAGCACTGAGAACCTCCTTGAAGAAATGCTTGACCTATACGCTGCAAAGTCGTCAGCCAGGAGCCGCATTCCTTGCGAAAGTGGTCTGCTTTGTCTACATAACGCGCCGTCAATATAGGAGCACGGTTTTCCATAAACAAAAGCCTCCGCCGCGGCGGAGGCTCCAATAACAAAAGCCTCCGCCGCGGCGGAGGCTCCAAATAAACTTACGGCCCTTACTTCTTTGCCGCAGTCGCTTTCTCGTATTTACGGCGGAAGCGCTCAATGCGACCAGCAGTGTCCATCAGCTTCTGTTTGCCGGTGAAGAACGGGTGGCAGTTGGAGCAGATTTCCAGGCTCAGATCGCCTTTGTGGGTAGAGCGGGTGTTAAACGTGTTGCCGCATGCGCAGTGCACATGCACTTCTTTGTAAGCGGGATGGATCGCTGCCTTCATGTTCCTCTTGGACCTTTCCGAGATAAGAGCTTTATTTTAGCGTAATTTGGCGCTTTTTGGCTATCTCTCTGGGGTGCTGCGATTGGATGTCGCCGCCAACATAAAGGATTCAAAAGGCTTAGGCGGACGTTGAAACTACAGGTACTTCCGCTTGCGGATGCCATTGCAGCAGTTCCTGTTTGATCTGCTCATATCCGGGAACAGTAGACGGGATGAAAATCGCCTTGCCTACCCAGAAGGTCCTCTTGAAAATCCTCAGCCCTGCAGGCAGTACTCGCCACCGCTGCGCAGGGCGCTCTTTTATTGAAGTCACTTCTGACCGGAAGATTTTCGTTCCGCCTTCAAGAATCCAGCCGTCTCCAACTGTAATCCAGGTGCGCTGCCGAGCGGTGATCGCCGCATACGTTGCTACCGCCAGGGCGGTGATCGAGTCCGGGATGATTCGGTCAACGAGTTGTTCGTGGGAGAAAAAATAACCCATGGGATACACGAAGGCCGCATATCCGATCATGAAGAAAAGAAAAATCTGTGCCCAACCCGGAACACCCCAGAAACTGGGATGGGTCATCTCCGGCGTTATTTCCAGGTGCTGTGCTTCAAAATGGTTCACGACGTACCTACGGCGGGGGCGGCTGCTTTCCACCGCAAAAGTGTCTCTTTGATTTCGTTGTATTCCGGCATGCTTGCCGGAACCAGGACCGTGGACAACATGAAAGTTCCGAAGGGGCTGCTGTCTTTTACCCAAAGCCCTTCCTTGGTTTCTCTCAAGGACGTGATCCGGTCTCGCCGGAGGTGCCGCCTGTCGGAAAGAATGCGAGACTTTGCCCGGTATTCAATAAAGTCTTCGCCCAGGGTCAGGCTCTTGCGTTCCGGAAAAACCAATGGTTCGAACGTCCACCATGCGGCGAGCAAAACCGGCAAGCAGAGTACTTCCAAGGCGTCCAGGTGATGAGTCCTGTTTGGGACGGAGTCAAAACCCCAATGTACTAGCATCGATAATGCCGCCAGCCCAACAAACGTGGCCAGGCCCTTCAAGGCAGGAATCCAGATCCCCCGCCGTGGGATTGCATATTCACGAATCGCTGCTTCCATTCTCTCGTCCGTCCTAAAACTCAGCAACATCATATCGCGCTTCGCGGCGCATGTCGTAAAATCATGAGCTTGATTGCCAGCGGTTTCGATCGAAGTACCTGGGGAGCGCAAGCGACATGGACATCATCCGCAATGAAATACTCCAGAAGTTTCCTGAGTTGTTTGGGGCCAAGAAGGTCAACGGCCATGATCTCAACATTCAAGACGTGATCACCACGCTGAGCCGCGAGCTTCGTCCGGAGATCAACGCCGCCCTGAGTGCGCGCCGCGCTGTGTTGCAGTCGCCGGTGCCCGTCCGCGAAAAGTATGGCTGGCCCAAGTGGGACGCCAAGTTCCCCGACCCAGTCACCGGACAATCCTGGACGCAGCGTCAGATCGTGCAGGGCATGATCGATAACTTCCTGGGGCGCGAAAGTCAGTGGCGCTGGCGCTTGAATGATGAAGTCCCCATCCCCGCCGACGCGCACCCGCTCCGCAACGCCGGATTGGAACTCACTGGCCCCTGGAATCCCATGGACATGGCGTTCAACGCGCTCAACAGCCCGGCGCCCATGAACATGCCGGACTTTGAAGACGCTTCACCGCCACACTTCCAACCGGACGGCACGCCCGCCAACCAGCCGGTGGGAATCTTTGCCGCGCTGCACAACGCGAAAGAAATTTTTGAAGGCAAATGGACGGATCGCGCGTACGAAGTCGTCAAGAAAGGCAAGACGCGCGCCTACCGCATCAACAAGCCGCCGTCAGGCTGGCCCACGCGCTTTGGCCGTCCGCCGGGGATACACATCAATTATGACCACGTCACGGTAGATGGCAAACCAGCGCCCGCGCTGGTGGTCATCGCCACGCTTTGGACGCTGAATAATTATGACGCGCTGAAAAAGCTCGGCACCGGCGTTTACTTTTACATTCCGAAAATCCAAACGCCGGAAGAAGCGCTGATACTGGAAAAACTTTTGGCCCGACTGGAAGGCATGATCGGCGTGCCCGCAGGCACCTTCAAGATCAAAGTGCTTTATGAAGAAGGCAACGCCGGACGCACTCTGCCCGCCATCTCCTGGGTGCTGCGCCGCCGTTTGCTCGGCACCAACGTGGGCCGCTGGGATTACCTGGGCAGTCTGATGGAAATGTGGAAGGACGATCCCCAGGGCGTCTACCCCGACCCGCAGGGCATCAACATGGCCGCGCCCAACATGATCGCTTACCAGCGCTATAACGCGCTGATCATGCTCATGGCCGGCATGAAGAACGGCGAACTGGAAAACGCCGCGCCTATCGGCGGCATGGCTGCCGTGATGATTTACCAGAACAGCGACGCTTACGGACGCTCGCGTTACAACCCGCTCGCACTGCGGGCCATGGTGATCGACAAGCTGCGTGAACGCATGTTGGGCCTGATTTTCATCCCTGACCAGGCCACTCCCGCGCAGCAGCCAACTCTCGACGACATTCTTAATGGTCGCGTCAAAGGTCATCTTTACGATTGTTATCGCCAGAGCTGGGTGGCTAGTCCGGAACCGGATTACGTCGCCGCCGGCAACGTGCCGCTGCGCGCGTCACTCGCGCACTTGCAGACCATGATTGATGCGCCCAAAGACACGGTGAAAGTGAAGACGCAAGATGTACCCACCGTCACCAGCGGCCTGAGTGACGCCGAGCGTGCTGTGCTCACGTCACGCGGCCTGCTCAATGCTCAAGGCAAGATCACGCCGCAAGTCATAACCAAGGAGTCGCTCGATACGCCGGAGAAGGTCTGCACGCCGGAGCTGTGGGAAGCCATCTACGGAATTCCTCCGGGCGACATTACCATCGAGCGCATCCAACATGCGTTTTACATGGCCGCCAATTACGGGTACCAAATCCTGAACGGCAACTTCGCCGCCGCCATTGACGACTACGAACTCAAGCTACGCTTCATGAACGACCTGGCCACCTACCGTATTGACGTCTCATGGCTGTGGACGCTGCTGCATCACCAGGCGCTGGCGGGCAGCGCGGCCAGCGTGCGGATTCTG
>Ga0209069_10001680_pt1 | contig 11342 bp, 12 predicted proteins | sample Str013_2_FD_187202 | JGI IMG/M metagenome (GOLD analysis project Ga0209069, IMG submission 187202) | Freshwater sediment microbial communities in response to fracking from Pennsylvania, USA - Straight Creek_MetaG_SC_2013 (SPAdes) (version 2) | ecosystem: Environmental > Aquatic > Freshwater >...
GGCCGTCGCGACGGCCAGATTGCTCCGGGCGCGGTAATCGTGCGCCAGCCCCGACAATCGCATGGTCAGTGCGAGCAGCGCCTCCTCCGCCGGCCGGTCGGTATGGTGCACGAGCAGCGACCAGCCGAGCTTGCGCGTCGCCTCTTCGAGCTGGGCACGATGCGCCTTGAGTTTCGCGATATAGCGGTCACGCAAGCTCTCGGCGCGATCGGCGAGCCAGCGTTCGCCCCCCTCCAGGCCGACGAATTCCGTCCGCCCCTCGTAGGGCAGGGATTCCTCGGCGGGGTCGAGCACCATCACCAGATGACCACTGGCGCCGTCAGCGGCAAGCTCGCTGAGCCGCGCAATCGTCGCCTCGGCGGGCTCGAGGAAATCGGAGAACAGCACCGTTGTCGCAAACCGCGACAGCCGCACCTTGGGCGGCAGACTCTGCGGCACCTGGTAGTTTTGCGAGCCGGCGCCCGAAGCTTTGCCGAATTGTCCGGCGATCGCCTCGGCCATCTTGGGAATCGCCCGCCGGCTGGCGGTGGGCGCCATCAGCTCGTACAGCGCAATGCGCTCGCCGCCGCGCACCAGCAATTCACCCGCGGCGAACATCAACACCAGCGCCCGGTCGCGCTTGAAGCTGTGGGACAGGTGGCTTTTGAAATCCATCGATGGGGAATGATCCGACCACAGCCAGACGGTATGCGCGGCCTCCCATTCGCGCTCGCGCACGAACAGGTGGTCCGAGCTTCCCGATCGGCGCCAGTCGATCTGGGTTGCCGCATCGGCGGATTGGTAATGCCGGAACTGCCAAAACGTTTCACCGGCCCCCGCGCGGCGTCGGCCATGGATGCCCTGCGCGACGGTGGCGGCCACCCGGCTCGCCTGCATGACGAGATCCGGCAGCCGGTCCGCGAGGCCGTGCGCCTCGGCCTCCAGGCCGAACACCCGCGAGCTGAGCTTGCCCGCACTGTTCACTTTGCTGCCGAGAGCCAAACAGGTTGTCCTTGTTGGGTTCTTGCCGGGAACCGTTTCAATCCAGCGTTGAGGCGAGCCGCTTGATCACATCGCGGATCTGAATGCCCTCCGACCGCGCCGCGAAGGTCAAGGCCATGCGGTGCTTCAGGATCGGCTCGGCCAGCGCGATCACGTCCTCGACGGACGGCGCCAGACGGCCCTCGATCAGGGCTTTCGCCCGCACCGCAAGCATGAACGCCTGGCTCGCGCGCGGCCCCGGCCCCCACGCGATATGCCGGTCCGTCTCGGCTCCCTGCCCGGTGCCGGGCCGCGATGAGCGGACCAGCTTCAGAATGGCTTCGACGACCTTCTCGCCGACCGGGATCTGCCGCACCAGCCGTTGGATCACCATCAACTCGGCCCCCGACAGAATCGGGCTGAGGCTCCGCTCCTCCGTCCCGGTGGTCGAGAACAGCATCCGCCGCTCCGCGCCCGCGTCCGGATAGCCGACGTCCACCTGCAGCAGGAACCGGTCGAGTTGCGCCTCCGGCAGCGGGTAGGTGCCCTCCTGCTCGAGCGGGTTCTGGGTGGCCAGCACGTGAAACGGGGCGGGCACGTCGTGCCGCGCGCCGGCCACGGTGACATGGTGCTCCTGCATGGCCTGCAGCAGCGCCGACTGCGTTTTCGGGCTCGCCCGGTTGATCTCGTCTGCCATCAGCAGCTGCGCGAACACCGGCCCCTTGATGAAGCGGAACGAGCGCTTGCCGCCCTGGGTTTCCTCCAGCACCTCCGCGCCGATGATGTCGGAGGGCATCAGGTCGGGCGTGAACTGGATGCGCTTGGAATCGAGCCCCAGCACCCTGCCCAGCGCCTCCACCAGCGAGGTCTTGGCAAGGCCGGGGACACCAATCAGCAGCGCATGCCCGCCCGACAATAGCGTGATCAGCGTTTGCTCGATCACCACGTCCTGGCCGAAGATGACGGTCGCGGCCGCCTTGTGCACGCGCCGGATTCGGTCGCCGGCCGCTTCGATGCGCGCGACAATGTCGTTCTGGGGATCGGTGACTGTGGTCATGGGGTGAGTGTTTAGCCCGGTTGCTGCACTGCAGGAAGACTCTGGCTTGGAAGATGGTCACAATATGATCACGTGTGCGAACCAAATGCAGCTTAACGAAAATTAAGGTTCACGACGACCGATGGCAAAGATGTGAACGAGCTCACGCATGAATAACAACATGTCAGATATACCGGCAAAGCATGGCGGCGCCGATATGGCTGCCGGCGGCGGACTGTCCGGCCTCGAATCGGTGCTCACGGCGGCACCCGGCAAGGGGCCCGCGCCCGTCCATCTCTGGAACCCGCCCTACTGCGGCGATATCGGGCTGTCCATCGCTGGCGATGGAACCTGGTCCTACCAGGGCAGCCCGATCGGTCGCAAGCCGTTGGTGCAGCTGTTCGCGCGGGTGCTGCGCAAGGACGCGGACGGCAAACATTATCTCGTCACGCCCGTCGAGAAGGTCGATGTCGCGGTGGCCGATGCGCCGTTCTTGGCGGTCGAGATGGAGGTGCTGAGGACGGGCCGGGACCAGATGCTGGTATTCCGCACCAACGTCGACGACGTGGTCCGCTGCGACCCCGAGCATCCGCTGCGGTTTGTCCGGCAGGACGGCAGCGGCGGCCTCAAGCCCTACGTCCTGGTTCGCGGCGGCCTGGAAGCGCTGGTGACCCGCGCCGTGTATTACGACCTGGTCGCGCTGGCCGTGACCGAGCAGCGCGAGGGGGGCGATGCGCTCGGCATCTGGAGCGGCGGGACGTTCTGGCCGATGGTGTAGATCAACTTGGCCGCCGCCCTCCGAACCTATGGTTGGGATGCGCGTGGGTCGTTCTCGGCTTCCACCAGCCGCATCAGCTGGCTTTCGAAGGCGGCTACGTCGAAGTCGACGTCCGGGCCGTGTCTCAACCAGCCCCGTAACGCAGGGTATTGGCACGGCTCGTAAATCTTGATGCCCTCCGAGAGGAGGCCGGCAACGTAGCTGAAGCTGCTTTTGGCCATGATGAGGATATCCGCCTCGATCGCCTCCCGCAGCGTCCACATCGGATCCTTGTCGAGCAGGAACTGGGTCCCGGGACCATCCAGTTCGGCAAGATCGGCCGGGTTTCCCTGCGACAGAATGCAAATCCTGTGCTCGATGCCCTGAGCGTTGAGAATTCTCCTGACCGCACCCAGGGTTTTTGCGACGATCTCTGTATCAGTCCACATTTCCAGTCTGTCGGCAGCTATGTCTCCGCGGCGGACGTGAACACATACAGTCAGGATTTGGTTCTTTTTCGCCACTTTATTCAGTTGATATTTCTGTCTGAATTCTGGAATTGTCATTTCGAGCTGAGGCGTCAGATCCTCGAATCCGAGAAAATTCGCGATGAAGTCGGGGTTGTGAGAAAAATCGAGGACGCTGGCGTGGTGCGCGGTCATCGATTGCTCACCAATTCCGAGGTTGAAGGTTGCTTCCCAGGCGCCGGCCCACTCGGGCATTGGCCGATCGGCGTGGCCGACTTGCGAGAACGGCGTATGCAGATAGGTGAGCCCGCTGGCGCGGGCCAGCGCGATGGCTCTCATCCTCACCAGCGCCTGATAGCCGGCGCCTTCATGCAGGCAGGCCTTATGGCAGGTAATGGCGCGGATCGGCTTCAGTCGGAGCAGGTGAAGCAGGCACTGCCGGAACGGAACGTCGGCCTCATCGGAGGGCCTGCGCAGCAAGCGCCGTTCCACGCCCCGCTTGACAATATTTTTCCCAGAATCGATCAAGCCGAATGTCAAAAAATGGCAGATTGTATAATACCGGCGGCCCAGAGCAAGAATCATCAGTTTCTGCAATTGAGATTTGGTAGATTTCGCGCGATGCTGGAAAAATCGAAATAATCGCATCTTTATGGTTCTCATAGCCCCGGTGCGCAATTGCTCCGAATCCAATTGGCGGGACTGTTGCGCCCGGTTCGGTGCCGCGATCCGATGATATCGGCCCGGCAATTTGCGATGCCGCCGACGCGATGACAAGCCCGCTCGCGATTGTTCAAAGGGCCGTGGGGCCGATTTGCCGGCAGCGGGATTTGAGGTCCCGTGTCTCGAACCGCCCGGCAAAATCCTATAAACCGTTTCGGATTCAGCCCCGCAGCAACTCGAGCGGAATGCGCACGGGATGCGGCTTGGGGTTGAGCACGTGGCGGCTGGTGCGCGCCGGCAGCGGCTCGCCGCTGGCGGCCGAGGCCAGCACCAGCTCGGGCGTCACGACGAAATCCTCGCGCCAGCTTGCAAGAACCAGCCGCGGATCACCATAGCGCAGGCGGATGCACGGCACACAGGCAAGACCAAGCGTCCGCGCCGCGTTCAGGCGATGGTGACCGTCCATGACGGCCTTGCTCGTCCCCTCGATCAGGATCGGCCGGGTCCACACCCGCGCGGCCAGGATTTTCTCGATCAGGCACGCCGCCCGGCCGACTTCGATCCGCTCGGTCGGCCTGAGGCCCTGCAACGGCTCCAGCGAAACCTCGTAGCATCCGGCCATCACGGCCCCGGACGCAGTGCGGCTCTCAGAAACGATCGGCAGTTCGAGACCCACGACGGCTTCCCCGATCCGGATGTTCGGATGTTGACAGAGCGTCAGTGTGGCAGCGAAGTCGTGAATTGATGGTTACGGACGCCGTAAATTTCCAAAGGACACCCGCAACAGTAAGTGAATCGATTGGGAGCAGTTTGATGTGCTTCCCCTGACACCCATTCAACCGTCATGGCCGCGCAGGCGACGCGCAGGCGGCCACCCACGACATGTCTCAAGTGTGGTGGAGTTCCGGGAGAAAATGCCCTGAAATCAATGGATTACAGTATCTGCTCTGTTTGAGATGCTGATCGCTGTCGTGGGTGGCCGCCTTCGCGGCCATGACGAAAAATTTGTGGGATCCGCGTTCGGCAACGGTGCCGGAAAGTCGAGCACTTATTGTTGTGGGTGTCCTAACCGTGTTCGGACAGGGTAAGCGGGCGGCTAATCGTCTGTCATGATGCCGGCGCCGCGGAAGCCGCCATCCGCGGCGATCACCTCGCCCGTCACGTAGCCCGAGCGCGTGCCGTCGAGCAGGAACTCGATCACCGATGCGATTTCATCGGGAATACCGTAGCGCCGCATCGGCACATGGCGGAGCCAGACCTGGCGCGTCGCCGCGTCGTGGATCTGCTTCACCATCGGCGTCTCGACCGGGCCGGGACACACCGCATTGACGCGGATGCCGTAGCGGGCGAGGTCGGTCGCCATCACCTGCGACAGCGTGATGACGGCCCCCTTGGAGGAGCCGTACGCCGCCCGGCCCTTGGAGCCCCTGAGGCCCGCCACCGAGGCGATGTTGACGATGGCGCCGGAGCCCGAGCCTTTCATGATCCGCGCGGCCGCCCGCCCCACCAGGAAGCTGCCGACGACGTTGACGTCGAGGATCTTGCGGAACAGCTCGACCGGCGTGTCCAGCACATGCATGTCGGCGGCGATGCCGGCCGAGTTGACGACGCCGTCGAGGCCGCCGAGATCACCCGCGACCGTCTCCAGCGTCAGCACCACGGCCGCCTCGTCGGTCACGTCGAGCGGCGCGATCCGCACCGCCTTCTGCGCGCCGAATCGCTTGCGGGCGGCGGCAAGCGCCGCCTCGTCCCGATCCGCGATCGCAACCTTCCAGCCGGCCGCCAGCATCCGCTCGGCGGTCGCAAGACCGATGCCCGACGCGCCGCCGGTGATGAAGGCGACGCGCGGCTTTGATTTGGCAGATTTGGTCATCTGAGCTCCGACACATGCACCGTTCCGCAGCTTTCTCCCTCCCCCTCGAGGCTAGCAGATTCACACATCTTTGCGGAGTTTCCTACCTTGCGCCATGGCCTTGGGCCACTGCCAGCCGTGGGCCATGGTTTTGGAGCCGGCGGCGCGAGGCGGGCGGTCCCGGACCGCGATCCGGGCCAGCGAGCCGGTCTCGTTGGGGTTCTTCTGTTTGTCATCCCCGGGCTCGAGTGTGCGTCGCATCACGTGGAAACCGCTCAGCCCGACCCGTGCGCATCGAGCGCCAGCTGCAGACGGCGCAGCGTGTCGGCGGTCGAGGTATCGAAGCGGCCGTCGACGCGGGCCGGCCGCCAGTGGCGCTGGAACGCGCGCACCACCTGCTCGGTAGCGGTATCGAATTGACCTGTTTGTGGAACAGCGTAGCCGTAGGCTTGCAACTGCCGCTGCAGCTCGTGCACGGCGGGTCCGTCATCGCCGGGGCCGAGCCCGGCCTCCGCGCCCAACGCCGCCGGCGCCACCCAATGCCCGACCCGGGCGAGGTGGAGACGGTGCCAGTCGAAACGCTCGCCCGGATCGAGCTTGCGGGCCGGCGCCACGTCGGAGTGGGCCAGCACGCGCTCGGGGGGAATCGCGTTGCGCGCCACGACGTCGCGGCACAGCTGCGTCACGGCCTGCATTTGCACGTCGGGAAAGGCCGGGCAGCCGTGCTGGTGACCGGGATTGTGGATCTCGATGCCGATCGAGCGGGAATTGATGTCGCTCTCTGCGGCCCAGTGGGACACGCCCGCGTGCCAGGCGCGCGCGCTCTCCGCCACCATCTGCACGATGTGGCCGCACTCATCCACGAGATAGTGGCAGGAGACGCGGCTCTCCCGCCGCGTCAGCCAGTCGAGCGCGATCAGCGCGCTCGTGGTGCCCGTATAATGCAACAATAGCAGGTCGGCGCGCGCGCCGCCGCGGCGCGGCCCGTGGTTGGGCGCCGGCAGATACCAGTGCGCGAGCGCGCTGTCGCATTCCGTCCGCGGCCGCCGCCCGGGCCAGGGCTCGGCGGCTTGGGCGGGGTCGCCGGTGGCGGGCGCACGTGGCCGGCTCAAAACCCCCGCTCCTTGCGGATCTCGGCGTAGGCCTCGTTGATCGCCGCCAGCTTCTGGTTGGCCAGCACCACGAACTCGTTGGGCACGCCGCGCGCAATAGCCCGGTCGGGATGGTTCTCGGCGACCAGCTTGCGGTACTGGCGGCGCAGCTCATCGTTGTCGGCCGCGGGCTCGACGCCCAGCACATCGTAGGGGCTGCCCCGGTCGGAGGGGATGAACCGGGCGCGGATGTGCCGGAACTCGGTTTCGGCAATGCCGAACCGCCGGGCGACGTTCGCCAGAAACTCGGCCTCGGCCGGATGCAGCACGCCATCGGCCGCGGCGATATGGCAGAGCGCCTCCAGCACATCCTGCAGCAGCGGCCGGTTGTCCTTCAGCAGCTGCGCCATCTGGTCGGCGTAGGCCTCGTAGCCGGCCGAGTCCTGCTTGGCCAGATTGAAGAAGCGCGCGACATGGTCGGCTTCCTCCGGCGCCACCTTGAACAGCTCGGTGAACGCGGTGATCTCGTCGGCGACGACCACGCCGTCCGCCTTGGCGAGCTTGGCGCACAGCGCGATGAATCCGATCGTGAACGCCACCTGCTGGTGGTCGGCCCGACGGTCGGCCGCAGCAGGTACGGACGCAGCTGCGCCCGATGCACCGAACAGTGCGTCGAGCGGACCTTTCAATGGGGTGGCGCCGGCAGCGGCGGCGAGTCTTTGCCATATCGTCATGCCACCCATCCTACGCGGTTTTGCCGAGACGTGCATCTGCGTCCCGCGAGCCGTCTCGGATTGCATCCCACCGATTGGGAATGGAAGGGGTATTGGCAGCGATCCATTGGTACACAATAGGTATGGTAAGCGTTCGCTATTGAACCAATGAAGCGAATAGGTATAAGAAAGGTACAAAATCAGTTCGCGACTGAACCAATCTGCTGTCGAATCGATCGGCCACCGCATGGAAAAACACTACAAGCTGGAGGCTCCTCCCGCCGCTTTTGGCTCAGACATGGCCAAGCTCGTCAACGATCCCTTGGTTACGGAAGCTGTGGCAAAGGCGCAGGAACGCTATCTTCCCTGGCCCGAGATCAAACATAAGACGTGGGTCCCCGGAAACAAAGAATCGGTCTGGCAGCTGATCAAGCTCGTCCGTCAAATCGACAGCGAAACCACCCCAATCATCGACGAACGCCAGCAACCGTACTCGTTCAGTCCGAAGCTGCATGCTGAATTTCTCCACGAGGTGGATCTCGAGCTTGGAGGGATTTTTTTGGGTCTGCAGGATTTCAGCGAAAGCGATCGGCGTCAGATCATAAGGCGCAATCTGATCGAGGAATCCATAGCCTCCTCACAACTGGAAGGGGCCAACACATCTCGCGCCGTAGCCAAGAAGATGTTGGCGGCGGGACGAGAGCCGAGGGATAAAAGTGAGCGAATGATCGTCAACAACCATGAAACCATGCGCTGGATCGAGGAGGAATTGAAAAACGAAAAACTGTCGATCGACCTTCTTTTAGAACTGCACCGGAAAGTGACACAGGGGACTATCGACCCCACCCATCAAGGGGCACTGAGAGACACGCTCGACGCTTCCGGTAATCGGCTCGTGGTCAAGCCGTGGGACGACATCACCATCGCTTACGTTGCGCCGAGCCGCGAATTCGTGGAGCAAGAGTTGCCCAAGTTCGTCGCATTCGCCAACGACGAGCAGAAGCTGCGGTTCATACATCCTCTCACAAAGGCAATAATGCTTCACTTTTGGATGGGACTCCTGCATCCGTTCGAGGATGGAAACGGCAGGCTAGCGCGGATTTTGTTCTATTGGTACATGCTCAAGAGAAAATACTGGGCGTTCTCCTATCTGTCGATTTCCGAGAGGATCTTAAAATCCAATAAGCAATACGCCATGGCATACATTTACTCTCAGCAGGATGGATTCGACCTTAACTACTTCATTCAATACAATGTCGAAAAAATCAAACTAGCCCGCCAGGCATTCCGTGAATACCTGGTTGCAAAAACTGCAGAGAGCAGACAGGCATCCAATGCTATCAAAAAAGATTTCAGTCTGAATGATAGACAAATAAAACTCTTGCAGTACCTCGCAAAGGATGAACTTCGCTATACCACGCTCAAAGAGCACAATAATTTAAATGACAACATTGGAAAGGTAACTGCTTCGGCAGACCTTCAGAAGTTGGTGGAAAAAGGATTCCTGAGGAAGGAAAAGCGAGGGCGTAACGTGTTCTATTATCCTACGTCCAAGATAGAGCAACTATTTGGGTGAGTGTGCCCTGTATCGGCTTGCTTCGACAGCCGCCGCCGTCACGATTGGGAGCGCTGGCACGGCCGATCCGCCTCGCTGCTCGTCGGCCCGAAAACCGCCGCAACCCGCCACCATGATGGGGATCGCCTGCAACCGGATGAACCGATCCACGCCAACCCCGAGGACCCATGCTCAATCCAAAAATCGCGTTGCTGCCAACGGCCCTCTGCATCGCACTGCTGGCAGGTCCCGCCGCAGCACAGGACCCGTTCGGCAACTGGGTCCGCCCTTCGACCGGCACGCAGGTGCAGTTCTACGATTGCGGCGGCAAGCTGTGCGCCAAGATCGTGGCCGTCAAGGACGAGAGCAAAAAGGGCACCATCGGCACCGTCATCATGAAAGGCGCCGAGAAGACCGGTCCCGGCCAATGGAAGGGCGATCTGCTCAATACCGAGGACGGCAAGACCTACAGCGGCAAGGTCACCCTCGACGGCAAGGGTCTCAAGCTGGAGGGCTGCGTGGCGCTGGTGCTGTGCAAGGGCGAGACCTGGACCAAAATCAACTGAGGGTTGTGGACGGCAGACCGCGAGACTCGCAGAATCCCCCTTCGGAATGCCAAGAATGCTGCCGCAGAACGCCGCCTATTGCTGCGATTTCAGGTAGGCGATGAGGTCCTTGCGGTCGGCCTCCTCCTTGATGCCGGCGAACGCCATCTTGGTGCCCGGCATGAATGCGCGCGGGTCCGCCAGGTACTTGAACAGCACGTCCTCGGTCCAGATCAGCCCCTTCTTGGCCGCGTCGAGATTGGCATCGGAGTAGCTGAACCCCTCCACCGTACCGGCCCTGCGGCCGATGATGCCGGTGAGCGCCGGACCGACCTTGTTCACCGCCTTGGGCCCGACGTCATGGCAGGCGCGGCATTTCTTGAACTCGGTCTCGCCATTGGCGAGGTCCTCCGCCGCAAAGCTGACAGTCGAGACCATCAAGCCGAGGACAACACCGGCCAGCTTGCTCAGGCTCATGACGAACTCCACATTTGGGGGTTGGGGACGCTCGGCTTGCGGATTTGGTTTGTGTGCAACGCGGTCTGAAGGATCGAACCGATTGCTATAGAGATAAATGCAGCACGCGCAGACCGGAACTGCGACGGAAAGTATCATGCGCCAGCGGTATGCCGGCTTCGGGCTCAGGCGCTGCCGATCAGGATGCCGGTCGCGAACACGATGGCGCCGCCGACCACCACTTCGAACACCGCCTGCATGAAGCGGGTATCCATATATTTGGAGCGGATCCAGGCGATCAGCCACAATTCGATCAGCACCACCACGAACGCCAGGCCGGTGGCGGTGCGGAAGTCGTTGATCAGGTAGGGCAAGGTGTGGCCGAGCCCGCCGAGCGCCGTCATCAGGCCGGTGATGCCGCCGCGCAGCCAGGGATGGCCGCGGCCGGTGAGCGAGCCGTCGTCGGACATCGCCTCGGCAAAGCCCATCGACACGCCGGCGCCGATCGAGGCGGCGAGCCCGACCAGAAAGGTCTTGAACGGATCGTGCGTGGCGAACGCCGCCGCGAACAGCGGCGCCAACGTGGAAACCGAGCCGTCCATCAGCCCGGCCAGGCCCGGCTGCACCACCTGCAGCACGAACAGCCGCTTGCGGGTCGCCTCTTCTTCCGCCCTCACATCGGGCGTCAGCGTGGTCTCGCCGAGCTTGGCCGCCAAACTCTCGTGCTTCCTTTCGATCTCGGCGAGGTCGCCCAGCAGCTTGCGGACATCGGTATCGCGGGCCTGCTCGGCCGACTTGGCGTAAAATTGACTGGCTTCGTATTCCATCAATTCGGCCTGACGGCGCGCAACGTCGATGCGGAGGCCGTCCATCAACCAGACGGGCCGGCGTTTCAGGAAGCCGCGGACGTCCGCCCGGGTGATGTAGGGTAGTTCCTTGCCAAATTTACGCTCATAGAGTTCGAGCAGGCTATGACGATGGCCGGCTTCCTCGACCGCCATTTCCTCGAATACCTTGGCAGATGCAGGAAACTGGACGCGCAACTTACTGGCGAAATTCAAGTAGATGCGCCCGTCCTCTTCCTCATTGGCAATGGCCAGCGCAAGCACCTCGCCCTCGGTGAGTTCAGAAATCCGCTTCATGATCTGCTCCGGCTTGTTCTTTAGAATACCTCTAAAGACTACGCGAGGTGCGCACAAGACTGCGCGACAGGATCACGCGCCGGCAGCGGTCGACAGTGGCAATTC
>Ga0209069_10001681_pt1 | contig 11342 bp, 7 predicted proteins | sample Str013_2_FD_187202 | JGI IMG/M metagenome (GOLD analysis project Ga0209069, IMG submission 187202) | Freshwater sediment microbial communities in response to fracking from Pennsylvania, USA - Straight Creek_MetaG_SC_2013 (SPAdes) (version 2) | ecosystem: Environmental > Aquatic > Freshwater >...
TGTCTTCATCGGGACGATTTCGTCCTTGAACTTGTTGGCCTGCTGGGCGGCGGCCATGCGGCGCTGCGACTCCAGTGAATACTCGTCCTGGTATTCGCGGCTGAGCTTGTAACGCTCGGCGACGATGTCGGCGGTGTCGATCATCGCCATGAAGATGTCGGGCGCCGTCTTCAGCAGGTCCGGATCGACTGCTTCCTTGGGCAGTGGACCGCCGGGGACCGAGATGCTCTCCACGCCGCCGGCGACGATGCAGTCGGAGCCATCCGAGCGGATCGAGTTGGCGGCCATCGCGATGGTCTGCAATCCCGACGAGCAGAAGCGGTTCACCGACACGCCGCCGGTCGACTTCGGCATGCCCGCGAGCAGCGCGGCCTGGCGGCCGATATTGGGCGCGCCATGCGCGCAATTTCCGAGATAGCAATCCTCGACGTATTCCTTGTCCACGCCGGCGCGCTCGACGGCGTGCTTGATGGCATGGGCCGCTATGGACATCGGTGGGGTGATATTGAACCCGCCGCGGCCGGATTTCGCCAGCCCGGTACGGGCATAAGAAACAATGACGGCTTCACGCATTTTTTTGATCTCCCTCTGGGCTGGCCGATGATGCCTCGCGAAAGGCTGTCATCGTACATAATTCCTGCCGGGGCAATGAAAATACCGCGGGTTTTCGTTTCCGGCTGGCGGAATTAGGACTTGCGGGATACCCGATCAGGCGGGGCGACGGTGCACGCAAGCGTGCTTTTATATCCGGTCGGATTCTTGATGAGGTTGAACGAAAGCATGTCATGGCCGCGCCATGAGTGGAGGACGTAGCCGCAGACCCTGCAGTCGGCGCTATCCTCCACCCACTCCGTGACCCTGATTTCGATCTGCTCGTAGACCGCTTCGCACCCGCATCTGATGATGATTGCCATGTCAGGGCTTTCTAGCCTTTGGCGGACTTCTTGGACTTCGGCGCCGCCGCCCGCAGGAATTCGACACCGATCTGATCACCCGCTACCCGCACCAGTTTGCAGCGGCGATACGCAAGACCCGTCGATGAAAGGAGAAGGAAGAACTCCTTGAGGTCCAGTCCGTCGAAGGATCCCTCGATGCACAGGCGCGCGCCCGTTTGCGACGCGTCGATCATCATGCATTCCCGACGCCAGGTGCCGTCGATTCCCATGATTTGAACGGCAACGCCGCGTTCGAAATCGACACGCTCGTTTTTTCTGTCTCCGTAAGCCATTGGTGCAATCCGATTTGGGTAAAATCCTCGAAAAGCAGTTTCAGGCGCTCCGCGCGCTCACCTCGCGGACCTGCCAAAATCGAAGCAGTCGCTGGGCGTTGGGTTTCGACAGTTTCTCGAAATCGATCTTGAGCTTCTCGTTTCCCGGCTTCGGGGCGGATCCGGCCGGGAGCTTGCTCGCGAGAATGGCGCTGACGGTTTCCCATTTGCAGTCCGCCACCCTGCAGGGGATCAACAGACCGTCATCCATGGGACTGTTCATGAGCGCCTTGATAATCTCGATAGACGCCGATGACAGCAGCGACAGCGCCACCGTCGTCTCTTCGAATTTCCGGCTGCGCGCGAATCCGAACAGCGTGTTTTCGTCGAGCTCGCCTTTTTCCCGCAGCAGTTCCACAAAGGCCCTGGCCGACTGGTAGTCCCGCGGCTTGCTCGATTCCCGATCGACCGCTTCCGAGGCGATTCGCAGCGCCAGTTGGACTTCGTCCTGGAGTTCGGGAGGCGCCCGGGAAAGAAGCTTCGACCGGACGGCTTCGGTCGCCCGTATCAGGAGTTCGCGCAGCAGCTGCAACGGAATGTCGAGCCGCAGCCCGGTCTTCTCCGCAAGCTTCTCGTCGTGTTCAGATGCCTTGAGAAGGGCCGCAAAACCGGTCTCGGAAAGCTTGGCGCCTGAATTGGCGGCAACCGTGTGCTTGACCGCCCTGTTGCCGCGGTTGAGCAGAACGTCGGTGACGTCGGTTTCGATTCGCGCGCGCCCGGAAATCGCCAGCAGATGGTCCTGTCCGCTGGTTTGGGCAATCTCGACGAGGTCGCGCGTGGTCAGTCTGGCCGAATTGGTCAGCACCGGTCCTGCGACCGCAATAGCCTCGTGCCGGGCCAGTCGGAGCGTGACGTCCAGCGGTGCATTCTCGACCGGCGCCAGACGGGCGCTGATCTCCGCCAATGTCTTGGTCTCGATCCTGCCGATCAGATGCACGAGGACCTGGTCGAACACATCGATTTGCTGGTTGTTCAAACGATTGGCATCGCTCAGGAAAAGATCGGTGACGCGACGAAGCACATCGACGCGTTTGTCGGACGAGCCGTTGTGCAGGACGTCGTCGAGTTCGTCAAATAAAGAGCGTTCGCAACTTGTCATCACTCATAACCCGGACCCAAGTCAGCCGGCGTCATTGCCGCCTGCTGTTGAATGCAAATCAATTGTTAATTACGTCTTCGTGCTATCGGGCCGGTGTTCGGGAATTCCTAAAATGCGACGCCCGCTCGTCTTCCGGCTTTCCAGACCACGCGACACTTTTACTTGCTGGTACCCCAGAGCAATTCAAATCGGCTTGGCAGAACGATGGATGGCGATACCTCCAGACAGGCACCTCCCGGTGCATGACCATCTCAGTCCCCATCACAGATGCGAATTTCTACTGAATGATATCGGGCATTCCATAATGCCCGTTTAACGCAAAAGCGGTAGGCGGCCCCGCATCGAGTCGGTAAGCCGGCCTGCGTCAGGCGAAAAGTGACGCCTGTTTCAGATTGTGACGGAAAACATGGTGCCCGTGACGTCGGGCGGCTTCAAAAACAACCGACGCTTGCAGGTCCGCACCGACTCACACGATCCGCGAATTCTTGTTACCCCAATACCGATCGCGCAACAGCCGCTTGTAGAGCTTGCCAGTCGGCAGCCGCGGCAGTTCATCCTCGAAGTCGATCGAACGCGGCACCTTCTGGCGCGACAGCGACTGGCTGCAGAACAGGATCAGTTCTTCGGCCAGCGCGGCGCAGGGCTCGATGCCCGGCATCGGCTGTACCACCGCTTTGACTTCCTCGCCGAGATCGGCGTTGGGCACGCCGAACACGGCGGCGTCCGCGATCTTGGGATGGGTAATCAGCAGGTTCTCGCATTCCTGCGGGTAGATATTGACGCCGCCGGAGATGATCATGAAGGTCGCGCGGTCGGTCAAATAGAGATAGCCGTCGTTGTCGACATAGCCGACATCGCCGACGGTGCTCATGCTGCCGTCCGGGGAACGTGCCTCCCTGGTCTTGTTCGGGTCGTTGAAATATTCGAACGGCGTGGCGGTCTTGAACCAGACCGTGCCCGGCGTACCCACGGCGCACGCCTTCATGTTCTCATCGAGAATGTGGAGGTCCCCGAGCAACACCTTGCCCACGGTGCCGCGATGGGTGAGCCATTGCTGGCTGTCGCAGGCGGTAAATCCCAGCCCCTCGGTGGCGCCGTAATATTCATGGATGATCGGCCCCCACCATCCGATCATCTCTTCCTTCACCGTCGCCGGGCAGGGTGCGGCGGCATGGATCGCGATTTCCAGCGACGACAGATCGTAACGCCCACGCGTTTCCTCCGGCAGTTTCAGCATGCGCGAGAACATTGTCGGCACCAACTGGCTGTGGGTGACGCCCCATTTCTCCACCAGCTCGAGGTAACGCTCGGGATCGAAGTGCTCCATGATGATGACGGTGCCACCCTCGCGGATGGCGAGATTGACGGCGGCCTGCGGCGCCGAATGATACAGCGGAGCCGGCGACAGGTAGATCATGCCCTCGCGATACCGCCAGAGCTTCTGCAGGAAGTCGAAGATCGGCAATTGCTGCGTCGGCGGCTGCTCCGGCAGCGGCCGCAGGATACCCTTCGGCCGACCGGTAGTGCCCGAGGAATAAAGCATCGCGGTGCCGACGCATTCGTCCGCTATCGGCGTTTTGGGCAGCCCTTTTGTCGCCTCGCGCAGGCCGACGATGCGCTCGCTCTCGCCGGCGCCGTCGGCGACGATGCAGAGTTCGACGTTCGGGCATTCCCTGAGCGCCTCGCGCGCGACGTCGAGTTTTGCGACCGACGTGATGAGGACGCGCGAGCAGCTGTTGTTGACGATGTAGGCGAGCTCGCCCGGCGTCAGGTACGAGTTGACGCAGGTGAAATACAGACCGGATCGCTCGCCGGCGCCGCAGGCCTCGAGATAGCGGCTGTTGTTCTCCATGAAGATCGCATAGTGGTCGAGCCGCTTCAGTCCGAGCTTGCGCAACAGGTGCGCCAGGCGATTGCTCCGCGCCTCCAGCTCGCGATAGGTCACGGCCTCGCCGGTGGCAGCCATAATGAAGGCGGGCTGCAGCGGACGCAGATGGGCATGCTTGCCGGTATACATCGTGTCTCCAGTTCCCTTAGGCGGCCAGAAGAAGAATTTCGCGCACCTGCGCCGGCGTATCGATCTTGCGCGGGTTGCGCGGGATCCATGGCGTTGCCATCGCCAGTTCGGCGATGCGGTCGAAATACGCGGGGTCGATCCGGACGTCCTGCAGGCTGCGCGGCATGCCGAGGCCGCGGATGAATTCGTCGAGCACGTCGGCGGCGTCCCTGCCGGGCTGCCCCATCGCCGCTGCGACCAGCGCCTGCCGATCGGCATTATCCTGTCGGTTCCAGCGCAGCACCGACGGCAGCATCACGCAGGAAGTATAGCCATGCGGCACGCCATAGACGGCGCCGAGCACATAGCCGATGCCGTGGCTCGCGCCCATCGGCACGCCCGACGACAGCGGCCCCATCGAAAGCCAGGTGCCGATCTGGCAATCCATCCTTGCGTCGAGATCATCGGTGTTGGCCTTCACACGCGGCAGCGCCTGCGCCAGCATCGACAACCCCTTCACGGCCTGGGCGTCGGCAAACGGATGCGCTTCGCGCGAGCACAGGCCTTCGACGCAATGATCGACGGCGCGGATGCCGGTCGAAAGCCACAGCCATTCCGGCGTGTGCACGGTCACCGCGGGATCGAGGATGGCCGCGCGCGGCATCACGAGGTCATGGCGCAGCATTTCCTTGACCTTGGTGCGGAGGTTGGTGACGCCCGCAATCGCGCTGAACTCGCCGCCGGCAATCGTCGTGGGCACGCTGATCTGGCGCACCAATGGCGCCTTCATGGGCGGCGCGACGCCCTTCACCGCACGAATTCGATCGATGTCGTCCGCGATGCGAACGTCGTTGGCGAGGCAAAGCTGCACGGCCTTGGCGCCATCGGTGATGGAGCCGCCGCCGACCGTGACGATGAGATCGGCATTGGCGGCGCGCGCCAGCTCAGCGGCGGCGACGACGGCCTCGCGCGGGGTGTGCGGCGGCATGGCATCGAAGGTCCCGACGCAACGGGGTCCGAGCGCCGTTCGGATCTTTTCGATCTCGTCGGTGGTGCGATTGAGCGTGCCGCTGACCATCAGGAAGGCGCGGCGGAGGTGCAGACGGTCCATTTGCTCGGCAACGGCTTGGGCGGCCGGACGGCCGAACACAACCTCGTCCATGGCGCCGAAAACGACACGCCCCTTATGCACGCCTGTCCTCCCCGGACATTCTTGTCTTTATAGACTCGTTACGGACAATCTAGCGGAGGTCCGACGGGGATGGGAACCGCAAAAATGGGTTCGCTACGGACGATTCGAAAACAGATCGAGTGGCCGGCTTGCGCCCCCGAAAGAAATGGCTGCTTACGAAACCAGCAACCCCGCAACATCAGCGATCCCGACCTGTCGCTCCGAAAATATGATTTCCGCAGCGCCACGCTCCCAGTCGCCGGCGTGGGGTTCGAGGGGATCCTGGGCGCTCAGGCGATGTTCGAGAACCAGCCGCGCATACAGCGCCCGGCGCGCGTCCGAGCCCGGGCGGGCGGCTTCCCACATCATCAGGATGGCGCTGGTGACGTGGTAGAGGCTTGATGCCGCCTGCCGCGCGCTCGCTTCCAGCGAGGACTCTGCGGCGACGCGTTCGGCAAAAGTGAGCGCGCGGTCGAGCGCCAGCCGCAGGCGGTCCCGAAACGCCGGCGGCGCGCCGGTCGCGTTATCGAGCAATTTGGTGAGCGCGGTGCCCAGGGCACGGTGGGCGCGGCTCTTGCCGACCGCGCGGGTGACGATATCGAGCGCGTTGATGTTGCTGGTGCCTTCCCAGAGCACGCCGATCTGGGCATCGCGGATCAGCCGCGCATTCACCCATTCCTCGATGTAGCCGTTGCCGCCGCGTACTTCCATGGCGCCGGTCGCCACCGGAATGTTGTCGCGGCAGGCGCGGAACTTCAACAGCGGCGTGAGAATCCGCAAGGCGTTCTCCGCTTCCTTCGAGCCGGCATTGGCGCGGTCCATGGCGCTCGCCGCAAACAGGAACATCGAGAGCGACTGCTCGGAGGGCAACGCGATCTTCAGCAACTGGCGGCGAAGCAGGGGATATTCGATGATGGCCTTGCCGAACGCCATTCGGCTGCGCGCGCAGACCATCGCCTCGTTGACGCAGCGCCGCATCATGGCGGCTGCCCGAACGCCGTGCGAGAGCCGCGACAGGTTGACCTGCTCCATCATCTGCTTCAGCCCGCGATCGATGTCGCCCACCAGATAGGCCACCGCGCCTTCCAGCAGGATCTCGCCCGATGCCATCGAGCGGGTGCCGAGCTTGTCCTTGAGGCGGGCGATGCGGTAGGCGTTGCGGCGGCCGTCCTTCAGCCGGCGCGGCAGGGCAAACAAAGCGAGTCCTCTGGTGCCGCTTGCCGCGCCTTCCGGGCGCGCCAGCAGCAGGGCTACGTCGGCGTCGGCGTGCGAGCAAAACCATTTGTCGCCGTAGAGCCGCCACACCCCGTCCTCGCAGCGCGCCACCGTTTCGATCGCGCCGACGTCGGAGCCGCCGGAACGTTCGGTCATGAACTGGGTACCCTTCCACTGGACGGCCGGGTCGGCCGACAGCATTTTCGGCAGCAGATATTCCTTGAGTTCCGGGCTGGCGAATTTGCGGATCAGATGGATCGAGGTGTCGGTTACGCTGATCGGACACATCAGTCCGAACTCGGCCTGCACGAACAGATATTGCAGCGCATATTTGGCGACCGCCGGCAGCGGCCGGTCCATGCCGAGCGCGCCCGAGCGATGGCTCATGGCGTGAAACTGGAAATCGCCGAAGGCGATCTGCTCCATGTCGCGGTAGGATGAATGGTAGTCGATCCAGTCCTCGTCGCGGCCGAAGCGATCCCTGGCGTTGAGGACCGGCGGATGCTTGTCGGCAACTCTCGCCAGTTCGTCCAGCCGGCCGCCTGCCAGCTCGCCCAGGCGGTGGAAATGCGGTTCCAGCCGCCGAAAATCCTCCGGCTGCAGATACAGCCGCAGCAGATCGCGCAAGCCCCGGTCAACGGCGTAGAAATTCTGCCCCGCGCAATCCGGCGCGATGCGATCGGGGCCGCTGGCCTTCGCCCCGGCGTCGACGAACGATGTGTGAGAGGGAGGCGCGTGCATGTCTGACCTCGTTTTGCGGATCGTTCGGCGGGAGGGATTTTCGCGATAATGCCCGTACCTCGGCGCAGGGTCGAGAGCCAATTGTCCGGCGGAGGGGGTCGGACCTGTGCGGCATTTTCGCGGACATGCTGATCTTGGTGCGGCGAGGGTCCGGGTATCGAAACGCGTCCGGGCCGAGTCACTCCGGGCCAAGTCACTGTGGGCCGAGTCAGAAGGTGCAAATCCTGCACGGATCAAATTTGGACAACGCCGCTGTCATGTCTTCCGGCTGTCATCGTCGACGAGACCGGAAGGGGAACGACGCGGGTGGCGTCGCATTTCGGATCTGATGTTCCGCGGTAAACCTGGTCAGAAGGCTGGTTCGCGCCGAATGCGCGACGCGATATCAACGCCGCAAGTTGGTGGACGGCTTTGCGCGCAGGGCGCAGTCAGCGCGGCGTGTCCGATGCACAATGAATTTGCTTGATCCCGCCCGGTTCTGGCACAGACTGGGCGTTCAATCGGATCGGCGCAGGAAGCGCAGGAGAGATCGAGCATGAGCGGCAGATCGGAGCGTTTGGTTCCCGACGCAGGTTCCAATCTCCACTCACTTCGCATCTCGATGCCGCTGGTCGTTTTGCTCGCCGTCTCCTTGTCGGGCTGCGGCGACAAGCCCCCGCAACCGGCCGCCGCGCCGCCACCGGTCACGGTCGCCCAGCCCACCAAGCGCACGGTCACCGACTGGGATGAATTCACCGGACGGTTCGATGCGGTCGAAGAGGTTCAGGTCCGCGCCCGCGTCGGCGGCTTCGTCACCAGCGTGGAATTTCGCGATGGCGCCTTTGTCAATACCGGCGACCTGCTCTATGTGATCGACTCTCGGCCGTTCGAAGCCGTGGCCGAGCAGGCCGACGGCCAGCTCTCGGATGCCCGCGCCAAGGCCGAGCTCGCAAAACGCGAACTCGACCGTGCGCTGACCCTGAATCAAACCCAGGCGGTTTCCGACTCCATCGTCGATCAGCGCCGCCAGGCCCTGCAGGGAGCAAAGGCCGCGGAGATGCAGGCGGAAGGCCTGCTCAAGGCGGCCCAGCTCAATATCGAGTTTACCCACGTGCTCGCCCCGATCGGCGGCCGGGTGAGCCGCCACCTCGTCAGCGTCGGCAATCTGGTGTCGGGCAGCGACAACGGCGGCTCGACGCTGCTGACCTCGATCGTCTCGCTCGATCCGATCTACATCTATTTCGACATGGATGAGGCGACCTACCTCAAATACAACCGGCTCTTTTTCGAGGGCAAGCGGCCGAGCTCGCGCGAAAATCCAAATCCGGTCCAGGTGACGTTAACCGGAGAAACCAAACCGTCTCATGACGGCAAGGTGGATTTCCTCGACAACCGGCTGGATCTCTCGACCGGGACGCTGCGCGGCCGGGCGGTGATCCCGAACAAGGATTTTTCGATTTTGCCGGGGCAGTTCGGGCGCGTCCGGCTGATCGGAAGCTCACCCTATGAAGCGCTGTTGTTGCCGGATACGGCCATCGCAACGGATCAGTCACGCAAGATCGTCTTCGTGGTCAAGGACGACGACACCGTGGAAGCGAAGCCGGTCGTTCTCGGGCCGCTCGACGGCGGCCTGCGGGTGATCCGCGAAGGCCTGAAGCCGGAGGACCGCGTGATCGTCGAGGGTATCCAGCGCGCGCGCGTCGGCGCCAAGGTGAGCCCGCATCCGGCTCCATCCGGTAGCAAGACATGAACCTCGGCAGGCTTTCGATCAACCAGCCGATTCTCGCGATGGTGCTGTCCATCGTGCTGCTGATCGTCGGCGCCATCGCCTACACCACGCTGCCGGTCGCGGAATATCCGCAGGTGGTTCCGCCGACCGTGGTGGTCACCACGCAATATCCGGGCGCCTCGGCGCAAACCGTGTCCGACACCGTCGCCGCGCCGATCGAGCAGCAGATCAACGGCGTCGAGGACATGCTTTATCTGTACAGCCAGGCGACCTCGAACGGCCAGCTCACCATCACCGTGACCTTCAAGCTCGGCACCGATCTCGACAAGGCCCAGGTGCTGGTCCAGAATCGGGTCGCGATCGCGCAGCCGCAATTGCCGGAGGAGGTACAGCGCAACGGCGTCGTCACCCGCAAGAACAGCCCGGACATCCTGATGGTGGTGTTCATGCTGTCGCCCGACGACAGCTTCGACCAGCTTTACATCTCCAACTACGCGCTGCTGCAGGTGCGCGACCAGTTGCTGCGGCTCGACGGCATCGGCGACATCCAGATTTTCGGCGCCCGCGATTACTCGATGCGGCTTTGGCTCGACCCGGACAAGATCGCCAATCTCGGCATGACCGCGGGCGACGTGCTGGCGGCGATCCGGGCCCAGAACCTGCAGATTACCGGCGGCCAGCTCGCAGCTCCGCCGATCGCCGATCGCGCGTTGCAGCCCAACCTCTCCTTCACCGGCCGGTTGAGGGATGTCCGGCAGTTCGAGGACATCGTCGTCAAGTCGGGCGCCGACGGTCGCACCGTGCGGCTGCGCGACGTGGCGCGAATCGAATTGGGGGCGCTGGATTACACCACCAACAGCTTCCTGTTGCGGAAAACCGCGGTGGCGATGCTGGTGACGCAACGACCCGGCTCGAACGCGCTGGCGACCGCGAAAAACATCTCCGACGCCATGGTCAGGCTCAAGGGCAATTTCCCCAAAGGGCTCGACTACAATATCGGCTACAACCCGACCGAGTTCATCGCGCAGTCGGTCCACGAGCTGATCAAGACCATCTATGAGGCGATGGTGCTCGTCGTCATTGTCGTGCTGGTGTTCCTGCAGGGATGGCGTCCCGCGATCATCCCGATCGTCGCGATCCCGGTATCGCTGGTCGGCACCTTCGCCGCGATGGCCGCGCTCGGCTTCGCCATCAACAATCTGACCCTGTTCGGCCTGGTGCTCGCGGTCGGCATCGTGGTCGATGACGCGATCGTGGTGGTCGAGAATGTCGAGCGGCATTTGCGCGACGGCATGAGCCGGCGCGATGCCGCGCTCAAGACCATGGAGGAAGTCGGCGGCGCGCTGGTTTCGATCGCGCTGGTCTTGTCGGCGGTGTTCGTGCCGACCGCGTTCCTCGGCGGCATTTCCGGGCAATTTTTTCAGCAATTCGCCATCACCATCGCGGTGGCGACCGTGCTCTCCCTGTTCTGCTCGCTGACGCTTTCGCCCGCGCTGGCGTCGCAAATCCTGCAGCCGCACCACGAAAAGCGGCCGGCGGCGAGCTGGAATTTCATCGGACGCGGCTGGGAAAAATTCACCGGCCTTTTCAACCGCGGCTTTGACCGGCTGTCCCACGGCTACGGCAGCGCCGCCGCCTTTGCGATCCGGCATTCAGCGGTGATGTTGCTGGTTTACGTCGTGCTGATCGGCAGCGCCGGATGGCTGCTCGTCACCACGCCGCAGGGCTTCATTCCGGCGCAGGATCGCGGCTATGTCATCGTCTCCGTGCAACTGCCGGGCGCGGCCTCGCTGGCGCGCACCACCGAGATCGTCCGCAAGGTCGAGAGCATCGCGCTCGACACCCCCGGCATCATTCGCGTGGCGGCGTTCGCCGGATTGTCCGGCGCGACGCGCACCCAGGCCAGCAATGCGGCGGCGCTGTTTCCGGTGTTCGATGAGCCGGAGGTGCGCCTGAAGAAGGGCCTGACGGCGACCAAGATCGCGGGCGACCTGCAACGGCGGCTTTTGGCGATTGAGGGCGCTTTCATTATCGTGATCCCGCCGCCCTCGATCCCCGGCATCGGCACCGGCGGCGGCTTCACCATGCGGATCCAGGATCGCGGCGGCCGCGGCCCGGAACTGCTGGCCGCGGCCACCGACGAGC
>Ga0209069_10001684_pt1 | contig 11316 bp, 9 predicted proteins | sample Str013_2_FD_187202 | JGI IMG/M metagenome (GOLD analysis project Ga0209069, IMG submission 187202) | Freshwater sediment microbial communities in response to fracking from Pennsylvania, USA - Straight Creek_MetaG_SC_2013 (SPAdes) (version 2) | ecosystem: Environmental > Aquatic > Freshwater >...
AGGGCTCACGACTTCCGGTTCTTCGCATTCACCGCGATCGCGGCCGCGGCGGTGCGGTTCTCGACGCCGAGCTTGGAATAGATCTGCTCCAGATGCTTGTCGACGGTTCGCGGACTGAGGCCGAGGATTTGCGCAATGTCCCGGTTGGTTTTGCCTTTAGTGAGCCAGGACAGCACTTCGCCCTCGCGCGTGGTTAGTCCGAGTTCGCTGGAAAACTCCGCAGGCGTGTCGCTGCCGGCATCCTTCGCTAGCCGCAGCAGGAATTCATTGGCGCCGAGCTTGCCCATATATTGCAGGCGGACATGTTCCAGACCTGGAAGCGCGGCCGGTGCCGCGATCTTCGAGCCGGCCGTGCCGCTTTGCAACTGTTCGAGCCAATGCGGAATCGAGGCGGGCAGCACGAATTGATCGTCGGCATCGGCGGCGAACGCGGCCGACAACAGTTTTTGCGCTTGCGGCGTCGCCCACAGGATTTCGCCTTGTCCATTGACCGCGAGCAGGTACCGGCCGGACACGTCGAGCGCCGCGCGGGCGCTCTGGGTCAACCGTGCGTTGGCGAGGTGGACGCGAATCCGCGCCAGCATTTCCTCGATGACAATCGGCTTGGTCACGTAATCGACGCCACCAGCTTCGAGCCCATGGACGATGTGTTCGGTTTCGGCAAGGCCAGTCATGAAAATAATGGGCACGTTGCTGAGACCGGCGTCGCGCTTGAGCCGCCGGCAGGTTTCGAAGCCGTCCATGCCGGGCATCACCGCGTCGAGCAGCACGATGTCCGGCGTGATCTGGTCCACGATCCGCATCGCCGACGCGCCGTCGAGCGCGACCATGACCGTCATGCCGGCACCGTCGAGCGCATCGGTCAGGAGCCGCAGCGTCTCCGGCGAATCGTCGACGACGAGCGCGACGTCGCGTTTTTTGGACTCAGTGATCATAGCTGTGCAGCGTTTTCAGGGTCGCCATGTACTGATCGAGGTCGAAGCGATCGACCAGTGAACGCATCTGCAGAACGAAATCCGCTTGTTCCGGATAGTCCTGGCCGATCTCGTCGAGCTTGACCTGGATCGCCCTGATATAGCCCAACCGCCCGAGGCCCATCAGTTCCTCGACATGCTGGACCGGCGGTCGCAGGCCGGTGCCGGGCTGCCAGTGTGGCGCGGGAATCCGATCGACCTCGAACTGCCATTCAATCTTGAGCAACTGGCGGATCGTTTCCAGAAGCCTGGGAATATCGATCGGCTTCATCAGATAGCCGTCATGGAAGGGTTGCGCCAGCGGCGCGCCGTGCGCCTCCAGCGCGCTCGCCGAGACCATCAGGATGCGGGCTTGATGATGGCCGGTCGAACGCAGCGTTTCGGCCACGGTCCATCCATCCATCCCCGCCATCGAGATATCGAGCAGGAACAGATCGGGCAGGCAATGCTGGGCCAGCGCCAGGCAAGCCGGTCCGTCGGGTGCGCTCAGCAGGATGAAGCCGAGCGGGGTCAGCACCTCACGGAGCAGATCGCGATGGATCGGGTCGTCGTCGGTAATGAGGATGGTCTTGCGCGGACCGAGATAGCCGTAAACGGGGGCATCGACCGGCGCGATCCGGGTGGGGTTGGTGACTTCCGACAACAGGATCTTGACGCGGAAACTGCTGCCTGTTCCGACCGTGCTCGCCACCTTGATATCGCCCCCCATGACCCCGGCCAGCAACCGGCTGATCGTCAGGCCAAGGCCGGTTCCGGTCTGGGGTTGCGAAACGCCCAGCTCACCGCGCTCGAACGGTGCGAAGATGCGCTCCAGATCGTCCGCCTGAATCCCCGGGCCGGTATCGATCACCTCGAATTCCGCGACCGGGCTGCGATAATGCACGACGAATTGCACGCTGCCGAGCTGGGTGAATTTGATGGCATTGGACAGGAGATTGATCAGGATCTGCCGCAGCCGCTTCTCGTCGGCATACACCACGAGCGGCAGGATCGGCGGCCGCCTGAAGGTAAAGTCGATACTCTTGGCGGCGGCCTGCAGGCGAAACATGCCGACGAGTTGGTCGAGGAATTCGCTCAGGCGGACCTCGTCGCGTGACAGATAGAGACGACCTGCCTCGATCTTGGAAATATCGAGGATGCCGTCGATCAGTCCCGACAGGTGATCGGCGCTGCGGCGGACCACCCGCACCTGGTCGCGGGGCTTGGCCTGAAGGCTGGAATCCTGCTCCAGCAACTGGGCGTAACCGCTGATCGCATTGAGCGGCGAACGCAGTTCGTGACTGAGGCCAACGACGTAGCGGCTCTTCGCCAGATTCGCCGATTCGGCGACTTCCTTTGCTCGCTGCAATTCGACGTCGGTGCGCTTGTGGGCGTCGATTTCCTGGATCAGCAGCGTGGTTTGCCGCATGGTTTCGGCTTCCGCGGCCCGCCGGCTTTGCTGCGCCAGTACGAACAGCCATGCTACCACGCCGATGATGATCGTCAGCGCAAAGAACACCTTCCAGAGGACGTCGGATAGTCCGGGTTCGTCGACGCGAATCGTGGCCGACGTCTGCAGGTAAATCAGTCCGAGCGTCAGCCCGACCAGCCCCGCGGAGATCAGGAAGACGCCGAGATAGTGCCCAAGCTGGGAGTTGATCCGCGCATAGATCGCTTCAGGCAACAATTTGCCCAGCGTCTCCGACACCTGCGCTCCGATCCTCGCATGCGGCTTGCAGAGATCGTGGCAACGTGCGTCCAGCGAACAGCACAGCGAACAGATCGGGCCGGCATAGGCCGTGCAGGAGGCCATGTCCTCGGGTTCGAATGAATGTTCGCAGATACAGCACTGGATCGATTCGAGATTTTGCCAGCTCCGCTTCGGCTTGCGCGCGATGTAATATTTCCCGTCGGTCGCCCAGGCGATCGCGGGCGCGGCGACAAAGGCCACCGCCAGCGCGACGAAGGCCGAAAGCGCCTTGGCGGTCGATCCGAACAGGCCGTAGAACGCGCTGATCGAGACGATGGTGGCGATCGTCATTGCGCCGACGCCGACCGGATTGATGTCGTAGAGATGCGCCCGTTTGAACTCGATGTGCTGCGGGCGCAGGCCGAGCGGCTTGTTGACCACGAGGTCGGCGACCAGCGCGCCGACCCAGGCGATGGCGACGTTGGAATACAGCGCCAGCGTCTGCTCCAGCGCCTTGTAGACGCCGATCTCCATCAGCAGCAGCGCAACCACCACGTTGAACACCAGCCACACCACGCGGCCGGGATGGCTATGGGTAAGGCGGGAAAAGAAGTTCGACCAGGCGATCGAGCCGGCGTAAGCGTTGGTGACGTTGATCTTCAACTGCGACAGGATCACGAAGGTGCCGGTCAGGGCCAGCGCCAGATCCGGCTCCGACAGGACATAACGAAACGCCTCGAGATACATGTGCGCGGGTTCGGCGGCGTGCTCGTTGGAGACGCCGTGGCTGAGCGCGAAGAACGCCAGGAACGATCCTGCCAGCAGCTTGAGCGCGCCGAGGATGATCCAGCCCGGGCCCGCGCTCAAAAGCGCGATCCACCAGGACGTTCTCGACGTCCGTCGGTCGCGCGGCAGAAACCGGAGGAAGTCGACCTGCTCGCCGATCTGCGCCACCAGCGAGAACACCACCGACGCGGCGGTGCCAAACAGCAGGAGATCGAGATGGCCGGCGGGATCGCCGTGTTCGCCGGCGAATTTTTGCCACTCCGAAAAGGAGCGCGGATTGGCATAGGCGATAGCCGCGAACGGCATGATATGGAGAATGATCCACACCGGCTGCGTCCACAACTGGAAGCGGCTGATCAGCGTGATGCCGTACGTCACCAGCGGAATGATCGCGACCGCGCTGATGAGATAGCCGATCGGCCGCCGAATTCCGAAACACAGTTCGAGCGCGGTGGCGAGAATGACGGCTTCGATGGCGAAGAAAATAAAGGTGAAGGTGGCGTAGATCAGCGACGTCACGGTCGAGCCGATGTAGCCGAAGCCGGCGCCGCGGGTCAGAAGATCGATGTCGATGCCGCATCTGGCGGCGTGATAGGCGATCGGCAAGCCGCAGCAAAAAATGATGACGCTGACCACCAGGATAGCGGCGGTCGCGTTGGTGGCCCCGTAATTCAACGTGATGGTGCCGCCGATCGCTTCAAGCGCGAGGAACGAGATCGCGCCGAGGGCGGTATTGGCAACCCGGGCGGCCGACCATCGCCGCGCACTCTTGGCGGTGAAACGCAGCGCGTAGTCTTCCAGCGTCTGGTTGGCGACCCATTGGTTGTACTGGCGCCTGACGCGGTCTATCCGCTGCCGCCCTGCCACTTTTTTACTCCTGACCTGCGAACACCGCTCACCCAAAACCTACGTCGCTATTTTGCGGTGCAATATACGCGATCTTGCGTATCTGTGCACTGCACAAATTCAGCGATCCTCGCCTGACCAAAAGGCGCTTTCTCAAACAAAATGGGGTGCTCATGTCAGACGAGATCAAACCGGGCCTGCCGTCTCCGCTCCGCCGTAAACTGCTCATGGGAATGGCAGCATTACCGGCCATATCGATGCTTTCGCGACCGTCCTTTGGGGCCGGTCCTGCAACTTCCGCGGTCAATACGACCGGGCTCGCGGTAACCGATACTGAGGTGACCGTCGGAATCCTTCACTCCGTCACCGGCACGATGGCGATCTCCGAAACCGGATCGGTGGAAGCCGAGAAACTGGCGATCGAGCAGATCAACGCCTCCGGCGGCGTGCTCGGCCGCAAGATCAAATTCATCCAGGAAGACGGCGCCAGCGACTGGCCGACCTTCGCCGAGAAGGCCAAGAAGCTGCTGGTCAACGACAAATGCGCCTCCGTGATGGGTTGCTGGACGTCGGCTTCGCGCAAGGCGGTGCTGCCGGTGTTCGAGCAATATAACGGCATGCTGTACTACCCGACTTTCTACGAAGGCCTCGAGCAGTCCAAGAATGTGATCTACACTGGTCAGGAGGCGACCCAGCAGATCATCGCTGGCCTCGATTGGGTACAAAAGACCAAGGGTGCGAAGACCTTCTATCTGCTCGGCTCCGACTATATCTGGCCGCGCACCTCGAACAAGATCGCCCGCAAGCACATCGAAGGCCATCTGAAGGAGTCCAAGGTCGTTGGCGAGGAATATTTCCCGCTCGGCAGCACCCAGTTCAACTCGGTCATCAACAAGATCAAGCTGACCAAGCCCGACGTGATCTACGCCATCATCGTCGGCGGCTCGAACGTCGCCTTCTACAAGCAGTTGAAGGCGGCCGGCATCGACCTGTCGAAGCAGACGCTGCTGACGATTTCGGTGACCGAAGATGAAATCGACGGTATCGGCGGCGAAAACATCGCGGGCGCGTTCGCCTGCATGAAGTACTTCCAGTCGCTCGACAACGCCAACAACAAGGGCTTCGTCGGCGAGTTCAAGAAGATGTGGGGCGAGAAGACCGTGATCGGCGACGTGACACAGGCCGCCTATCTCGGCCCGTGGCTGTGGAAGCTGACGGTTGAGAAGGCTGGCAGCTTCGACGTCGACAAGATCGCGGCAGCTTCGCCCGGCGTGGAGTTCAAGGGCGCGCCCGAAGGCTACGTCCGGATCCACGAGAACCACCACCTCTGGTCGAAGACGCGGGTCGGCAAGGCCAAACTCGATGGCCAGTATGAACTGGTTTACGAGACCGCCGACCTGGTCGAGCCGGATCCGTTCCCGAAGGGTTACCAGTGAGCCGGCGCGCCTGACCGCGCGCACTTCCGGAACATCCCGGCGCGGGCCGTCAGCCCGCGCCGGCCGACCCGGCGCCGCGAGCGCTTCGCGGCACTGACCTTCATGATTGACGGAGAACGGTTCGATGTTCGGCGACTATTCGTTTGGCGATCTCGGCGCGATCTTCGCGATGCAGGGCTTCGCAGGCCTCATCCTGTTTTCCGTCTACGTGCTGATGGCGCTCGGGCTTGCCATCATCTTCGGTCAGATGGGCGTCATCAACATGGCGCATGGCGAATTCATGATCCTGGGCGCCTACGTGACCTGGATGACGTCGAATGCCTTCCAGCATTTCCTGCCGGTGCTGTTCCCCGGCTATTTCTTTGTCGCAATGATACTGGCCTTCATCGCCTCGGGTTCGCTCGGCATGCTGGTCGAGTGGGGACTGATACGCCATCTCTACAAGCGCCCGCTCGATACGCTGCTGGCGACCTGGGGACTGAGCCTCATCCTGCAACAGGCGTATCGCTCCGTGTTCGGCGCGCGTGAGGTCGGTGTCGAACTCCCGGAATGGATGATGGGTTCGGCGCAGGCTACCGACGCCATCCAGATTCCGATCAATGGCATGTTCGTGATGGCCCTGACCGTCATGATCACGATCGCCGTCTCCTACGTGCTGTTCTTCTCGCGCTGGGGCAAACAGGTCCGCGCCGTTGTGCAGAACCGCGTGATGGCCGGCGCCGTCGGCATCAACACCGAAAAGGTCGACCGCTATACCTTCGGCCTCGGGTGCGGCATCGCCGGCGTCGCCGGGAGCGCTTTCACCATGATCGGCTCGACCGGGCCTACCGCCGGCCAGCTCTACATCGTCGACACCTTCCTGGTCGTGGTGTTCGGCGGCGCCGCCAGCCTGCTCGGGACCATCGCGTCCGCTTTCACCATCTCGCAGACGCAGTCGACGCTGGAATTCTTTCTGTCGGGATCGATGGCCAAGGTCATCACGCTGCTTGCCATCGTCGCGATCCTGATGGTGCGGCCACAAGGTCTCTTCGCGCTCAAGGTCCGCAAATAGGAACGAGAAAGCACGGTCATGATCATCAACTCGCGCTTCTTCAATCGCTCCGAACTGATCGGCTTCGTGACGCTCGCGCTGCTGCTTTTCGTCATCCTGCCGTTGTCGCTGGATGTGTTCCGCCTCAACCTGGTCGCCAAATACCTGACCTACGCCTTTGTCGCGATCGGGCTGGTGCTGTGCTGGGGCTATGGCGGCATTTTGAGCCTGGGGCAGGGCGTGTTCTTTGGCCTCGGCGGCTACTGCATGGCGATGTTCCTCAAACTCGAAGCGTCCAGTGTCGCGAACACCAAGATCCAGTCGACGCCGGGCATCCCCGATTTCATGGACTGGAACCAGATCACCCAGGTGCCGCTGTTCTGGAAGCCGTTTCAGAGCTTCCCCCTGACGCTGCTCGCGATCGTTCTGGTGCCGGCCTTGTTCTCCTTCATCATCGGCGCTGCGATGTTCAAGCGCCGGGTCGGCGGCGTGTATTTCGCGATCATCACCCAGGCGATCGCGGCCATCCTCACCATCCTGATCGTCGGCCAACAGGGCTATACCGGCGGCATCAACGGCATCACCGACCTGCGGACTCTGCACGGCTGGGATATCCGCACCGACCACGCCAAATTCATCCTGTACTTTGTCGAGGTGGTCCTGCTGTTCGGCTGCATCGTCACCGCGCAGTTCATCCGGTTGACCAAGCTCGGCCGCATCCTGGTGGCGATGCGGGAGCAGGAGGATCGGGTCCGCTTCTCCGGCTACAGCGTCGCGAATTTCAAGATATTCGCGTTCTGCGCGGCCGCCGTATTCGCGGCGATCGGCGGGGCGATGTTCACGCTCGAAATCGGCTTCATGTCGCCGTCCTTTGTCGGCATCGTACCGTCGATCGAGATGGTGATCTATACGGCGGTCGGCGGCCGGATGTCGATCTTTGGCGCCGTGTACGGCTCGCTTCTGGTGAATTTTGCCAAGACCACGCTTTCGGAATCATTCCCGCAGCTCTGGCTGTTCGGCCTCGGCGCGCTGTTCATCGCGGTCGTGCTGGCCTTCCCGAATGGCCTTGCCGGCATCTTGGCCGACTACGTCCAGCCGCGTATCGATCGACTGATGGCGTCGCGCAAACCGAAATCCGGCAACGGCTGGACCGGCAAATCCGTTGCCGATGGCGCACCGGCAGAGTGAGGGGGACATCATGCTCATCGGTCATCAGCCCAAAGAGTTCCTGCTCGCGGTCGAAGCGCTCACGGTATCCTTCGACGGTTTCAAGGCCGTGAACGATCTCTCCTTCTACGTCGAGGAGAACGAGATCCGCGTCATCATCGGCCCCAACGGCGCCGGCAAGACCACGGTGCTCGATCTGATCTGCGGAAAGACCAAGGCGACATCCGGCTCGATCCAGTTTCGCGGCAAGGAACTGACCAGGCTGAAGGAAAACCAGATCGTGCAGACCGGGGTCGGGCGCAAGTTCCAGACCCCCTCGGTGTTCGAGGATCTCACGGTGTTCGAGAACCTTGAAATTTCCTACCCCCGCGGCCGCACCGTGTTCGGCTCGCTGACCTTCCAGCGCGACAAGGCGGTTCGCGAGCGGGTCGCGGAGGTCGCCGAGATGATCTTCCTCAAGGATCGGCTCGACACCTACGCCGATCAGTTGAGCCACGGCCAGAAGCAATGGCTCGAGATCGGCATGCTGCTGATCCAGGACCCGGACCTGCTGATGCTCGACGAGCCGGTCGCCGGCATGAGCGTCAGCGAGCGCGCCAAGACCGCCGAACTGCTCAACCGCATCATCAAGGATCGCTCGGTGCTGGTGATCGAGCACGACATGAAATTCGTCGAGGACATCGCGCACAAGGTCACGGTGCTGCACCAGGGCCAGATCCTGTCGGAGGGCACGATGGAGAAGGTCAAGAACGATCCCAAGGTCATTGAAGTCTATCTGGGTCATTAGGGAGCGCATCGATGCTGGCAATCTCCGATCTGCACGTCGCCTACGGCCAGAGCGAGGTGCTGCACGGGCTCAATGTCTCGGTCGCGTCCAACGAGATCGTGGCGATCATGGGCCGCAACGGCATGGGCAAGACCACGCTGATGAAATCGCTGATGGGCATCCTGCCGGCGAAAAGCGGTTCGGTGACGATGGAAGGGACCGAGCTCAGCAAGCTGCAAAGCTACGAACGCGTCGCCAGGGGACTGGCTTACGTGCCGCAGGGCCGCATGATCTTCTCCACCATGACGGTGAAGGAAAACATCGAGACCGGCCTTGTGGTATCGGGCGAGACCGAGGTGCCCGGCAATATCTACGAGCTGTTTCCGGTGTTGCTGGAGATGAAGGACCGGCGTGGCGGCAACCTCTCAGGCGGCCAGCAGCAGCAGCTGGCCATCGCCCGCGCGCTCGCCACCCGGCCGAAAGTGCTGTTGCTGGACGAGCCGACCGAGGGCATCCAGCCGTCCATCATCAAGGAGATGGCGCGGACGCTGAAACGGATTCGCGACGAGCGTGGCCTGTCGATCGTGGTCTCCGAGCAGGTGCTGAGTTTCGCGCTCGATATCGCCGACCGCGTGCTGGTGATCGAGAACGGCGAGATCGTGCGCGACGACCCGCGCGATACGGTCGATGCCGCGCAGATTTCGAAATATTTGTCTGTCTGAACCGTAACCTGTGCTGGTAAAAAGGGGAGCTATCGATGCCAGAGACACTGATCAAGGTCGATCTTTCGAAGTCGGCCCACGACAACGACATGATTCACAACCGCTGGCATCCCGATATTCCCATTGTCGCATGGGTCAACCCGGGCGACGACTTCATCATCGAGACCTGTGACTGGACCGGCGGCTTCATCAAGAACAACGATTCCGCCGACGACGTGCGCGACATCGATCTGTCGATCGTGCATTTCCTGTCCGGTCCGATCGGCGTCAAGGGCGCCGAGCCCGGCGATCTGCTGGTGGTCGACCTGCTCGACGTCGGGCCGCTGAAGGAGAGCCTCTGGGGCTTCAACGGATTCTTTTCCAAGAAGAACGGCGGCGGCTTCCTGACCGATCATTTTCCGCTGGCGCAGAAATCGATCTGGGACATCAAGGGACTCTACACCTCGTCGCGCCACATTCCCGGCGTCAATTTCGCCGGCCTCATTCATCCAGGCCTGATCGGCTGTCTGCCAGATCCGAAACTGCTGGCAACCTGGAACGAGCGCGAGAACGCGCTGATCGCGACCAACCCGACGCGCGTGCCCGGGCTTGCCAATCCGCCTTTCGCCGCGACCGCGCATGCCGGCCGCGCCAAGGGCGACGCCAAGGCCAAGATCGGGGCTGAGGGAGCCCGCACCGTGCCGCCGCGCGAACATGGCGGCAATTGCGACATCAAGGATCTGTCGCGTGGCTCGAAGGTCTACTTCCCGGTCTATGTGCCCGGCGGCGGTCTCTCGATGGGCGACCTGCATTTCAGCCAGGGCGACGGCGAGATCACATTCTGCGGCGCGATCGAAATGGCCGGCTGGCTGCATCTCAAGGTCGACATCATCAAGGACGGCGTCGCCAAATACGGCATCAAGAACCCCGTGTTCAAGCCGTCGCCGATTACGCCGAACTACAAGGACTACCTGATCTTCGAGGGAATTTCGGTCGACGAGGCCGGCAAGCAGCACTATCTCGACGTCCACATCGCTTACCGGCAAGCCTGCCTGAACGCGATCGAATATCTCAAGAAGTTCGGCTATTCCGGCGCCCAGGCCTATTCGATCCTGGGCACCGCGCCGTGCCAGGGACACATCTCCGGCGTCGTCGACGTGCCGAATGCCTGCGCCACGCTGTGGCTGCCGACGGAAATCTTCGACTTCGACATCATGCCGTCGTCGGCGGGACCGATCAAACACATCAAGGGCGACATCCAGATGCCGCTCTCCCAGGACAAGTAATCCCTGCGCGACGGGATGCGGGACGGCTGCCTGTCTGGCCGCCCCGCATCCGCCGTCGCCACGGCGAAATGCGAAGCCCGATCGCGCGAGGAAATCGAAATGCCGGTCTATGAATATCTCTGCGATGATTGCGGTCCGTTCACCGACATGCGGCCGATGGCGGAATGCGATGCGCCGCAAGACTGTCCGCGATGCGCGGAAGAATCGCCGCGGGTCATCCTGACCGCGCCGGCTTTCTTCTGCATGCCATCCGACAAGCGAAAGTCAGCTGCCATCAATGAGCGCAGCGCCAATGCGCCGAAGACTCTTGCCGAGTACAAGGCGTCACACGGGCCGGGCTGCGGCTGCTGCTCGACCGCCAAACCCTCGCGCCTGGTCAGGAAGACCCGAAGCGGCGCCAAAAGCTTTCCAACCGCGCGTCCCTGGATGATCAGCCACTGAACGATTCCCGAGCGGAAATCCCGGGGGACAACCACAGCGAGTTCGTCTAACCTCCGCCCACGGTTAGCAGGGACGGACGAAGTGGTGATGCGACAGCAGAAATTCGGTAGCAGCCGTTCGGACGTCTCCGTGATCGGGCAGGGCACCTGGTATCTCGATCGGGGAGATCGGAAGGCCGCGGTTGCCGCCCTGCGCCGGGGCATCGACCTCGGCA
>Ga0209069_10001685_pt1 | contig 11316 bp, 12 predicted proteins | sample Str013_2_FD_187202 | JGI IMG/M metagenome (GOLD analysis project Ga0209069, IMG submission 187202) | Freshwater sediment microbial communities in response to fracking from Pennsylvania, USA - Straight Creek_MetaG_SC_2013 (SPAdes) (version 2) | ecosystem: Environmental > Aquatic > Freshwater >...
GTGTGCGCCGCCACGGGCCGCCGTGGCGATGACGGCTCGGCGATGTCGGCGTAGCCGGCGGCCGAGCCGGGTGTCGGGCAGTCCGAGCTGACGACCCGGCGTTGGAACCAGTTCGACGGCAAGGTGGTGACCAGTTGCCTCGATCAGCTTCGTCAGGGTGCGCAAACCTGGTTCGCGCAGATCGGACTCATATGCGCTGATCACTGACTGCGCAACGCCGGCGCGACGGGCGAGGTCCGTCTGGGACAGCCGCGCCCGCGTGCGGGCGTCGCGAATCATCGCTCCCGAGCTTAACGACACGATTAGACTTTATCACTGATCGTCTATAGGTATCTTGCATCGGATCGGAGCGCTGTCGGCGTTAGAACGTTCGTCGTGTAGCAACGCGCTCTCGCTGATGCAGCCCGTGTCCCGCCACACCGGCGAAGCGATCGCGGCCGTCGTCTCGCGGCGATGACGATGACGCGTGGAGCGCGCCCGGATGAGTGGGCGACGGCGGCGCAACGAACCGGCGGATCGACGCGTCACGAACCCAGGTGCTTGGGTCTCCACTGGTCGAGGTCGACATCGTCGGCGAGGACGACGAACATCTGAAGGCGGGGTCCGTCGGTTTGGCGGCTGATGTGGCCCTGACCTGTGAGGTCGTCGGCGAGGAGGAGGTCACCGGGACCGAAGGACCGCTTCTCGCCGTCACCTACTTCGATCTCGGTTCGGCCGCGGAGATGAACGGCGAGCTGGCGGCGCGGCGCAACGTGAAAGTCGTACACGTCGGGTCCCATCTGGGTGGTGTCGCGCATGAAGACCGACTCCACCGCGATCGGCCCCGACATGGCGCCGAGCGCTGTGACCTGCAGCGGCAAGTCAAGCTCTTCGAAGTGGGACTGCTCATCGTGACCGGTGTAGATGCGGGTCACCAGCATCGGTTCAGCCGACGAGCTGGACGCGCTCGCCCTTGGCATTGGCCGGAGCATGAGCAACGTCGCCGGGACCGAACTGCCTGGTCCAACAGGCGAACTCGAGCAGCACACCATCCGGGTCGCGGAAGTACACCGAACGCACGAAGACCCCGTCGTGCATCTTTGCGGCCACTGTCGACTCGCTGTCGTCATGGTTGAGGACGCGGCTTACCTCGACGCCTTTGGCCTCGAGCTTTTGGACGTAGTCGTCGAACCGGTCGACGGGGACGTTGAACGCGACGTGGTTCATCGAGCCGTGCGCCGACACGATGCTGCCGCCGCCGGGCAAGTCACCCGCCGAGGCGATGCCCGGCGCTGCCGCGGGGGCGTCGGGGAACCAGAAGAAGGCCAGCGAGTCGCCGTTTCCGCAGTCGAAGAAGAAGTGCTGGGCGCCGCCGGGGATCTCCAACGTCTTGATCAGCGCCATGCCCAAAACGTTCGTGTAGAAGTCCACCGTTCGGGCCATGTCACTGCTGACCAGCGCCAGATGGTTGATGCCGCCAAGCTCGAACTCGGTGTTGCTTCCCATGGCACGACCTCCCAAGTCGGTGACCCGTGTATCTACAGTACGTCGAAAGCGTGGGCACCCTGGTCCGCTGCTGTCGTCGCCGACGCGCCATTGGCGATCGCGCGGAGGTTCGTGAGGGGTTACCTGTTGTCCTGGCGGCTGCTCGCGCCTCAGCGAGCGAAGAAGACGCCCGGGCTGACGACCGGGCCGCCGGGCTGATCTTTGGTGAACAGGTACTCGCCAAGGACCTTGTAGTTCGGCTTGAAGATGATGATGTGCTGCGTCGCGGTGTGGATGTCTCTGAAGCACGTCGACAGCGCGTTCGACGTGAACACCGAGCGCGAACCCGCCTGGTGGTAGACGAGGTCGACGGCGCGCGCCGCCTCGTGGACGGAGTGGACCATCGCCAGTTGCAGGTTGACGGTCGTGTCGGCGCTGACATCGCCGTCGACGGCCTCGGCGTGCGCTCGCTCGATCGCATCCCACACGAAGCAGCGGTTGGCTCGCACGATCGCCTCGGCCTCGGCGAGGGCCATCTTGGCGCCTTCGCGTCCCATCAGCTGCGCCAGCGCGCCGAAGCCTTTGGCCTCGGTCTCGATCGCTGCTTCGATGGCGGCGCGAGCGATGCCGAGGGCGTGAGCGCTGTGGGCCATGAGCATGAAGATCGACTTGTACAACGGACCGTCGTGATGAGACGAGACGCGATCGCGCCGGGTGATCCGCTCGTCGGGCACGAAGACATCGTCGGCGATGAGATCGTGACTACCGGTACCGCGCATCCCCATGCCGTCCCAGGTGTCTTCGATCGTGACTTCTGATCGCAAGAACAGGGCGTTGCGCAGCTCGGGCCCGTCGGGACCGAACACCGGTTGATCGTTCTCGACGACGAGGCACGTACCGGCGAGGAACTGCGAGTGCAGGCAGCCGCTCGTGAACTTCCAGCGCCCGGTGACGCGATACCCACCATCGACCTTGATCGCCTTGCCGCCCGGTGTTTGATTGCCGGCCATGATCGGCCGGTCGTGCATTGCCAGCAACCGTGCCGCGACGTCTGGTTGCAGCGATGCCCAACCGATGCCGCTGTTGATCATCGCCAGCCAGCCGACGGAACCGTTGATCCGCGACAGCTCCTCGACCATGTTCATCCACTCGATCGGGTGCATCTCTAGCCCGCCGAGGCTGGCTGGCGTGAGGGCACGGAACACGCCGGCGTCGTAGAGCTCGTCGACCAACCAGCGCGGCAGCGTGCGCTCGACTTCGAGGTCGCTGGCCCGTGCCCGGATCCGGAGGGCGAGAGCGCGGACGCGCTCGATGATCGGTTGCTCGGGCGAGGCGACGAGCTGCACGTCGATGTCGATGCGGACTGTGCGCCCGATCAAGAGGCCGCCGCCGGCGAGCGGTTGATCCCACGACAGGCCCCACGTGTTGCGGTCGATCTCGGCGGTGGCGGTGAACGCCGCCTTCTTCACGCCGCGGGGATCGTCGGCGACGCCTTCCAAGCGGGCCACGAGCGTGACTGGGGCGCGCACGCCGTGCATCTCCAGGCCGCCGGCGACGAGCCACTCACCGGGCGACACTTCGCTGATCGATGTGCTCTCGAAGATGATCCGCGGATGGTGCTCGACATCCAGGAAGTCGGCGCTGCGAACGTGCCCGTCGCGCATCTCGTTGCCGGTGCTGAAGCTTGCCGCGTCGATCATCACGAACAGACGGCTGCCGGCGGTGCTGTTGCCGACTGTCAGCTCGGCGTCGAACGAGGCGAATCGTCCGCGCACGTTGGAGATCGCTAGGTGCCGGACCGAGAAGCCAAGCTGCGAATGGGCTCGATCGAGCGACCATCGGCCGGCGGCGATCGGCAGCGCCGCAGTGCCGTTGGCGTGCACGGATTCGCTGACCTGACGCTCTGTGTTGACGATCGCCATCGGAGCCGTCCCTTCCTCGACATCATCGAACAGCGCCCACGATATTCAAATCATTGAACAACCGCAAGAGGCTACGATCGGCCCGATGAGCGCCGTTGTCGATGACGACTACCAGCACTTCGTGAGCGGCATCTTGGAGCGCGCAGACAACCGCGGCTTCGCCCACCTCAGCGCGATGCAGGTCGTGTTCGCGCTGACCACCACTACGAGCCAAGTCACTTACGACCTTGAAGCGACGGTGCACCGGCCCCGGGGCCTGAGTTGGGCGGCGTACCGCTTGCTCGTCGTGCTGGCAGTGTCCGGTCCGCTCGATCCGACGCGCGCCGCGCCGCGGGCGGCGATGAGCAGAGCAGCGGTGTCGGCGTTGGCCAAGACGTTGGAGCGCGACGGGTTGATCAACCGCAAGCCGTCGACGGTCGACGGCCGCAGCGTGGTGCTATCGCTGACGAGACGCGGGCGGTCCGTGTTCGCCGACGCCAAGGCAGCCAACAACGAGCGCGAAGAGGCGTGGTGCGCCGTGCTCGCCGAATCCGAGCGCCGGCAGCTGGTGACGCTGTTGCGCAAGCTCGCCAACCAGCCGTCGTCGACAAGCGTGCGTCAACGAGGCTGAACGCGGCGAGATCGCCACGAGATCACCGCGCTCGACGATCAGCGTTCGGGCGATGCCGTCAGATCTCCACGCGCCGTGCCGCGGTGTTCTCATCGCCGGTGTTCGCCGTGCCCGTCGGTTCGATGAGGAGCAGCTCGGCCTCATCGGGTGCGTAAGGCTGGTGCTCGACGCCAACCGGCACGACCAAGAGCTCACCCGGTCCGAGCGCGACGTCGCCGTTGCGTAGGCGGATGACGAGCCGGCCCGAGAGGACGAGGAAGAAGTCGTCGGTGTCGTCGTGGTGGTGCCACACGAACTCACCTTTGACCTTGACCACCATGACGTCGTGGCCGTTGAACGTTGCGACTGTTCGCGGCGACCAATGCTCGTCGAACTGAGCAAGCTTCTCGGCGAGGTTCACAGACTGATGGGCGGAGGCAGCAGACATCGTCCAAGTGTCGCGCTGCTTGGATCTCGCCGCTTCCGCGGAAGCGCTTGCGCGACCGACCTTCAACCCGTTTGTTGGAGGCGGTACTGCCTGATCACTTTCACCGCGCGGCCACTAGCTGGCTGATGGTCGCCGTGGAGCACGTCGGGGTCGAGGTCGATGCCGTTCGGCCAGCAGATCGTTCCCGCCGTCGCTTCAACCGACACCTCGGCGAACGCCGGGTCGTCGTCGAGCGATGACAGAACGCCGTCGAGGGACCCGGCGAAGTCGAGCTCTCGTACCAATCCATCGGTGAACGTGACCCGCAGCCGTCGCTGACCGAGGTGTTCGACATCCGCAACGCGAGGCAGTCGGGCCATGACGTCATCCTACCCGGGAGGTTCGATCGCTTCGAGGGGTTCGGGAACCCGCGACCGACGCCAGTTCGCTTCCAGTTCGTGGCGGTGCAGCTCACGCCACTGCCGCACCAAGAGCAGGGCCGTGCCGTCAGTCGTGACCGGCGCAACGCCGGATGTCGAGGCGTACCACGTGCCGAACTCGTCGGTGTTCGTGGCTACGTCGGGCGTCTCGGTGATGCCACCGGTTCCGAGCCCGATCGTGACGTCGAGCACTTGGCCCGTGCCTGTGCGCCAGGCCCGGAAGCTCACCGCTTCCGCGGAAGCGTTGGTGAGCACCATCTGATCGAAGCCATCGGGCAGGAACGGTCGCAACACCTGGTACCAGCGCGGCGCGGCCAGCGCTGACGCCGTCGAAGACGACGTCGTGCTCACCGGGTCAACGGTTCGGACGCGCACGGCGAGGAACAACAACACGATCGCGGCGGCGATCGGCGTTGCCGCCAGACCGGCGCCTCGATGACGACGAGGACGGTTCCCACCTTCATCGGGCGCAACGACATCGTCGACCACCGCGACGAGGACTAGTTCGTCGTCCGTCGCTGGCGGCTGATCAAGGAGCGGCATCACGGCGGCGAACGTGGTGCGCAGACGACGCTCGAGCTCGCGATCGTCGACTGGTTGATGTGATGTGATCGTCACGGCCTCAACTCCTCCTTCAAGCGGCGCAAGGCACGATGCAACGTGGACCTGACGGTTCCCGCTGACCAGCCGAGAACGCCAGCGATGTCGCGCTCGCTGAGATCGTCCCAGTAGCGAAGGACAACGACGGCTCATTGGCGCGGCGGCAATCGAGTAACGACGACCTCTTCGGCGAGTGTCCGGTCGAGTGTGATGGCTGTCGCCAACCTCGTCAACCGGACGCGGTGGTCGCGGTAGAGGCCGTCGATGTCGATCGCCGGAGCACTGGCGCGTCGCGCCAGGAGCGATCGGTGACCGCCGCTCGCGCCATCGCCGCATCTTGCTCCACGTCACCACCTGACCGCATGCCCTGTCGATCGGTTCCGTGTTCCACCGACACCCTCGGAGCGGCACCACGATGCGGCCTATGCAGCAGGGGCAGCAGTTCCCCGATCTGGACCGGCGTTCCGGTGGTCGGAACCTGGCCGTATCGGTGGCGGCGAGGCTGTGATACGAACGATCTCGTGCTGACCGACGCCCAACGCCAGGCCGCGGCCAAGGCGCTCGCCACCGCCGAGGCTGATCATGCTCCGATCGATCCGTTGACGACGACCTACCCCGACATCGACGTCGTCGACGCCTACGAGATCCAGCTCGCCAACATCCGCCGCCGGCTCGCTGCTGGCGCCGCGATCCGCGGCCACAAGGTGGGCCTGTCGGCGAAGGCGATGCAGCAGATGCTCGGCGTCAACGAGCCGGACTATGGCCACCTGCTCGATGACATGTTCGTCTTCGAAGGCTTCGACGTGCCGATCGGCAACTACTGCCAGCCCCGAGTCGAAGTCGAAGTCGGCTTCGTCCTCGCCGAGCCGCTGTCGGGTCCGTCGTGCAGCGTCGCCGACGTTCTGCGCGCCACCGCCTACGTCGCACCGTGCCTCGAGCTGATCGACAGCCGCGTCAGGGACTGGAAGATCAAGTTGTGCGACACCGTCGCCGACAACGCTTCGTCGGCCGGGATCGTCATCGGTGGCAAGGCCACACCGGTCAACAACATCGACTTGCGCACGATCGGCGCCGTGCTGCGTCGCAACGGCGAGATCATCGACACTGGGGCTGCTGGCGCAGTGCTCGGCAACCCGGCGACCGCAGTGGCGTGGCTGGCGAACAAGGTCCACGCGTTCGGCGTCACGTTGGAGCCGGGCCACGTCATCCTGCCCGGCTCGTGCACGAAGATGCACCCCGTCAACCCAGGCGACACGTTCCGAGCCGACTTCGATCAGCTCGGCTCCGTCTCGATCAACTTCCTTTAGCAAGGAGAGCGAGCCATGACAGGCAAGATCGCCGCTGCCATCGTCGGCTCCGGCAACATCGGTACCGACTTGATGTACAAGCTTCAGCGGGCGCGTCACATCGAGCCGCGCTGGATGATCGGTGTCGACCCGGCGAGCGAGGGCCTCGCCCGCGCCGCCAAAGCCGGCCTCAGCGTCAGCCATGAAGGCGTCGACTGGTTGCTCGCCCAACCCGAGCTCCCCGGCATCGTCTTCGAAGCGACGAGCGCCTACGTCCACGTCGCCAACGCGCCCCGCTACCGCGACGCCGCCATCCGCGCTGTCGACCTCACCCCGGCGGCCCGTGGTCCGTACGTGATCCCACCCGTCAACCTCACCGAGCACCTCGGCGAGATGAACGTCAATATGGTCACCTGCGGTGGCCAAGCGACGATCCCGATGGTCTATGCCGTCAGCCGCGTCGTGCCGGTTCGCTACGCCGAGATCGTTGCCACCGTGGCGTCGCGTTCGGCTGGCCCAGGCACGAGGGCGAACATCGACGAGTTCACGCAGACGACGTCGCGGGCCGTCGAGGTCCTCGGCGGCGCGGAACGCGGCAAAGCGATCATCATCTTGAACCCGGCCGAGCCGCCGTTGATGATGCGCGACACGATCTACTGCGCGCTCCCCGACGATGCCGACGAGGACAAGATCGTCGCGTCGATCACCGACATGGTCGCCGACGTCCAGACGTACGTCCCCGGCTACCGCTTGCGGGTGGCGCCGCAGTTCGAGACGGTGCGTGCCATCAAGCGCGTCGCCATCTTCATCGAAGTCGAAGGCGCCGGCGACTACCTGCCGCCGTACTCCGGCAACCTCGACATCATGACGGCCGCCGCGGCCAAGGTCGGCGACGAGATCGCTCGCACGTTGCTCGAACATCAGGGAGCCTGACATGCCGTACTCCGACAAGCTCGACTTCCGGATGACCGACTCGGCGCTGCGCGATGGCAGTCATGCCAAGGGCCATCAGTTCACCGAGCAGAACGTGCGCGACATCGTCCGCGCCCTCGACGATGCCGGCATGCCCGTCATCGAGGTGACGCACGGCGACGGCCTTGGTGGTTCGAGCTTCAACTACGGGTTCAGCCTCGTCGACGAGCGCGTCCTGATGAAGGCCGCCGTCGATGAAGCACGTACGGCCAAGATCGCCGCGCTGATGCTCCCTGGTCTCGGCACGATGGAGGACATCCGCGCCGTCAAGGACCTTGGTGTGTCGATCGTGCGCATCGCCACGCACTGCACTGAGGCCGACATCTCGATCCAGCACTTCGGCGTGGCGCGAGAGCTCGGCCTGGAGACGGTCGGCTTCTTGATGATGGCCCACAGCCAACCGTCCGAAGCGCTCGCTGAACAAGCGCGGATCATGGCCGACGCCGGTTGCCAGTGCGTCTACGTCGTTGACTCGGCCGGCGCATTGATCCTCGATCAGGTCTCCGATCGCGTCAGCGCCGTCGTCGCCGAGCTTGGCAACGACGCGCAAGTTGGCTTCCACGGGCACGACAACCTCGGGCTGTCGGTAGCGAACTCGGTCATCGCCGTGCGCGCCGGCGCCGTCCAGATCGACGGCTCGACGCGCAAGTTCGGCGCCGGTGCCGGCAACACGCCGAACGAGGCGTTCGCAGCAGTGTGCGACAACCTCGGCATCCGGCACGGCATCGACACGTTGAAGTTGATCGACGCCGCCGAAGACGTTGTCCGACCGATCATGGAAGGCGAGTGCCTGGTCGATCGGCTGTCGATCATCATGGGCTACGCCGGCGTGTACTCCAGCTTCTTGAAGCACGCCTACCGCGCCGCGGAGAGCTACAACGTGCACGGCGCCGACATCTTGCGCCGCTGCGGCGAACGCAAGCTCGTCGGTGGTCAGGAAGATCAGATCATCATGATCGCCGCCGAGCTCGCCGCCGAAGGGAAGACGGCGTGACGATCACCGAAGACTGCGCGGCGGAGCTCGAGAACGCGGTGCGGGATCGAAGCGCGATAGGTCCACTGACCGTCGACCATCCGGCGTTGACATTGGACGATGCCTACGACGTGCAAGCGCTCGTCGTTCAACATCGGCTCGCCGGCGGCGAGCGCGTCATCGGCGCCAAGCTCGGTCTCACCTCGCGCGCCAAGCAGGTGCAGATGAACGTCGACGAACCGGTCTACGGCCAACTGCTCTCCGGTGGCATCCATGCCAGCGACGACCCCGTCGTGCTCGCCAACTACATCCACCCGCGCGTCGAGCCTGAGATCGTGTTCGTGATCGGTGACGAGTTGCGCGGCCCCGGCGTGACAGCCGGCGACGTGATCGCGGCGACGCGCGCCGTGTGCTGTGGGTTGGAGATCATCGACAGCCGCTTCGCCGACTTCAAGTTCACGATGACCGATGTCGTCGCCGACAACACGTCGGCGGCGGGGATCGTCATGGGACCGACGTACGTGTCGCCTGCCGATCTCGATCTTTCGCTGATCGGCGTGTTGCTCGAGGTCGACGGCCAGTTGGTGACGACGGCCGCTGGCGCGGCGACGATGGGGCATCCGGCCGACGCCGTGGCGATGCTCGCCAACTGGCTCGGCGAGCGAGGCCAGGCCATCGAAGCGGGTTGGCTCGTGTTTTCGGGTGGCCTCACCAACGCCGTGCCCTTGGCACCGGGCACGCATGTCCGTGCCACGTTCGGGCATCTCGGCTCGGTCGGCGTGCGCGCTACCTGAGTCCCGAGTCGTGGCTACGCAGCCACGGTGCAGGTTGGCGTGGCTCGAGACCACGGGCTCTGGTCGGTGGGCGGTGGCGTGTTGTCTCGCCGGACGGCACCTCGGCGCGCGCCGTGAAGATAGCGTGACGTTAGGAATGGAAGTTAACCGAAGGGACCTCTCGTCAGCAGAGCTCCACGTTGTCGCGCTCTCGCCGAGTGCCGACTGGTACGAGCGCGTCTGCCAACAGGCCGCCGTTCTCGAACCGGACGATGTCGTGCTGGCGTTGCCCGCCGGCTACGCCCGCGTCATGGCTGATCGCAGTGCGGTCATCGAAGGCTTCCGTCGGTCGAACTCGTCGGTTCTCGCCGAAGCCGGTTGCCTCGCACTCGTTGGCATCGCCGGTGTCCTCGCTGAGCAGCCGCGCATCGAGGAGCAGAAGGTCGACGACGCCGGCCTCGTCTTTCATCGCTTCCAGCCCTATGACGGCTCGTCGCTCGTGCTGAACGGCCGCGTCGTGGCCGCGACGAACGGCCGCGAGTCGCCGGTCGTCCTCTACGCCGATGTCGATGAGTTCAACGCCGCGCTCGCCGACGGTGCCGATCGCGATCTGCTGCGCGTCCTGCGCTACGACGATGCCATCGACGACGATCCCGCCTGGTACTTGGCGAGTGCCGAGATCCTCGACGTGCCGTTCTGGACGCCGAGCTTCTGCGCGACGGTCATCCGCGCTGCCGAGGCGACGGGTGCGTTCATGGTCCACGCCGATGATCCGGTGCCCGGCCACGAGGTGTCGTTGGCGGCGATCAGCCCGCGCCTGTACTCCCAGGTCGAGCAGCACGTTGGCGAAAGGGTTATGCCGCTCCTCAATGAAGTCTGGCCGTATGTCGACTACCACGGCCTGCGCGACGCGTTCGTCGTCAAGTACGCGTTGGGTTTGCAGACCGAGCTGCGCATCCATCACGACCTGGCGCAGGTCTCTGGCTCGGTGCTGCTCAACTCGGGCTACGAGGGTGGTCGGCTGGAGTTCCCCCGCCAGAACTTCTCGAACCAAGACTCGATCGTTGGTCGTGCCTTGATCTGGCCGTCGCTCGTGACGCATCCGCATCGCTCGTCGCCGCTCGTGTCCGGCGTGAAGTACGCGTTGACGTTGTGGTTCGAGCTGCCCGGTCTGCACGTCGACTGAGGGACTAGCTCCGCCACACCAGCTGCGCGACACACCACTGGATCGTCAACTGCTTGTTACCTTGATGTCGCTCGCGGCGACGTCGACACCACTAGGTTTCCGCGTCGATGCGAACTCGTGCGACGCGCCGGATGATCGTGCTGTCGACTGCGTTGGTACTTGCGTTGGCGAGCTGTGGTGAGGCACCGGCGGCGCGCGTCGTCGGTGTCGACGTCCACCGTGCGGAGCCGACGACGGCAACCACCGCGGCAGCATCGGCGTCGACCGATGTCTCGTCGAGTGCCGCGGCGTCGGTGATCGCAGACGTCGGTGCATCGGTGACGACCGAGGTAGCCGCGCCATCGACGATTGTCGTGACGTCAGACGCCACGTCACCGGTGCCGGTGCCGGTGCCGGCTGAGCTAAGCGCACCCTCCGCCAGCGCAGCGCGATCGGCGAACAACGGGTCGAGCGCGACCCCAGCACCGGCGCCGCCGCCTACAGGGGCGACGCCGACAACCATCCCCGAGACCGAGCCGCCCCCGCCGACCGCGCCGGCCGTGGCGCCGTTGACGGTCGTGCTGGCGCCGATGACTCGCGGCGCCGAAGGCGACGACGTCAAGCTCCTCCAGCAGCGGCTGCTCGATCTAGGGTTCTGGCTCGACGCGACTGATGGTGTCTACGGCGCGGTCACGGCGCAGGCGG